>Ga0307372_10005908_pt1 | contig 18122 bp, 15 predicted proteins | sample OX1MG_FD_202533 | JGI IMG/M metagenome (GOLD analysis project Ga0307372, IMG submission 202533) | Soil microbial communities from Risofladan, Vaasa, Finland - OX-1 | ecosystem: Environmental > Terrestrial > Soil > Coastal area > Acid sulfate soil | place: Finland: Risofladan, Vaasa | collected...
GTCACGGAGGCCGAGCTCGCGCCAGGAGCCTCCTGTTCGTTGCCACACGCCACCGCCCGACACCGCCGCTGCGACCTCGTCGCCGAGGGCGGCGACCGAGACGACCTCGATGCCCTCGAAGTCGACATCCACGGTCGAACCGGACGCGTCGAGGCGCAGCAGGCCCGCCTCCGTGGCGAGCAGGACGTGGGTCATGTCGCACCCTTTCGATGCACGACAAGTGCGGCGAGCAGCACGGCGCCAAGCACCGCCAGCGCCACGAGCGTCCGTCGACGCCGGCCTCGTCCCTCATCCTCGTCGTAGAAGGACCTCGGGACAGACAGGGCGAGGCCGGCCCCGGCGGCCGCCCGCATGCCCCGTCCCGGGGTGATCCGAAGGTCGCCGGAGCGCATCGCGGCGAACGCGGAGCGCTGCCCGCTGCACAGCCTTGCGAGGTCGAGCCACGCGCCCGCCAGGGTCGCCACGCCGGGCAGCGCCCCCTCGTCGACGACGATCTCATCGGACCGGAACGAGAGCGTCACCGCCATGTCGCGATCCGAGGCGAGCAGCACGACGTCGCCGCGGGCGAGGCGGGCGGCCAGCGCACGCGTCGGGAAGTCGCGGAGGTTGTCCTCGAGGAGGCTCGCGAGCATGCTCGCGAGCCCGGATGCCTCCGCCCCCGCCGCGAGCCGAACCCGGGCGGGGCCGCGCCCCAGGCCGCCGATGGACCCCGCAGCCGAGGTCACACGTGCCGCCACCACGCGTCGATGCCGAGGTCGTCGGCGATCACCTGCAGCGCGTTGTACGCGGGGGCGAACGTGATGAAGCCGTGCGGGTGCTGGGTCGAGCCGGCCATGTAGAGGGCATCGACCGGCGTGCGGTACTGGCCGAGCTCGGGCAGGGGACGCTGGTCGAGCATGTTCGCGAGGCTCACCTCGCCCATCATCCAGTCCCCACGGACCATGTTCGGGAGCTTCTGGGTGATCTCGAGCGGGGTGTAGGGCACCCAGTCGATGATCGAGTCGTCGGTGAGGTTCGGCGCGTAGCGGCGCCACGCCTCGATGCAGCGGTGCCCGTACCACCGACCGAGGCTCTCCCACTCGCCCTCGCCTCCCTGGGCGATCGAGAACGGTGCGAACTGGCGAAGCAGGCCGGTGACGCACCCCGCGGGCGCGTCGGTCGGATCGTAGAGCGAGTTGACCGCCGCGTTCGGCTTCGGCTCGGGGAGCCGTCCCGCGCGCACCGCGGCGAAGTCGGCGTTCAACTCCTGGAGCGACCCGTAGCCGAGGTTGACAACCCACGCCCGGTCCACGTCGGGATCGAATGCGGCAGCCTCGTACCGCGGCAGTGCGGACATCGCGAGGTGCACCGAGAACAGCGACCAGTCCTTGTGCTTGATGTCCTTCCGCACGCGCTCGGGCAGTTCCGCCGGCAGCGCCGCTGGCTCGAGGAACTCGAGGAAGGTCTGCTCCACCGACACGGTCGACGCGACGAGCCTGCGCGCCGCGATCTCGGCGCCGTCCGCGAGGCGGACCCCCACGGCGCGGCCATCGTCGACGACGATCGCCCGGACGTCGGCGTCGCTGACCATCACGCCGTCGTGCTGCGCGAGGTCGCGCCACAGCGCATGGGCGAGGCGGTGCGAGCCGCCGACGCACAGGTGCCAGTTGTCGATCTTGCCGACGAGGAGCGGAAAGCCGATCGCGAGCCCCGGCACGTCGTTAGTGTAGGCGCACACCGCACCGTGGAAGGCGAGGTGCGCCTTCACCTTGGGATGCGTGAAGTGCTGGTCGAGGAATTGGTTGATGGTCTCGCGACGCAGCTTGACCGAGAGGAACTCGGACCGGCCCTCCACGCCGAAGATCGACAGCGCCTTCGTCAGCTCCTTGACCGACATCGGCGGCTGGTACATGAGCGTGCCGAGGAGCAGGTCGACGTAGCCGTGTGCCTCGGTGTAGAGGCGGCGGAAGGTCTCGGCGTCCTGCTCGGAGAACCTGGCGATCGATCCACATGTCTTGTCGAGGTCCGTGTGGATCGTGAGCGCGGTGCCGTCGTCGTAGATCGACGCCATCTGCACGTCGGGTCGGACGTACTCGACGCCGTGTCCGCGCAGGTCGAGGTCGTGCACGGGCGGCGCGAGGTCGACGAACGTGTGGTAGTTGGCATGCACGTTGTGGAGGAACCCGGGCTGGGTGAGCTCCTCGGTGCACAGTCCCCCGCCCTCCTCGTGCCGGCGCTCGAGCACCAGCACCTCGAGGCCGCTGCGGGCCAGGTAGGCACCGAGCGTGAGCCCGTTGTGCCCGGCCCCGATGATGACGGCGTCGTAGGCGTCACGCACGGACCTGCTCCTGTTCGGTCGGGGCATAGGGGGGACGGCCCTTCGGCCAGGACGTCTGCACCCCGGTCGCGTAGGCCTCGAGCAGGACCTTGACCTGCTCGGCCTGGCGCATGAGGAACCGCATGTCCCCGCGGACCGTGATCGCACCTTGGAGCGCGGCGTTGATCGGGTCCTGCAGGCCCGCAGCGATCTCGTCGAACGTCGTCGCGGAGCCGCGGAACCTGTAGTTCAAGGTGAGGGCGGGGTCGTCGCCTTCGACCTCTCGGTACCAGGCGCACCGACCGTCCTCGATCTTCACGAGGAAGTGGCGCTCCGCGGCTGCCGCAACGTACGGCGAGACGCCGTCGCCGACGATCTCCACCTTGATCAGGATCTCGCCCGTCGGCAGCTCGCTCATCGTCGCGATCCGCGCGTTCATGGCGTCGCGGACCTCGGCGTACCACTCGGGCGTGTAGATGTCTGCCATCCGGACCCCTCTCAGTACCCGCGCTCGGCGAGCGCCGGGCTGGGCAGCCCGAGGTCCTCAGCGATCGCCTTGTAGGCGTTGTAGCCACACGCCGCATGGACCCCGCCGCCGGGGTACGCCGAGGGGCCACAGAGGTACAGCGCATCGATCTCGGTGCGGTAGTTGGAGGCCTCCGGAAAGGGCCGGTTCGCGCCGATCTGGTCTGCCGAGAACTCCCCGTTGGAGAAGTCGCCCTCCCGCATCAGGTTCTTGCGCTCCATCTGGTCGGGCGTGTAGAGCTTGTGGGCGATCACGTTGTCCCGGTTCATGTTGGGCGCCGACTCGTGCCAGACGTCGAGGAACTGCTCGTTGAAGGTCGCCCGCACCTCGGCCCACTCTTGGGCCGTGAGCTCGCTCGCGCACGGCAGGAAGTACCACCCGGTGGCGGCATGTCGCCCGGGCGGCGCCTGTGACGCGTCCCACAGGCTGTTGACCCAGGTGCCCGCCGCCGGCTTGGGCACCTGGCCCGAGTAAGCGTCGCGGATGTAGCGGACCGTGTCGTCCGGCCCGTCGAAGCCGACCATGGTGTAGAAGCACCGGTCGATGGCCGGGTCCCAGCGGGCGGACTTGTAGTGGGGCGGCTCGTAGAGGCAGAAGCACGGCGTCCCGAGGACGTGGCTGGGTCCGTACCGGTACGCGCGCGCACGCTGCACCCACAGCGCGCTGAGGTGCTCCTCACCGACCAGGTCGAGGAGGGTCTGTCGTAGGTCCGCATTCGACGCCACGATCTTGGTGGCGCGGAACTCGCCGAGCCGGGTCCTGACCCCGACCGCACGGCCGTCCTCCACGATGACCTGGTCCACCATGACGTTCTCGACGAGGTCCACGCCCTCGCGGTAGCACGCCTGGGTCATCGCCTTGGCGAGGCCGTGCGTGCCGCCGCAGACGAGCTTCCAGTTGCCGAGCGTCCACATCACGAAGAGCAAGAAGCCCGCGCCGGTGCCCTGCCCGTCGATCGGGTAGCCCCACTCCACGCATGCCCGGTAGAGCAGGGCTCGGAGCTCAGGCGTCTCGAAGAGCTCGTCGATGACGTTCTTGGGGGACTTCATGAGGAACTGGGGCCCTACGCCCATGTCGCCGAACCCGCTCGTGATCATCTCGCCCTGCTCGTCGAGGCTGACGGGCTGCGGGATCGTGTAGAGGTTGGCGGCGAGCATCTGCTCGAGCGAGGCTGCGCGGTGCTTGAGCTCGACGTACCTGTCCGCGTCTGCACGCGAGTAGCGAGCGATGCTCTCGTGCGTGCGGTCGAGGAGGTCGGGACGGTGGAGGATCACCGGAGGGCGTCCGTCCGCGAACGTGATGCCGGCCTGGGCCTCGGGCATCACGGTGCGAAGGCCGAGGTCCTCCAGTCCGAAATCCTGGATCATCGGCATGATGTCGAAGAACTCCATGAACTGGGCGTGCATGTTGTGCCGGAAGCCGGGCAGGACGGGCTCCTCGGTGTTCGTGCCGCCCCCCTCCTCGTGCCGACGCTCTAGCACGACCGTGGAGAGGCCGGCGCGTTGCAGGTAGGCGGCCAGGCACAGGCCGTTGTGGCCTGAGCCGATCACGATTGCCTCGTAGGTCCGACTCAAGTTGCTGCTCCTCCCGCGACGGTGTCCGTCGCCACCTTGGGCCCGCCGGCAGGCTCGCCCCGTCGGCGGGGCGTCCCGAAGTCGGCCGTCGTGCGGGCCGGCACCCGCTCCTCGGCGGGATGCTGCGGCGCCACGTCGACCGCTGCGACCGCTGCGACCTCGTCGGGTTCTCCGGCCTCGAGTTCCTCGACCTCGGGTTCCTCGGTGTCGACCCCCGACTGAGCCGGTCGAGGCGAGCCGATTGCCCGCGGCGCCTTGCGGACGGCTCGGGGCGAAACCATCGGCTCGGGCTTCGCCGCGGGAGCCGACTCCGGGGTTGCCGACGACCTCGACCGGCGGCGGAACAGCCAGTGCGCAGCCATCGCGAGCGTGTAGCGGTGCAGCCCGAGCCGCAGCATCCCCGGGATGTCGTCGCCCGTGATGCGGATGGTGAAGTCCCAGTTGACGGGCTCGCGGATCGTCCCCGTCACAATCACGTCGTTGCCCTCGCGGGTGACGTCGTACTCGCGAAAGTCCATCACGAGCTCCTTGCGGCCGAGTCCCCGAGACCTGAGCCTCACGACAGATACGTCACGCGATACCGTCGCACGTAGTCCGGCGGAGTCCACCACTTCTGCACACCCAGGTCCTCGGCGACCGAGTTCGCCGCGATGTAGCCGGACCCGCCGATGACGAGCCCTCCGGGGTACGACGACGCGCCGCACAGATAGAGCCCCTCGAGCGGTGTGCGGCCCGCGACGCACGAGTCGTGCGGCCGGAACACGCCCATCTGCAGCGCGTTGTAAGCGCCGTGCTTGATCGACCCGCGCACCATGTTCGGGAGCCGCGTCTCGATGTCGAGCGGACTCTCCGCGGTCGACAGCACGATGTTCGCCGGCGAGACGTTGCGAGCCGAGCGCCCCCATCTCGAAAGGAGCACGTCGGCCAGCTCGTCCTGGCGGGCCTTCCAACCGCCCTCGATCGCCCACGGGACGTGCGCCTGAATGAAGCTCACGTGGTGCCCGGGGACGCGGACGAGCGTCGGGTCGTGGCGCGTCTCGACTGTGGCGTGCCCTCCCACGCAGTCGAGGTCGAGGCGTCCTGCGAGCACGCCGTCCCAGTGCCGCAGGAGCTGCTCGGTCGAGTCGAATCCCGTCACGACCATGAAGGTGTCGTTGACCCAGGGGTCGTCGGTCTCGTAGTACGGCGCTTCGTTCGTCGCGACCGCCACGGTGAAGAAGGACCAGTCGTCCCACTCCCACTCCTTCGACACGCGCTGGAGCTCCCGCGGCACGCTCCCGCTCGGCAGCAGCTTCCCGAAGGTGATCGGGGGTGGCAGGCTCGACAGCACGGCCTTCGCCTCGATCACGCGCCCGTCGAAGACCTCGAGCCCGGTCACCCGCCCGTTCTCGACGATGAGGGACGTGACCTCGGCGTTGTCGAGCACCACGCCCCCGTTGCGGAGGATCTCGCGCGACAGCGACCCGGCAAGCTTGTGGGATCCCCCGTAGCACTGGGCCTTGTTGGCGGCGCGATCGATGTACAACGGGACGAGGAAGCCCAGGCCGCTCTCGTGGGGGTTCAGCCCCCACATGCACGCGGCGTACAGGAGCAGGGTGCGGACACGGTCGTCCTCGACGAGCTCGTTGACGATCTCGATCGGCGACATCTCCGTGAGCCGGAGCACCTCGCGACCGGCCTCGGTCTTTTCGAACGCCTCGATCATGTCCAGCGGTGACATCGGCGGGAGATAGGTGCCTGGTGCGATCACGTCGTCGACGAGCCGCCGCCACTGGCGCATGACCTTCCCGAAGTTGTTCGCATCGCGCTGGCTGAACTTGGCGATAGAGTCCTTCGTGTCCTCGACCTGGTTGCACAGCATGACGCTCGTCTTGTCAGAGAAGACCGCGGCGGTCTGGGCGTTCGGCTTCACGAACGCGAGCCCGTGCGCGCCGAGATCGAAGTCCCGGAACAGGGGCATGTAGTCCGTCATCATGTGGTAGATGGCGTGCGGATTCGTGTAGTAGCCGGGGAACAGCGTCTCCTCGGTGGCGAGCCCGCCGCCGACTTCGTGCCGGCGCTCGACGACGATCGTGCGCAGGCCGGCCCGAGCGAGGTAGGCGGCGGCGATGAGTCCGTTCGGCCCGCCGCCAACGATCGCGACGTCGAAGACAGAGCGTTCGGGAAACTCGTCGAGGATGTGCTCGGTCGGCTCCATGCCGTAGCCAGTTCTGACCATCACGACACCCCCACGATCTGGCGACCGGCCTCCGGCACGTACCAGTCCGACGGATACCACCAGCTCGCGGGCTCGACGACGCCGTCCTCGATGAGGATGTGCATCAGGTTGTACGGCACCGCCATGAGGCAGAGCCCCCCGGGATGCATGCTCTGGCTGCACATGTAGAGCCCGTCGATCGGCGTGCGGTACCGGGCGAGCTCGGGGATCGGTCTTGTGCCAAACCACTGGTCGGCCGACTGGCGCGCCCCGTACCAGTTGCCGCCGGACATCCCGGCGTTGCGGAACTCCGAGTCGTACGGCGTGTTGACGAAGACGTCGACGATGTTGTCGGAGTTCATGTTCGGCGCCATCCGCTCGATGAGCGCCAGTGCGGCGTCGACGATCTCCTTCTTCCTGCGGTTGTAGGCCGCGGGCCCGTCCACGTCGTACTGCGGCGGGGGGCACTCGAGGTAGATCGGCGACAGTACGTGGTAGCCCTCCACCGTGCGGGTCGGGTCGTACTGATCATGCGAGCAGATCATCATCGTGAGGTGCTCCGGCGTGAGGTGCTCCGGGGCCTTCTTGTGCGAGTACGCGTCGCGGGTCTGGGTGTAGACGAACTCCATCGAGTCGGCGGGGCCGACGACGCACGACGGGTAGACGTCCTCAGGGAAGGCGTCGTCGCGACCGTGATACTTCGGGAGCTCACGGCAGATCACCGACATCACGAAGAGGCTGCCCCCCTTGAGCGACACGTCGGCGATGCGCTGGGCGAACCCTGCGTCGGTGTGCTGCAGACCGACGAGGCGCAGGAACGTCTGCTTCACGTCGGCCCCGGAGATCACCGCCTTGCGCGCCCAGATCGTCTTCTCCGGGTACGACGCCTCGGCGGAGAGCCGGACGCCAACGGCACGGCCGTTGCGGACGACGATCTCCTCGACCGGCGAGTTCGTCAGGATCCGAGCCCCGTGCGCGATCGCGCACCGGATAATCGCGTGGGCGTAGGTGTGCATTCCCCCGCGTGGCGAGCCCCCCGAGTAGGTGAACAGCAGCGTGCCGCCGATCGATGGGAGCAGCATTCCGTCCCAGTTGGGGTGCGCGCCGCAGTACCAGGCGCCCATCGCTGCGACCACGCGGGCCGGCTCCCACGGCACGAACTCCTCGAGGAAATCGCAGTAGCTCATGTCGAGCAGGCGGTCGGTCCAGATGTCGGGGACGTGCTTTCGGAAGACCTTCCACCAAGGCAGATCGGCCTCGTCGACCTCGTGCTGGCGCGGGTGCGGTGGCGTCCAGAACAGCGCTCGGAGCAGCTCGCGCATGGCCGGCTCCGAGAGGGCATCGCCGAGGCCGCCCATCCCGCCGGCGTGCTCGGGGAAGTAGCGGCGAGCGGCCTCCTCGCCGATGTCTGGGCGCCACCTGCTCCCCAAGTTCGCAGCGATGCCGTCGAGCGTGACGACGCCCGACATCGACGGGTAGTAGACCATCCGCATCCCGTACTTCCACAGCTCGAGCTGATCGAAGCCCGGCGCTGCGCCGCCGTAGAGATAGGTCGCGTGCGGGTCGATGCGGAACCCGGGACGCGGCTCGGTGTTCTCCTGGCCACCGCCGCATTCCGGACGCGCTTCGCACACCGCGACCGAGAGGCCCGACTTGGCGAGATAGGCCGCGATCGTCGAGCCGTTGTGGCCACCGCCGACGACCACGATGTCAAATGTTTCTTCCCGCATCAGACCCCCCCGACCTCTGCGACGTCGCGAGCCGTCCGTACTTCTCGAACGACCCTACGGCGGGGGCGGTGTGGCCGCTAGGGTACAAAGTCATTCGGGGGCCGCCGCGGGCCTGCTGACTCGGGCCATCGTGGCGATGACCCGCCCTGTGAATCTCCGCACGGGGCCTGGTTCCCTGCGACGTCTCCGCGAGGTCGCCAGGGCGAGGCGACAGCTGGGGGCCGAGGGGCCGCGGCTCGGACCCCAGGATGAACCGGGACGGGAACCTGTCTGTCGGGATGACGTGAGACACCTGCAGTACACCGCCAGGTGGGATGCGCCCCAGGCCTTCACGTCGGTGTGGACGTGGCCACGGCGGGTACCCCAAGCGTGTAGATGCCGATCGGGGGCAGTCGACAGTCGCGAGCATTCGCGACGTTGAGCCCACCGACCTTGCTGACACCGGTGTGTCGGCAAGCCCAGTTGCCTCGGGCTACCGGCGGGATTGTTCGACGCCGGCTGCGCTCAGGAAGGGGTTTGAACATGGTCCCATCAGTTCCGGTGCCGATCTTGCGGTGAGCCCCTCGGCAGCCGAATTCCGCCCTAGCTCAGCCTTTCACGCCGCATAACCCCAGGTCAGCGGGCCAGGAGGGGTTCGAACATAGTCCCATCGCCTCCGCCACATCTTTGCTCAACGTCGTCGCTGGCCGGGGCCAATGCGCCCAGGCCAGCGTCGACGGGAATCGTACAGCTCGGCCACGCCGAGCCCAGAGCGCGGGCGAGCTGGCGGTCCTCCCCTGCCGGGACGTGCTGTCACACCCCGGGCATAGCATCGCTGCTATGGCTTGGGGTAGATCGAGCTGGAACAGGAGGTCGAGGCATGGCTCCTCGCGCTCCCGAGCCCTTCACCCGACAGCTCCGCGGGAAGCTCCGGGAGTTGCGCTTCCACCTCGGCCGCCAGCAGACGAGGATCACGTACTCCATCGCCGGCGGCCGCAGGATCGTGCTGCTCACCGTGTTCGTGAAGACGCGCCAGCGAGAGCGACCGGAAGTCCAACGGCCATGGAGCGCAATGCAGACCTGCATCGCCGAGGGGCACACCGCGGAGGACGGCAAATGACGCGCAAGACCTGGGACGAAGTGAAGAAGGAGCGGGCCGACTCGCCAGCTCGCCGCCGTGGCTGCGAGCGCGCCGGGCGGACGATCAGGCTCGCCATGGAGATCCGCGAGCTCCGGGAGAAGCGGGGGCTCAGCCAGCGCGAGCTCGCGGAGCGTCTCGGCACGACCCAGTCCGCCGTCGCGCGCCTCGAGGCCGGCAACGTGTCCCCCAGCCTGCCGACCCTCGACAAGGCCGCCGAAGAGCTCGGGGTCGAGCTCGTAATCAGCTTCGTGGACCTCGATGATCGGATCGCTGGCTGATCGGCCGCGGATTCCGAGCTGGTCGGCGTTTATCGTGCGTCGATGAGCTGGCTGAGCTGGTCGCGCAGCGGTCTGGCATCCGCAATTTCGGGCGCGAACGGCCGGGGAATCGATGGAACGCGGAAACCTTTCCCGCTAGTCTGACCGGCGATCTGTCAAGCCGCGCTGAGGAGTGTCATGGATCGCTGTCGTCCGCGTGATGCCCAAGCAGTTCGCAGGACAGCTCGATCCGGTGTCGTCGCCTCTGTGCGGAGAGTGCTCAGCGTGACGACGATTGCTGCGCTTGTGGGAACGGCGACGTTGACAGAGGCGGTGGCGACACCGAAGCTCGCGGGTGCGTCGTATGCGGTGGTCACCGAATCCAACCTCTGTTACCAAAGCGCCCACCGGTCCTGTGTCGATGGGACCTATCACGAGATGGACGCCTACCTCCCGAGCGGAGCGGTGGGCAAGGCCCCGGGCGTGATCCTGGTCCACGGCGGCGGCTTCGTGGGCGGCGACAAGTCCGAGTTCTCCAGGCAGGCGATGACTCTCGCCGCGAACGGCCTGGCGGCCTTCTCCGTCAACTATCGGCTGACCACCCCGACGTTCGTGGGATTCCCGGCCCTGGTCCAAGACGTCATGGCGGCCGTGAGCTACGTGCGGGCCCATGCCCGCACGTTCCACGTCGACCCGCACCGATTGGGCCTGTGGGGGTCTTCGGCCGGGGCGTATCTGGCCCTGGAGTCCGCTCTCGAAGCCTTCCAGAACGAGCCGTCCGCTCAGGTGAAGGCCGTCGTCGGCTGGTCCGGCCCCTACGACTTCGTCACCGGCTTTCCCGAGGAGGAGCCCGTCGTCCCGCTGCAGGTCTCCTATGGCGATGAGTACCTCGGCTGTAGCGACCTGTCGAACCCGACCTGTCTGGCGACGGCCGAGTCGGCCTCTCCCACGTCCTGGGTGGCGGCGGGTGACCCGCCGACGCTGCTGGCGAACTCGACCGACTTCAGCCCGACGTGCGAGATCGTTGATCCGGCGCAGGCCACCGAGCTGGCCGGCGATCTCACGAGGGTGGGCACGTCGGTAACCGTCGACCTGAACAGCGAGTGTGCGCACGCGCTTGCATACACAAACGTCGAGATGCCGAACACACTCACCTTCCTCGAAGCTCACCTGTTCGTCGCGCCGACGATCACCTCGTCACCATCGGCGACCTTCAGGATCGGGAGGATGAAGACGTTCACCGTTCGCTCGCACGGCTCGCCTCATGCCACGTTGACCGAGAGCGGCGCCCTGCCGATGGGCGTGACGTTCGTCGACCAACATGACGGCCGAGCCAAACTCGCAGGAACAGCGCAGGCTGGGACGACGGGCACTTACCCGATCGCGATTACCGCGTCGAATGGCGGCTCACCCAATGCGATGCAACGTTTCACACTGACCGTTCGCTGAAGTTCAGCCTTCGGGCATCCGGGATGAGTCGTGGCGGCAGCCAAGCCTGCCCGCCCTGACTCGGTGGTTGACCGCCCTGTGACGACATCGGTGCCTCGGGATCGGCGGCCGCCCGGGAGGCGCTGGCGCGCTGCGAGACCGTGCCAGGGCCACAGCGGTTGCCCCCCGGTCCCAAGAGTTCATTTCGTGGTCACGGAGGCCTGACGTCGAGTTCACCTTCGATACCTACGGTCCTAACCGTCGTTGGATACCCCAGATGACGGATATGGAGGTCTCGTCGTGCTCACGGATCTGTCGGACCCACGGCCCGTCCGGGCGCGCAAGCGCCGGCCCACCCCGGCGGCATGGGCCGCCTTGTGCGCCTCGGCGCTCGGGCTGGCCGCCTGCAGCAGCGCCGGCGCCGCCACCACCGGGTCGGTCAAGCCCGTCACCCTGGTGGTGTACTCCGCCCAGGGCTACGACAAGGCCGAGACCACGGCGTTCCAGAAGGCCACCGGTATCCCGGTGAAGCTCGACGACGACTCGACGGGCCCGCTGCTCACCCAGATCGAAGCGTCGAGGAACAACCCGAACTGGGGCCTCCTGTGGGTCGACGGCGCCACCGCCTTTGCCGGTCTCGACGACCAGGGGCTCCTGCTCAAGGGCTGGGAGCCCGCCGCCTCGTGGGACTCCGTGGGTCAGCAGTCGGTCCCGAAGGACAAGAGCTTCGTCCCTACGGGTGTGACGCTCATGGCTGCGGTCGTCTACGACTCGTCGAAGCTCTCGGACCCGCCCAGCTCGTGGCAGGAGCTCACCCAGGCGAAGTGGAAGGGCGCCGTGGGGATGAACGACCCTTCGCAGTCCGGTCCCACATTCCCATTCATCGCGGGGATGATGAATTACCTCGGCGGGAGCAACGGGATCACGCAGGGCGACCAGTACTTCAGCACCTTGAAGGCCAACGGCCTGGTCATCAACCCCACCAATGGCCCCACTCTCCAGGCGCTCGCAAACGGGCAGATCAAGGTGGCCCTGGTGCAGAGCTCCGCCGGCATTGGTGCGCAGGCCACGGACCCGTCCCTGCGGGTCAAGTACCTCGACCCGGTCACGCTGCTTCCCTCGGCGATCGGTATCGATGCCAAGGCGTCGTCGCAGGTGCAGTCGGAAGCGAAGCGCTTCGTCGAGTTCGTCCTGTCCGCTCGAGGCCAGCGCGTCATGCAGACCGGGGACCCGACGGGAGACTCGCTCTATTACCCCGTGCTGAAGGGCGAGAAGCCTCTGCCGTCGCTGCCCACGCTGTCGGGTGTACAGACCCAGAGCATCGATCCGTACGTGTGGGGCCCGCGCGAATCGCAGATCAACACGTGGTTCGACAGCACCATCGTGCAGTGACCCCGACAGTGCGACGAGTTGGACCGCAGGTCGAACGGTAGCGCAGTGACCCTGACCCATCCGGGCGACGTCGCGCTCGGCCGTGAGCCCGGGACGGGGCTCACGGCTCCGGATTCACGTCTCCGGCGGCTGCGTCCGGTCACAGACCGGTGGAGGGACCGGATCACCCGCAGCGGCCGACCCGTGTTCTGGATCGTGATCGTGGTCGCGATCCTGGCGCCGTGTCTCTGCTTCATGGTCCTGGCGGTCTCGCCGCGCATGTTCGACCAGGGATCGCAGTGGTTCACGCTCAGCTATCTGCGCCACGCCTTCACGGGGGCCACCGTGGTGGCGCTCGTCGACTCGATGTGGGTCAGCGTGGCGGCGGCGGCGATCGGCGTGGCCATCGGGTTCCCGGTCGCCTGGCTGGCCTGCCGGACGTCGATGCCCGGGCGGCGGTGGGTGTGGGGCGGCATGTGGCTGGTGCTGCTGCTCCCGTCGTGGCTGCCGGCCCTCGGGTGGATCCGCCTCGTGCAGCCCGACGGGGTGATGTACCGGGTGGGGCTCGACCTTCCCGCCGTCACCCATCTCGTCCTCGGGCCCGCCGGCGTCGTGCTCCTCCTCGGGCTGCGGTGCGTGCCCTTTGCCTTCCTCGCCGTGTCCGCCGCGCTGGCGGGATTGGGCCAGGAGTTCGAGGATGCCGCCCGCGTGCACGGTGCCGGCCGGGTCGCCACCTTGCGCCTGGTGTCGCACATCTTGGCACCGGCCATCTGGTCGGCACTGGCCATCGGGTTCGCGGAGTCGGTGAGCGACTTCGGCGTGGCGGCCACCTTGGCGTACCGCGCCCATTTCCCGCTCGCCACGTATCACCTCTACGCTGCCATCGACACCTTCCCCCCGAGCTTCCCGGCGGCGGCGGCCATCGGATGGCTACTGGTGGCGGCGGTGGCGCTGCCGCTGGCGCTGCAGGCCCGGGCACTACGGGGTCGGTCGTACGCTGTGCTGTCGGGACGCTCTCGGCCCGTGAACCCCACGGTGCTCACCCGTCGGGGGACCGCCGCCGCCCTCGGCGGGGTCGGACTGCTCGGGCTGGTGGCTTTGGGCATCCCCGGGTTCGGCGCCGTCAGCGGGTCGCTGCTCGGCGACTACGGGTCGTCGCTCCACGTGACCCTCAGCAACTACGTCACCATCCTCCACGACCCCACGCTGTTGGGGCCGATCGGGCGTTCGGTTCTCTACGGCGCCGTCGCCGCCACGGTCACGGTGGTCGCCGGCTTCGTCGCCGCCCGGATGCTGGCGCGCACACGGACCAGGGCCACGAGGTTCCTCGACTTCCTCTTGCTGGCGGCGGTGGCGCTGCCGAGCGTCGTGTTCGCGGCGGGCTACATCTTCGCGTACAACCTGCCGTTCATGTCCAAGATCGGCCTCGACCTGTACCAGACGACGACGCTGCTCGTCATCGCGTACGTGGCCGCCAGCCTCCCCACGAACGCCCGCATCCTGTTCGGCTCGGTCTCGCAGATCCAGCCCTCCCTGCACGATGCCGCCCGCACTCACGGGTGCGGGCCCGTCAGGGGATGGTGCCGGGGCGTGCTGCCGGCGATCTCACGACCTCTGGTCATGGCCTGGCTGCTGACCTTCTGCGCGGTGTTCCTCGAGCTGCCGATCTCGCAACTGCTGTACGCCCCGGGGTCGCCGCCCATTTCGGTGGCCATCGAGGACAACCTGGGCAACTACCACTACGGCGTCGGCATCGCCCAGGCGGTGATCTCCGTGGTGCTGGCCCTGGCGGTGGTGGGAACGGTCCTCGGCGCCTACCGACTGCTGGCGCCGCGGGGCTGGCGACGGATCGGAGCGATGGCACGTGGCTGAGGACCTCGAGATCCACGGGGTGGGCAAGGTGTTCGCGAACGGCGCGGTGGCGCTCGAGGACGTGTCGTTCCGTGCACCGGCGGGGACGTTCATCGTCCTCCTGGGGCCGTCGGGCTCCGGCAAGACGACCCTGGTGCGGTGCCTGGCCGGGATCGAACGGATCTCGACCGGCTCGATCACCATCGGTGGCAGGCTCGTTGCTGACGGCCGTGTCCACCTGCCCCCCGAGCGGCGGGGATTGTCGATGGTGTTCCAGGACTACGCGCTCTGGCCGCATCTGTCCGCCCAGGACAATGTGGGGTTCGCCCTCCGCCGTCACGGCGTCGGCACGACGGAGCGCCGCCAGCGCGCCGCCGACATGCTCGCGCGCGTTGGTCTCGAGCGGCTGGCCCGACGCTATCCGGGAGAGCTGTCCGGAGGGGAGCAACAGCGCGTTGCCCTGGCCCGTGCCCTCGTCGGCGACACGGGACTGGTGTTGTGCGACGAGCCGCTGTCGAACCTCGACGCCGACTTGCGAGATCGCATGCGCGTCGAGATCTCGGCTCTCGTGCGCGACTGCGGAGCCACCGCGCTGTACATCACCCACGACCAGGCCGAGGCCTTCGCCCTGGCCGACCAGGTCGGGGTGCTCGAGCATGGCCGCTTGGTCCAGATGGGCGCACCCGAGGACGTCTACGCCAACCCCGTGTCGCCGTTCGTGGCCCGCTTCACCGGCATATCGGGCGAGCTCGCCGTCCGGGTCCGGGGCCCGGTTCGCGCCGACGGCATGGTCGAGGTCGAGCCCCTGTCGCTCGCGTGGTCGCGGCCCCTGCTGGCGCGCGTCTCCGACGCCCTCCGGGGCGACGAGGCGTCGCTTCTCATCCGGCCGGCCGCCGTGCGGTTGTGCGAAGCCCGCGGCCAGGGATGCCATGCGGTGGGGACCGTCGCTGACGTGGCGTTCCGGGGACGGGGCTACGAGCTGGCCATCGATCTTCACGGCGGGGGGCGGATGGGTAACGTGAGCGCCCTCGGACGGGTGGCCCGCGGCGAGGTCGTCGGGCTCAGGTTCGACGAGGTGGGCTGTGTGGCCTTCGAAAGGGTGAATGGGGCGGGTGTCTCCGGAGCGGAGTTGCCGACCGTGTCCTCGTCCCCGACCCCGCCGCCGTTCCCGTCACCGATCGTCCCGGCCACACCCATGCGGGCGTGACGATGAGACCGGTTCTCTCTCTGGTGACGTCGGGTGGTGCCACATCGACGGCGACACTGGTGCTGGCGGTCGTCGGAGCCAGCACCGTCGAGATGGTCGAGGCGCTCACACTGGTCGTGGCGGCGGGCACCCGGAGCTGGCGCTCGGCGCTCGAAGGCACGGTGGTGGCTCTCGTCGCCCTGGCGGTGCTGACCGCCGGCATCGGGATCCCGTTGGCCGGCTACCTGCCCGTGGACACGCTGCGCGTCGTCGTTGGCGCGCTGTTGCTCCTGCTGGGAATGTCCTGGCTGCGCAAGGCGGTCCTGCGTGGGGGTGGCCGGTTGGCCAAGCACGACGAGGACGCCATCTACGCCCGGACCGTGGGCGGCCTTGCCGGCTCCGACCACCCTGCCGACCGGCGCGACGGGGCCGCCTTCCTCGTGGCCTTCAAGGGCGTGATGCTCGAGGGCTTCGAGGTGGTGCTCATCGTCATCAGCCTGGGCACGAGCGCCCATCGCCTCGGTGTCGCCGCACTGTCCGCGGGCGGTGCGGCCCTCGTCGTGGGGGTCGCCGGGGCAGTTGTCGCCCGGCAGCTCTCGAACGTGCCCGAGAACGCCGTGAAGACCGTCGTCGGCGTGATGCTCACCAGCTTCGGGACGTTCTGGGTCGGTGAAGGCGCGGGGGTGAGGTGGCCCGGGAGCGACCTGGCCCTCCCGGTGCTCATCGGGGTGTTCGCCGTCACCGCCGCGGTGATGGTGGCGGTGCTCCGTCGCACCGAGCCCGGGCGCAGCCGTGCCGTCGAGGCGCCCCGGGTGGCAGTGGAGGACATGGCGAGGTGAGAAGCACTCTGCGTCGGGTCGTCCGGACCACCGGTCGGTTCCTGTGGTCGTTCTTCGTCGACGACACCCCCGAGGTCCTGGTGGCCGCCCTCGTCATCGTGGTCGCCGCCTTTGCGCTGCGCCACGAGCGTGCCGGGGCTGTCGTCGTGCTGCCCCTGCTGGCCATCGCCGGCCTCGGATTCGGGGTGTGGCGGGCGAGCCGCTCGTCGCCGGAAGGCGCCGACGACTCCTCGTAGGGGTCGAACGTGGGCCGACCGCCCATTCTTGGTTGGTAGGTAACCACAGACATTGGTATCGGCGCTCGGAATCATCATGGGCACGGGCTAAGGGTCCACCCCAATTGTGCCGATCCTCAAAGACAACGGTAGCGCCAACGGTCGAGTCCCCGGATTCTGAACGCTCGACGCAACCATTACCCAGGCGACTCCTGCCGACCCCGACTGTGCTCGACGGATGATCTGGCGAGCACGAGGAGGAGGGGATCGAGGCCGATGATCGCGCGACGGTCTGTTTGGTCAGCGACGACAGCGCTGTTGGTCCTTGTGGGCTCTGCCAGCTCGATCATGGGGGCCAATGCGCTGGGACGGGAGCAGGACCAGAAGTCGCATCAGGCCTTTGCCGCGACCTCTGCGGAGATCGCCTCGTCGCTGACGGAGACCATCCAACACCAACAAGACCTCGCACTAGGTGCCGGAGCCTTCTTGATCGGCAATCCCAATGCCACCCAGTCTCAGTTCGTACAGTGGACCAACTCCATTCGGGTGTTCGCGCAATACCCAGAAGTCATGAATATCGGCGAGGTCACACTTGTCCCGGCATCACAGCTGAGTGCTTTTGCCGCCCGAGAAGCCGCCGACCCCTCAGGTCCGCTGGCTGCCGATGGCACCTTCCAGGTCACTCCGGCGGGACGGCGTCCCTACTACTGCTTCCAGACAGTAGAGCGATCACGGGGCACGCAACAGAACCTTCCCGCCGGCATCGACTACTGCGACAGCCCGCTAGGCCCGGCGCTGGTTGAGACTCGGGACTCGGGCCGGGCCGCGTACTTTCCCTACGGACAGGGAAAGAACGCAATGCTGGTAGTGGGGACCGCCATCTACCGTGGCGGCGTCGTGCCGACGACGACCCAAGCTCGCCGTAGCGCGTTGATCGGTTGGACCGGCACGGAGGTCCTCCCGAGTGTCTTCTTGAAGGCCGCCCTGGAACACCATCCATTCACCGCGGTGACATTCAACTACGGCCAGGATTCTCCCAAGGCGATCTTCAAGGCCGGCTCGACACCTATCCGAGCGCAGTCGACGACGATCGACCTGCACAACGGATGGCATGTCCGGGTCTTCGGTGCGTCGACCGGCGCTGGAATGCTCTCCAACGCTGACGCCCTTACCCTGTTGTTGGGTGGGATCATGCTCAGTCTGTTGTTCGCAACCTTGATCTATGTGCTCGGCACCAGCCGTTCTCGGGCGCTGCTTCTGGTGCATGAACGCACCGACGAGCTCCACCACCAGGCTTTCCACGACTCGCTCACCGGACTCCCCAATCGGGCCTTGATCCTCGATCGGGCTGGTCAGATGCTGGCGCGTGCTCGACGACAGCGCACCCCTTTGGCCGTACTGTTCCTCGACCTCGACGATTTCAAGGACATCAACGACACCTTGGGCCATGCAGCAGGTGATCAGCTGCTCCTCGCGGTCGGGACCAGAATGACGAGTGCGCTTCGTGAAGTGGACACGGTTGGACGTTTGGG
>Ga0307372_10005909_pt1 | contig 18121 bp, 15 predicted proteins | sample OX1MG_FD_202533 | JGI IMG/M metagenome (GOLD analysis project Ga0307372, IMG submission 202533) | Soil microbial communities from Risofladan, Vaasa, Finland - OX-1 | ecosystem: Environmental > Terrestrial > Soil > Coastal area > Acid sulfate soil | place: Finland: Risofladan, Vaasa | collected...
TCCGAAAGATCAGCGTAGCCAATGTTGTCGTAATATGGTGGATCGGTCGAGATAACAATCGGCCGCATCGGGTAGTTATTCTTTGCTGCATCCAGAACGGAGATGAACCCCAACGGTCCACCCACCCCAAGGGCCTGAATCGATTCAGCTTCCCAATCGACCGCATTGCCGAAACTGCCAGAGCCCTCTAGAAGCGTGTTCATCTCGGCAAAATCCCAGGTCATTGGGATCGCTTGCCGTCCGAATGCGGCCATCGTCGATTCTCGGTCAACGTACCAGGTGGTTTGCGTGCAGCTCCTTGTGCTCAGTTTGCTCAGCGCAAACGCTAAGTAAGTCGCGAGGGCGTCGGCATAGGCTGCAGCCCCGGTGCCGGCTTCGTGGAGCGGGGTGGGGTCGTCGGGAAGGCCAGCGGCGCGCGCGTTTGCCAGCACCTCCCTGCGCGCCTCGCCGACCAGATCAGAGAATGTCGTCAGCGCCACCAACTGGCGCGACGTGAAGAGGTCGACGTAGCGCTTCATCCCATAACCAGGGGGCGAGAACCAGCGAGGGTTCTGGGGCATTTCGACTTCGATATCCGAAGTGTCTTTGGGCTTGGCCTCGCTTGCGCGTGCCTCGTGCTCTTTGGTCGGCGCAAGATAGATGCGCGCCCGCGTGCCCTCGGCAACAATTGCCATCAAACGAGAACCGAGGCGACCAGCCAAACCTTCGCCGCGTACGTAATCGGGCGATATGACCACTCCCGTCAGCACGCATGCGAAGTGCGTTCCCCGCGCCGTCTTTGTTCCCTTTTTCAGCCGCTCCTCATCGGCCTTCGCGAGCGCGCCGGTCCGCACCTCGAAACGCCAACCATCAGGCTCAGCTGCATCGATCACCGGCTCGACCCAGGCCTTCCTCCCCTCCTTGGTCGAGAGCAGGAAGGAGGACACCAGCGGCACCATTGCGCCCTTGGCGCGGGGGTCGGGCGAGCGCACCGTGCGCGCCCACAGCCAGGCGATGACGGTCGCCTCGCCGCCATCGGGCAGTCGCGATTTCGGATAGAGATGCCCGATCCGCTTTTCAGCTTCGTCGCGCATCCACTGCCCGTAAAAGCGCACATCCTCGGCGAGACCCTGTGCGCCCTTCCAGCCGCGCAGCGCGCCGTGCGCCGCTTCCGCCCGCGCCTTCGGGTTGACCGGCGGCATCCCCGCGAATTTCGGCGGGATCTCGACCAATGCCTTGGAGATCAGCACCGCGACCGGGTTGAGGTCCGAGCCATAGGCGCGCAAGCCGAGGCGCTGCGCCTCCAGCGGGATCGAGCCGCCGCCGCAGAACGGGTCATAGACCGGCGGCGCCTTCGTTTGCAGATAATCGAGGATCGCCGCCCCGTCGCCAGCTCCATTGGGGCGCGCCGGCGGCTCCTCGCCGAGGCCCCACGCGACCGATCGCGCGATCTCCCACCGCGCCGCGTTCAACACCGTCGCGTTATTCGAATTCTCCCACTTCACCAGCTCGGCGATTACCGCGTGCAGCCGCTTGCGCTCGGCCTCCTGCGCCGCCTCGCCGGCGAAGCGCTCGGGCCAGGCCGAGGGATCGTCGACCAGCTGCGCAAACAGCACCGCCCGGCACGCCGCCAACGGCCGCCGCGCCCACCACAAATGTAAGGTCGAGGGATGCCCGTGCCGGATCGACTTCTCCCGCGCCGAGGCGACATTGATCGCCTCCAGCGGGATCGACACCTCGATCAGCTTCTTGCGGATGGTCACGGCGCCCCTTTCGGCGCGTCAGGCGGCGGCGAGGTCCTCGTCCAGTTCCTCGCGCTCCAGACGGCGGTGGTTGACCAGCAGGGTCAGTATCGTGCGTTCCGAAACCTGGAAATGCTCGGCCGCGTCCTGCTGCGCCTCGGCCGAATAATCGCCCTTCAGCATGTCGTCGACCGCCGCGAACGGGCTCAACAGCTCGGCGGCGAAGGAGCGCTGCATCTTCTGCCGGTAGGTATAGGCCCGCGTCGCCGCATGGAGCCGCCCGCGCGGCGGTGCGACGAGTCGATCGGCGAGCAGCCGGGCCAGATGGAACCGTCGCCCGGTGTTCCATCGGGAGTGCAGGACAACGCGGCCATCGGTCTGGTTCCGATCGAGCGCAAAGGAGACCTTGCCGCCGCCGGTATCGCTCGCCAGCGCCTTCGCGTCGACACCGGCGAGGTGAGCCAGGCCCGCATCGCCGATCGGCTGCCAGCCGAGCCCTTCCTGTTCGCGCAGCGCGCGCGCGGCATCCGCTCCCAAGCGCCAAGCCGGCACGTCTCGTTGCGATAAGCGAGTGCCAGCAGCAAGGCGCGCGGCAGTCCGCGGCGACGCGGCGAATCCGCTGCTGCTGGCGATCTGCGTCAAGGCATCGGCGGTGAGGAGCGCGCCGCCGCTCGCATGGTCTGCGGCGAGTTCCTCGACCGCTTGCTCGCCGAGCGAGGCGGCATCGGCGAGCAGCCGGTCCACCGCGTCATCATCCGCCTCGTCGGCATCGCACCCGAGCAGCGCCTCCACCCGGCGCCGTTTAGCGAGGTCGGGATTGCCGCGCTCGGCCAGCACGTCGTTCCAGATGCGATCAAGGTTCGTCCCATCCACCCCCTGGTCCCGCAACCGGCCGAGGATACGCGGAATGAAGGCGTCTACCGCCGCCTCGAACTGCGTCGACGGCAGGATGCAAGGGGGTGCCCCGAGATAGCGGAACGGCTTGGCGTCGGGCCGCACAGAGCGTTCGGCGACCAATGCCGTCATCACGCCATCCGAGAAAATCGTCAGGTTCGGCCACACATAACCCTCGCCGATCGAGGTCATTTTGTGAGCGCGCCACCATTCCGATGCGGCGGAGCGGGGTTCGTAGCGCAGTCGCCACCAGTTGCAGGCGAACCACTCGGCCGCATGGTAGCCGGAGACGAGAGGACCCGGCCGGTAGTTGGAGATGAAGGAATCGACGCCGCCGGTCAGGTCGATCTCACCCACCCGCATCGTGAACAGGCCAAAGCACGCCCGCTCCTCGGGCGTCCCTTCGTCCAACCGTTCCGGCGCAAGCGCGATCTCTAACCCTGAGGGCATCGCTCTCTCCATTTGCCGAGAATGTAGCGGCGCATCTCCGGCTCGTCTTCCCCGATGCGATAGCCGTGATAGCCCGCGTCGGGCGAGTTAGTCTTTGCCTCGTAGACTTCGCCCGCAGCATCGACCGCCCAAACGTACTTTGGCGTCCCGCCCGGCTCGAAGCGACTGACCACACCCGATATCACGCCATTTCGGAACAGCCTCGTCGCTTCGGCGCGAAGAACCGGACGAAGCTCGTCGCACGGCGATTTCGATGGGCGCGGATTCACCGGTGGCACGAACCGGTAATCGCCGGGGCGGAGCTTGTGGAGACTGCTGCCCTCGTAGTGCGAACGCGCCACCAGCGCCCGCAACTCCTCGGCCGGGATTGACCCCACCGCGGCAACGCGACGATCCGGGCGATTGCCTTGCCGCTTGGCGCGAGGATCAGCTTTCCGCGGCATCGCCCGGTACTCCGGATTTTTTGTGCTGATACCAGGGAACATTTGCGAACCTAAGGCAGAGCAGTTCGGCCAGTTCGTCTTCGGCGTGGTATCCAATGGGCTGATTCTGGTTCGACAAGATCGTGAAAACGAGAGCGATGAGCCGGGGCTCATCCCGCCACGACCGGATTTCGACGCTCAGCCATTCGAGCCAATCGGAAATGCGATTCTGCGGTGTCGTTGGGGAGGTCTCCAGCGGGAGCGCGGTTTGGGCGGGGCTAACTCCGTGCCGCCAGGCCGCCGCCAATATGTCGTGCGCGTTCTGAAGGGTCCGATGGTCGAAGCGGAAATCAGTTTCGCACCGTTTGGGCCACCCTACCTGCAACAACGCGATGGCGAGGGCGACGTGCTTCCGGCATATTCCGACAATAATTTGCAGCGCCTCATCGTAAACGTTGTGCTGCTGCCACTGAAGCCCGGTGTTCCAGTCGCTCTCGAAATATGTACCGACGATCACGGCGGCGGGCCTGCCAGCGACAAAAGCTCTCCCAGATTAAAGACAACTGCCGTTTCGGCAAATCCCAGCTCGCGCCGGAAGAAGCGTTGAACATAGACCGGCGCGTGAGTGAAGCCAGCCTCGACGCGCACGATCGCCAGAAAATAGGTTTCCGGCGCGTTCAGCGACGCGAGGATTTCGTTTTTGGTGAGGATCACGTCACGCGCCTCGGCGTGCCGTCCCTTAACCTCGATGAAGCGCAGGTGCGCGCCGGCGGTTCGGCTCTCGATGTCCCACCCCTTTTTCTCGGCCGAGACATCGCGCGGCTCGAAGCCCATGCGGCGCTCGGCCGCCATGACGGCCTCCATTGCGCAGGCTTCCACCGCAGCGCGCGCATCCGCGTCCTCGGCAAAGCCCGCTCGTGTCGGTCCCCCCGCGGGCGTGGCTCGCACAGCCAGCATGCCAGCCGGGATGATGAGGGCCGCTCCTTTCAGCACCGGCGGCAGCGCGGTGATTTGGCGCTCGCGGTCGAGTTCCTGCTGGCGCGCGTGCAGACGTTCCACCAATCGCTGCGCCATAGCCTCGGCGTTGACCGCGTTGATGCGCTGTTCCTTGCCGGCGCGCTCCTCCTCGCGCAACCGGGAGGCGCGCGCGTCCCAATAGTTGATCTCGCGCGTCAGCCGGGCGCGCACTTCGCGCTCCACCTTGTCGATCTCGGCGAGCCGGCGCGTCTTTACCTCAACCAGATGCGCCGGCACGAGATTGGCGATCGCATAGCCAAGCGCGCGCTCTTCGACGCCGGCGGCGAGCCAGGGGGCTGTCAGCAGATCGGAAACCTGTACTCGCTCCTCGGTGCCTATCGGCCGGTAGTCGAGATAGGGCGCTGCGCCGGCATCCGTCGCCGTCCCATCCTCTGCGAGCAGAATGAATTGCAACCGCTGCGAAATGACGCGCGGCTCGCCGGACCTCACCGCGCGGCCGTCGCGGATTGCGTGTTCTAGGTAGAGCAGCAGCCGCGGCGCAATGCCGGGATCGGCCTCGTCGACGAGGACGCCACCCTGTGCCAGCAACGGCTGGAACCGTTCCAGGATCACATCGACCGCCGCATCGAGCAACGGATGGCCGGGCGCCAGCAACTCGGCCTGCGGTTGGCCCGCGATCAATGACTTATCGAAGGTGATCCGGGCGTAACGGTCGAGCACCGGATCGGCGCGGCCGATCAGCCGGTCGCGCTCCTTCAGGATCGATGGAACGCGGGTGATCTCGAATCGGCGGCGCTCGCGCTCGGCGATCCGCCCGCCGAGGAGCGCAAAGGCTTCGCGGAAGAAGGCGCTGATGAAATGCGGTTGCAGGCGCCGCGCCTGGGCGCGCTCCATATCTTCGCGAATGGCCGATACGGCGGCCGGGTCCATGCCCTCGGATGTCAGCTTTCGCTCTGCCACCAAGCGCTCGATTGTTTCGACATCGACCGCGCCCTCGACCTTGCGGAACAGCGCAGCCCGTTTCTCGGGCTGCTCGCCGTAGCGGATAGCGTCAACGAGTAGGTCGCGCAGCGACTGCCCCTCGAAGAGTTCGCCAAGCACGTCGTAAACCCGGCCGCCGAGCGCCTTTCGCGCCTCTTCCAGCTTTTCGAGCAAGCGGCGGTACACCTCGCCCTCGCGCGTGTTGGTGGCGCAGAGGTTCCACAGGTGGCAGATCTCGGTCTGGCCGATGCGATGGATGCGCCCGAAGCGCTGCTCCAATCGGTTGGGGTTCCACGGAAGGTCATAATTGACCATCAGATGCGCGCCGCGCTGGAGGTTCACGCCCTCGCCGGCAGCGTCGTTGGCGATCATCACCCGCACGACCGGATCGCTATTGAAGGCAGCGATGGCGGACCGGCGTTGTTCGCGGGCAATGCCGCCATGGATCACCGTCACGGCATCGGGGTCGCCGAGCCGCGCCGTGACCTTCTGCGCGAGATATTCCAGCGTGTCCTTGGGCTCGGTGAAAATGATGATCTTGCGCCGCAGCCCGGTCACAGGGTCGCGCATAATCGGTTCGTCTAGGATGCTTTCCAGCTCGCGCCACTTCGCGTCCTTGTCCGAGAGTTTCAGTCGAAGAGCGCGGGCCTCCAGGTCTTTCAGGATGGCTATCTCGGCCTCAAGTTCTGCGACGGTTTGCGCGGCGGTGGCGGAATCGACGATCGACTGCTCAACCTCCTCCGCCTCGACGCCCGGTGCCTCTTCGAGTTCGTCCGGGTCATAGGTCGGCAAGATCGGGGCATGCATCAGCGGTGCAGCGGTTGCCGCACGTCCGATCTTCTCCTCGTACAGCCGGTCTTCGAGCCGCTTGCGTCGCCGTTCCAAGGACCGATGGATGGCGGCAGGGGATGAGGCGAGGCGGCGCTGTAGGATCTGCAACGCGAACCCGACATTGTTGCGCCGCGCCGAGTCGGCGCTACGGTCGGCGCGGTTCATCTCCTCGCGCACATAGGTCGTGACCGCCTGGTAGAGATCGGCCTCCAGCGGCGAAAGCTCGTAGCTGGCCGTATAGGCGCGGCGTTCCGGGAACAGCGGCGTGCCGTCAAAGCGGTAAAGTTCCTCCTTGGTCAGCCGCCGCATCATGTCCGAGACATCGGCCTTGTGGACGCCTTCGCGGAAGCGGCCCTCAAACCGGTCGGCGTCCAACAGCCCCATGAAGAGCTGGAAATCTGCCTCCTTACCGTTGTGGGGCGTCGCCGACATCAGGAGCAGGTTGCGGGTACGCATGCCGAGCAGCCGGCCCAGCTTGAAGCGCTGTGTCTCCTTGACCTCGCCGCCGAAATAGGACGCCGACATGCGGTGCGCCTCGTCGCAGATCACGAGATCCCATTCAGGCGCCGCAGCCAACTTGGCCTTCAACTCGTCCGACCGGGCCGCCATGTCGAGCCGCATGATGAGCCGGTTGCGTTCAATGAATGGGTTGCCGGTGACCGAGGCTTCGATCTGATCACGTGTGAGCGCGTCGAAGCGCAGGCTGAATTTCTCTGCAAGCTCATCCTGCCACTGCTCGACAAGGTTACCCGGAGCGACGATCAGGCAACGATCAACATCACCGCGAATCACCAACTCTTTGATGAGGAGGCCAGCCATGATCGTCTTGCCGGCGCCCGGGTCGTCGGCGAGCAGAAACCGCAATGGTTGGCGCGGCAGCATCTCGCCGTACACCGCGGTTATCTGGTGCGGCAGCGCCTCAATCTGCGAGGCGCTGACAGCGAGATACGGGTCAAACAAGTGGGCGAGGCGGATGCGGTAAGCCTCTGAAGCCAGCCGCAGCAAGCCGCCATCGGCGTCGAAACCGAACGCCCGGCCGGCGTCGACGAGCTCGAACGATGCTTCCTCGCCGCGATAGACGAGACGCTCGCCCACGCGGCCGTTGGCCCGGAAGACTAGATTTAGAGCATCTCTTCCGAAGCGCGCGACCTGGACGACCTCGGCAACCCCGCCGGGATCGAGACCACGCAAGCGCGCGCCGGGCTTTATGTCTTCGAAGGCGAGCATTGGGCCATCCTGAACGTCTTTTGGTTAATTTCTCGCTACAATCAGCGGCCCGCCATCAGGGGCGGCAACAGTCGTCGTTTCCGGCCGCCCCCCGTGCGCGATCGAGCACCCCTTCAGCGGCTCGCACCCGCGCCGCTGCCGGTTTCTTGTCGTCGCGCATGATGACCGCGAGCGTCGCGATCACCTCCGCGGTATGCTTGCCGGCCGACTCACGCGCCCAATATCCTTCGGGCGCCCGCCGGGATTACCGCGTCGGCCTGGCTGAAACCTAACGCCCCCCTGATTCGGTAATAAATGATACCTCGTTGCCTCGATTGCACCATAGGCTGGATCGTCAAGGCTTCGTGTCGTCATCATCGGCCACCAGGTGAAATTAAGGGGAGGAAGGCGGGGAGAGGTGGGGTAGAGGGGGGTGGGACAGGTGAGTAAGGATTGCCTACCAAATTCGGTAGGTCTAAATCGCCGTCGGTGATGCCCCCAGCCGCCAGCGGTAGAGCCCCGGTGCTTTCTTGCCAGGGAGACGGACGCACTCGATTAGGCCGAGCCGCAGCAGCGCCTCGCGACCGGCCGGCACGAAGCGTCGTGGCCAGCCCCTGGCTGCGCCGAGCCCGTTGGCGATCATGAATTCGGCCCCTGCGCCGTTCTCAGCCGAGAGAAAGGCAAAGAGAGCGAGAGCACCCGTGTTCGCGACCAACGCCTCATACTCGGGCCGCTCGACAATGTGGTTCACAATGCGCTTTCGCCCTCCCCGGTATTGCCACGCGCTGTCGCACGTCTTGATGATCTCGGCGGATGACAGCGGCGACGCGAGACGATCCGCCGCCCAGGTCGTGGCCGCATCGATTAGCTGGTCCAGCTCGTCGCAATAGCCGACGATCGAGTTGCAATACTTGAACAGCTCGTTATTGCGCCGGCCTTCGGGAATCCGTTCAAACGGGGGCGCGGTCTGCCATGAGCCGCCCGATCTCATCGGGAATTAGCGCAACCGGGAGCCGGTCGAGGTCGGCGAGCGTGCCGCGGATGATCTCGTAATTCCTGATCGCCCCGACGCTCGGCGGCGCGACGGCAAAGCCGCGTCCGAGTAGATCGATGGGGAGTGAGGCAATCGGTCGGATGCGCCGAGCCTCGCCGTTGTATCGAAACGCCATGGCGAACTTGCCGCCTCCGGTGCGCCACAGCAGCGGTGAACAGCCGAACAGGCGTTCACCCTCGGAGACAATCGCCGGGTCGGTGGAGTCCATGTCTACGACCATCAACCGGTTGTACCGCCCGCAGGCGAATCCGAATGACTGCGCCTCTGCGAATTTGAGGGCGAGCTGAGCCGAACCCCTGATCCCGGTTTTCAGGTAGCCCTTGGTGCAGGGCTGTTTGTCGTTGCCGATAATCTCGACCGGGAACGTCGCCACGCCGCGCTTCGCATATTCCGGCTGCCAATCCGCGAAAATGCCCATGTGAGGCTCGCGCAGCGCTGATTATCACCCGTTACCTGGCGCGACCGCTACCGTGTCGCGTCCCTGAGCCGCGACGGCGCTGCCGCTCGGAGGCTGTTGACAACGGCAGCGCCACCATCAGCCCGAGCACCGCGCGCTGCCGTGATCTCGGCGGCAATCATTGTGCGTCGGCCTCGGCTGTGCTGCGCCAACTCGGCAATGCTGCGAGATAGGCCGCGACGTCGGCCGGGCGATACCGGACTAGGCGGCCGATCCGCACAAATGGGATGCCATGGCCGGCAAGGCGATCCTTTTGCAGCGTCGAGCGGGCGCGGCCCGTGATGCGCGCAACGTCAATTTCGGACAGTAGCGGGTCGAGCATGCGATGGCCTCTTGCCGATGCGCCAACAGCGGCGCAAAGCAAGAGATGCCCGATACCCGATGCCCGATATAGCCGCCAGATATTGCCCGGCGCCGATAATTTCGAGCGCTCGAAATCAGGATTTCTGGCAATCGGCCGCCGCCAATTTGCGGAGCAGGGGGCCGAGTTTGCCACTTACCGTCTTTTTCGTCGTTTTGGGCGCTTCGCGATGCTCCTTAGCCAGCCAGCCGATCAGCACTTCCGCCCACTTGGCGGGGCTTTGGAGCTTGGTGCGATCGTTCGGATGCCGATCACCCGCCTTCCAGCGGCGGCAGCACTCTTCCTCGATCAGATGCCAGCTTGTCGGCCTGCCGGGCAGCAGGGTGCGATAGATCTGTCGTGGATTAGCTGCATCGGCCTGGAGCGATGATGGCGCGGGTTCACCAGCAAGCCCCAGAAGCTCGGTGGGCATCTCCCAACTGACGGCTCCGCCCAGCAAGCGAAGTCCCGTAATCGGATCTGCGGCCACGCGTTGTCGTACTCCACAGCAATTTTGTTCACCGGACCAGGCAGAGTGTGGCCGAGGCAGCCCTCCGCGAGCCCAAGCCGTTTGCTAAACGCGGGTACAGGCCCGATTTCCGTCTCGCTGACAACGGCAGCGACGCGATGTGATGGGGATCGATGTTCAGCGAGAGCGCGACCGCCTCGTGCAAGCTGACAGTTGGAACGTGGCACCACCAATCCCAATCCGGGGATCGATACGATAGTGTCATTATGCCCCCGTAGGCGCCCGCAAAGGTGCGGCGGGGAAGCGCGGTGCGGTGTCCGCGCTTGTCGGCTGGCCGGCCTATCCCCACTGTCTCGATGCTGCTAGGCCCGCCGGTGCAGCGGCACCACCTCGGCTGCTTCCTCAGCCGCTCCCATTGCGGTTGCGATGCACCGAGACACCCGATCAGCCGCGGCGACCAAGGCCGCATCCGGCCGGCGTATATAGTGGCGCTGGGTCACGCCGCGGCGCGAGTGACCGAGCAATTCGGCAATCGTGGCATCGCCGTAGCCTTCATCGGCCGCTAGGCTGCCGAAGGTGCGGCGCAGATCGTGCGAGCGGGCATCTTTCAAGCCGGCTGCATCGAACAGCCCGGCTATCGAGCCTTTCAGGTCGGCGCGCCCGGTGCCGGTGCGGTTCGGGAAAACCCATTCGTCGGATAGACGCGGCAGGGTTTGCAGCAGATCGCGCGCCGCCTTGCCGATCGGCCGCGTCGAGCGCCCGGTCTTTGTCGTTTCCAGCCGCAGACAGCAGCCGGCCAGATCGAATTCGCTCCACCGCAGCCCGCAGGCTTCTTCGCGCCGCAGCCCGGTCAAGGCGATCAGGCGAAGCGCCGCGGCCGCCATCGGCAATGCCGCCTCGCTCGCATCGAGCGCCTTGCCGAGCGCTTCTAGTTCGTCGGCGCTCACCACCCGATCCTTGGCTTCGCCGCGGGCTGTCTCGACGCCATGCGCCGGGTTCGGGCCGGGCACCAGCTCGCGCTTCTCGCCCCATGAGTAGATGCCGCCCAGCAACTCGACGACGCGCGCGGCGGTGCCCGCGCCGCCCGTAACGACAGCGCGCCCGCGCGGCTTGCCCGAGAAGGTGCCGGCTGTTTTGCCCTTGGCGATACCGTCGGCCATCCGCTGCACATCGGCACGCCGCAGATCGCGAGCCGGGATCGTGCCGATCAGCGGCACGATGTGGCGGGCGACGCGCCCCTCATCGATCGCCACGGTGGCCGGCCGCTTTGGCCGCTTGAACCGGGTCACGACAAGCCCGGCCCGTGCCGCGTCGAGATATTCGCCGCACAACTCGGCGACGGTCAGCGCGTTGCGGGCCTCTTGTTTCTCGCGCTGCGGATCGCGCCCATCCGAGGCGGCGCGGATGATATCTTCTGCGCTCTTGCGGGCCTTCTCGACCGTGTAGGGACCATAGGCGCCGATCTTTACCCGCCGCTGAAAGCGCCCGACGCGCACTTGGGCGACAAAAATCTTTTTCCCGCTCGGGTAGACCCGGATGCCGAAACGCGCTAGATCGGCGCACCATACGAAGTATCGTTCGGCGCGCGGCTTGGCCGCATCGACCGCTCGTTTGGTAAGTGCCGGCATCGATCCCTCCCGTCCGCGTGGGAAGCACATGGGAAGCAACTACCGGCAGCTTACCGCAACTTCGATCCGCGTGATCAATATGTAAAAGGCTGATTACAATGGATTTTGGAAACTAGGCGCAATGCCCGGCAACAAACCATCCTACGTTGACATCGTAGGGGTCACAGGTTCAAACCCTGTCGCGCCCACCATATTTTGCAAGGAGTTAGCCTCCATCCGCGCCGGCTTGGCGGCATCGTCCGGTCGGGCGAAAGCGGACCGGCCGCGCGACGGGGTAGCCGGGCTGCGGGGCCCGCAGGGCGCCTGGCCCCGATCCGGTTAAAGCGCGTGCAACCTTGCCGGTGATCGAAGAGGTCTTGTCGGCCGAGGCTGCGCCGCCGCGCGGATACGGTCAGACCGTATTACGCAAGGCCACGCCGGGCGAACTCTCCCAGATGAGCAACCGCCCCCGGTGCAGCACCATCGGCGCCGCGAGATATTGCCGCCCAGCCACCGTCACACCGAATTCATACGGCACCACGTGGCGCGCCCATTGCTCGGCCGCGGCGTCGTTTGCGGCGCGCGCGATGCGCAGGCGCTTTGCTTCGTACATGACGACAGCCGTGTCCGGCGATACTCGGGGCTGCCCGTAATAAAGCATATACTCGGGCGTCCCGTCTGGCCGCTCGGCGCATTGCCGCCCCTCGCATCTCGGGTGAGCCTCATTCACCATGGTCCAGTGCCTCCTGTTCCGAAGATGAATCTGTGTTTTTATTGAACCCGAGTCAGTATGCGTTTTCAGATCCAAAAATTTGCAGAGGCGTCAACAGTAATATCTTCATATCGAGCCACAGCGACCAATGGTTGACATACCATAAGTCATGCTCCACTCGCCGCATCATCAGCTGTACCTCAGGGGTGGCGCCGCGCCAGCCGTGCACTTGCGCCCAGCCGGTAATACCGGGCTTGACCTTGTGGCGGGCGGCGTAGATGGCGATAAGCCGGCCATATTCGTCGTCGTGTGCCAGCGCATGCGGACGCGGCCCCACCAGCGACATCTCGCCTTTGAGGACGTTAAGGAGCTGCGGCAGTTCATCGATGCTGAACCGGCGCAGCACCCGGCCGATACGGGTGACCCGTTCGTCCTCGCGTCGAGCCTGCTGGATCACCGCACCATCGTCCTGCACTGTCATGGTGCGAAACTTGTAAATGTAGAACGTCCGGGCATTGAAACCAATCCGCCGCTGGCGAAAGAGAACCGGGCCGGCTGAATCAAGAGCGATCAATCCGGCGACAATGGCGAGCGCGGGTAGCAGTAATGCGAGCGCCGGTATCGTCACGCCGAGATCCAGCAGCCGCTTAGCCAGCAGTTGCGACCCGGTCAGCGGCGGTCGCTGCAACTCGATGGCTTTGATCGGTCCGAACCCGACCAGCGGCCGTTGCAGCAGCGCACTGACGACGGGGTCGGGGATGAGGGTTACGGGCAGCGGCACGACGGCGAGGTGCCCGGTGATCTTCTCGATCAAACTTGTATCGGCCCAACTGGTCGCGAGCAGGATCTCGTCGATCGCGTGCTGCCGCACGTAGTCGATCACTGTGCCCATGCAATCAGAAAAGGCCATTTCGGACGAGGTCGGCGGCAGCACGATGGTCTTGGAGATAGTGCCGCCGGAAGCCGCGATTGTTTGAGAGATACTGTCCGATAGGGATTGCTGGGGATGCCTGACGACCATCACTTGCCGCCTGGTCAGCGCCGGCGACTTTGACAGACGCGAGAGTGCGCGCTGCTCGCTCCACCGCAAAGAGGCGAGACCGGCCAGTCCAATGACGAAGAACAGTAAGAGCGCTTTGCCGGACGGGGCTTTCTCGACGCCGAGCGCCGACGCGACCATCACCAGAGACAAAAAGACGACCCCCCAGATCAGCGCGACTTCCTTGATCTGGCGGGAAAATTGTTGTAGCTGGGAGCCGAAGTATAAGCCCCGCGCAAAAGCCGAGCTCGCAAACAGGGTGGCGGCGGCGACACCCAGGCCACTGTAGCGTGCGATCTCACCCGGCTGGCCGTAGTTGACGAGATCGTACCCCAAGCCGCACGCGATGGTAAGCGCTACAATCAGCGCCCAGTCGACCAACGCGACTGCCTGCGGCAATAATGCAAATCGTCCGGATGGTAATTGTGGTATCAGGCGCGCCGGCGGTCGCAGGTCATAGAGAAACGCCATTTCGTGCTCCCGCGATGAGAGACAATTACTCTATAGATGCCTGCGATATACTTTCACCATCAAGGTGTCATCGACAATTCCGCAAAAGATGTAACCCAAAATTGACCTTAAATTCGCCGAGGGATACATCCTTTGGGTCGTCATAGCTGAAGATGATTGTCACCGGCATCCGATGCCGCGCGTCGGGGGTGCGGTGGTCAACGCAGGCGCGTGCCCGCTGCCGCAACCCGACGCACGCCCGGCTACGCCGGCCCAGCCGGATAAGGAAACCCGCTGCGAGACGACCGGTCCCGAAATGCCGGCGCTCGATCGCCAGTGCTGTCCAGGTACCACGCGTACACCTTCCGCAGCCCGTCCTCGAGCCCGATTTTCGGCCGCCAGCCCAGTGCAAATAGCCGCTGGCTATCGATCAGTTTGCGGGGCGGTCCATCGGGTTTCGAGGGATCGAGGCGAATGCGCGCGTCCACACCGACGATGCGCATGACCATCTCGGCAAGCTCGCGAATAGAGAGGTCATAGCCGACCCCGACGTTGACATGCTCTTCGTCGGAGTAGCTTGTGAGCAGGTGAACCAGCGCGTCGGCCAAATCGTCGACATGCATGAATTCGCGCCGCGGCATGCCAGTGCCCCACAGCTCGATCTCGCTGCGCCGCTCGCGCTTCGCTTGATGCGCCTTGAGCAGCAGAGCCGGCAGAACATGGCTCGCAACCGGGTCGAAATTATCGCCGGGGCCATAGAGATTTGTCGGCATCGCGGAAATGAAGTCACAGCCGTACTGCCGACGGTACGCTTGGCACATCTTGATGCCGGCAATCTTCGCCACTGCGTACCACTGGTTGGTCGGCTCGAGGGGCCCGCCCAGCAGCGCCGCCTCCGGGATCGGCTGCGGCGCCAGGCGCGGGTAGATGCATGATGAGCCGAGAAAGAGCAGCTTCTCGACAGCGAAAAGTTTCGCTGCGTGCACGAGGTTCGCCTCGATCATCAGGTTGTCGTAAATGAACTGCGCCGGCCGGGTGTCATTGGCCAGGATGCCGCCGACGGTTGCCGCCGCGATGATGACGGCGTGCGGGCGGTGCCCCCCCATCCACGCCTCGACGTCGGCTTGCCGCCGCAGATCGAGTTGCGCCCGGCCGACGGTCAGCGTCTCACAACGTTCGGACGCCAACCGCCGCATGATTGCCGAGCCCACCATTCCCGTGTGCCCGGCGATCCACACGCGCTTGCCAGTGAGGCGATACGGCGTGAAGCTCGGAATTGTCATAGCGGCCCTGCCCGGTTTCCAGTTCGCAGATATCGGCCTCGACCATTTCGCTCACCAGCTCGTCGAAGCTAACGGTGTGTGCCCACCCCAGTCTGGCTCTCGCCTTGCTGGGGTCGCCAACCAGAAGGTCCACTTCGGTCGGCCGGAAATAGCGCGAGTCGACGCGCACCAGCGTGCTGCCGGTCCGGGCATCGACGCCGTGCTCATCGGTGCCCTTGCCACGCCACTCGATGTGTCGTCCAACGACTGCAAACGCCCGCTCGATGAACTCGCGCACCGAGTGGGTATGCCCGGTAGCGAGGACGTAGTCGTCGGGCTCGCGCTGCTGCAGCATCAGCCACATGCCCTCGACATAGTCGCGCGCGTGTCCCCAATCGCGCCGGGACGCGAGATTGCCCACGTATAACGTGTTCTGCAGTCCGTGCTGGATTGCGGCTACGGCCCGCGTGACCTTGCGCGTCAGGAAGGTCTCGCCCCGGATCGGACTTTCGTGGTTGAAGAGGATGCCGTTTGAGGCGTGCAGGCCGTACGCCTCGCGATAGTTTACCGTGATCCAGTACGCGTACAGCTTGGCCACGCCGTAGGGACTGCGAGGGTAAAACGGCGTCGTCTCCTTCTGGGGAATTTCCTGAACCTTGCCGTACAGTTCGGATGTCGAGGCTTGATAGAAGCGCACCGAACGCTCCAACCGCAGCGTCCGGATCGCCTCAAGCAAGCGCAAGGTCCCCACCGCATCGGCATTCGCCGTATATTCCGGCGTTTCGAAACTGACCTGCACGTGGCTCTGCGCCGCGAGATTGTAGATCTCGGTCGGCTGGGATTTCTCGATGAGGCGACCGAGGCTGGTGGCGTCGGTGAGATCGCCGTAGTGCAGGAAGAACCGACAGCCCGCCTCATGCGGGTCGGTGTAAAGATGGTCGATCCGCGCCGTGTTCACTGAGGAAGAACGGCGCTTCACGCCGTGCACGATGTAGCCTTTGTCGAGGAGCAGCTGCGCCAGGTAGGCGCCGTCTTGACCCGTCACACCGGTGATCAACGCTACCTTGTGAGACATGCCTTTGCCTTCACTGGTTGAGGCCGGCACTGGTTGGGCCGGCGACGGTTTCGCAGCCAAGTCTGTGGCGGCGGTACCGGTGGTGCAAACGCCCTTACGGATTAGCGCCGATCGCAACCGCTGTGGGGGTCCTCGGAAAATTGGTCGTCACGGAGTACTCCGCCTTGGTGGTTGAGCCCGCGTGGCGCGCCTCAAATAAATAGCGCAGCGGAACAACCGGCTCGCTGGCCCCAAGGAGGCAGCAGCAGAATGCGCATCGTCATCACTCGGCGCGAAGCTCTAGACGCGCCCGACGGGGTCAGCATTTTCGTCGTCTCGCTGGCACAGGCGCTGTGCGAACTGGGTCACGTGGTGAAGATCGTCGCCGGGTGTCTGGAGAGCCAGACGGAGTACCGGCGGCGGTTGGGGCCTCGTCTCGACCTGCCGATCCTCGCACTGAGCCGCACGCCGTTGACCGGCCCGGCGTCGGCCGCCGCATGGCTGCGAGCGAAATGGGCCATCGATCGGTTCGCCCCGGACCTGGTCATCCATAACGAGGCGGTACCCCTCCCGCTTCACGGCACGATCGTTCAGGTCGTCCATGATCTCGAGCCGAGGCATGGTCAGCTCGCCCCGCTCTGGCGCGCCATTCGCCGCTTCAGCGCCAAACGCAGCGACCATGTCGTCGCCACCACGACGGAACTGCGTGACGAGCTTGTTCGTGATCTCGGAATACCACCCGACCAGATCGTCGTGATCCCGAAATGCATCGATCGTCTGGCCTATGCGAGGCCCGATCTATCGGCGCGCGAGCGGGCGATCCTGCATGCGGGGACGCTACCCTACAAGGATCCCGGGGCCACGATCCGCGCGTTCGGCGCGCTCGGGGATGCCTCCGTTGGACTGTACGTCACCGGGCCGGTAACAGGAGCGACACGAGACGCCGTTAACGCTCTGCCGCTGTCCCTCCGCCGGCGCGTCACCCTGGTCGGCGATGCGGACGGACAGACTATCCGCAGACTGCACGGCCAGGTCCGGGTCGCCGCCTTTCCGACGCGCTACACGATCCCCGTCGCGTCGGCAACCGTCATGGAGGCGGTCGCCGCCCAAACACCGATCGTCGGCTCGCCGCGGCTCAGCCGCGATGTACTGGCGGACGGCGTGAACGGGCTCGTCGTCAATAGCGATCCGGCAGCAATGGCGGCGGCATTCCGGGCTGTTCTGAACGATGACCCACTCTGGGCACAACTATGCGCCGGCGCCGGTCGGATCGTCGAACGGTTTGATGCGTTTCGGGTTGCGCGACAATACATCAAGCTCGTGCCGCTGGGAGAATCCGACGCCTTGTTCCTGGCAGATGCCAGCTTTGACTAGGCCGCGCTTACGTAATTTTGCCGTCGTTATTGTCAAAGCAGCTTGAGCGGGAGAGACGCAAATGATCGTGGGCTATTGTCGTGCACTGAAATCGACCGCCAGCCTGGAAACGCAACAGCGCCACCTGGCGGCGATCGGCGCGCAGCAGTTCTTTTGCGAAAAGATGGGCATCTTCGGAAGCAAGCCGCAACTGGAACAGGCGATCGAATTTTCCCGGAGCGGCGACGTGATTGCGATCACCGAATCCTATCGCGTTGCGCATTCCGCCCGCGGCGTGCTGGCGCTGATCGAACGGCTCGGCCGCAAGGGCGTCGGCCTTCGGATCTTGTCGACGCCGGTCGATACCAGCACGACAACCGGACGCATGATCCTGGGATCGGTGCCGCTCTGGTCGCTCGGCATCTCGCCGCTGGGATCCGCGCTGCGCCATCTGGCTTTTGGTCGCTGGCACGGCTGACGGTTGGGAAGCGGCCGTCGGGATCAGCGCGGTCGCGTCGCCATGGCTGTTGCCGGAGGTCAGTCCGGCATTCAGATCGACCGCGGTGCCTACGCCCAGGTCAAACACTGAGGTGGCGCCGGAGAGCGAAAAGCACATGTTGCCGTTGGGGTCGGCGGATGCGGTGCGGTCAGCTGGTACCGCATCGGGGCGTGACACAGAAATTCGATACCACCAGCGTGGCGCGCATAATGTACGCTAGTGCAGCGACTCACACAGAAGGTACAGGCAGGCGGTTGAGCTTTTCGAGGATGTCGCGCGCGGGCTTGGTCCACACGAAAGGCTTTGGATCACGGTTGTGCTCATCGAGGTACCGGTTGATGG
>Ga0307372_10005910_pt1 | contig 18118 bp, 17 predicted proteins | sample OX1MG_FD_202533 | JGI IMG/M metagenome (GOLD analysis project Ga0307372, IMG submission 202533) | Soil microbial communities from Risofladan, Vaasa, Finland - OX-1 | ecosystem: Environmental > Terrestrial > Soil > Coastal area > Acid sulfate soil | place: Finland: Risofladan, Vaasa | collected...
TCGTTGCCCGCCGTTCCGCCTAGCGCTCCGGCGTTGGTCTGGAAGGTCGTGCTCATGGCAGTCCCGGTGAGACCGTTGATGGTCAATTTCGCCCCCGGGCTCGTGGTCCCGATGCCCACGTTGCCGCCGTTGAAGTAGGTATTGCCGGCAGGATTGATCGACCACCGCGACGAGGTGTCAACAATCGGACCGTTCACATTGATATTCCCGTAAATCCATGCACTGGTTCCGTTTGACCATAAGCCGTTAGGAAAATACGCGGCCGCGCCCGTGCCGCCGATATTAGCGGCAGCGTTGCCGGTGAATCCGCCGTAAGAGCGGATGAGAGCGGATGTGTTGCTTCCAACGTCCAGGGATTCGCCGGGGCTCGTGGTCCCGATGCCCACGTTGCCGCCGCTCGTTATGCTAACGCCCCCGCTGGTGCTTGACCATGGCTCGATGAGCAGAGTTCCGGCATTTGACGCGCTGCCATAGAAGATTAGCCCCTGGTCTCCCGCCTGAGATAAAGGATTATACCCGCCGGCGCCAAGATTGCTGACGAATTGAATCGTCCCCGTGCCGTTGCTGACTGCCCAGCCAACGGCATTAACAGCGCCGCTAGGATTGACAGTCAACCCGGACAAGGTGGGCGTGCCGCTCCATGACGCGGCCGAGCCGTTGGAGAACAGCACGGTGTCGGCTCCGCCCAAGGCGCTCAAGCCCGTGCCGCCGTTGCCCACGCCCACGACGCCGGTCAACGAAATGTTGGGCGTCGTTCCTGCGGAGGACGCCAAGGGCGCCGACGCCGTCACGCTGGTCACGCCCGTGCCCGCGGGCACGCCGCAGGTCAAGGTCCCGCCCACGGCGGTCACATAGTTGTTGGCCGCGCACGCCGCCGGAAATCCCGTGAGGCTCGCCCAGGGCAGATTGGTGAGCAGCGCCCCGCTCACCGCCGGCAGCTGGGTCGAGCCGTTTAACTGCACCAACTGATTGGCTCCGTTAAAAGCGTTGCCCTGCAAGGTCAGCGGCGCGAACGTCCCGCCGTTGTTGGAGCCTTCCAACGCGTTGGCCGTCACGTCGTAGTAGAGCGTGCCCTTGCCAGCATAGACCGTGGGCGCGCTCGTGGCCACGAAGAGCGTGGCGCCCTTGAAGGTGGAGGAGCCGTCCACCAGCAGCTTGTTCATGATCTCGAAAGTCTGGGCGTCGGCGTCGGGCGGGTTCAAGAGCGCGCCCACAAGCGCCGAGGCCGCCGCCAGCGGGCCGCGGGCGAACAATCCGGCCGTGGCGCTCATCGCGCCGGGAGAGCCCCCGCTTAAGAGCCAGTAAGGCGCCGGGCTTCCCATGTTCAAAAGCCCCAGGCATAAAACGGCGCCCAGGGTTTTCTTCGCGCGGCTCTCGGTTTTCATATTCGCGGGCAAATCTTAAAGAGCGCTCCTCGCGGCCTCACGTTCAAGTATTATACGGAAAACCTGTTGCACCATGATTTCATCTATGTAACATTTTTGGCGCGCGCCCGAGCCATTTTACGGCTCTTTCTGGAGCTTCTTTTCGTAATAGCGCTGATGATGCTCTTCCGCGCGGTAAAACTCGACGGCGGGAGAGATTTCCGTCACAATCGGGCCGGAATAGCGCCCGGATTTATCCAGCTCTTTTTTCATCTTTTCCGCGGCCGCGCGCTGGGCCTCGTCATGATAAAAAACCGCGGAGCGGTACTGATCGCCGACGTCCGGCCCCTGGCGGTTCAAGGTCGTCGGATCGTGGTTGGCCCAGAACACCTCCAGCAGCCGCTCGTAGGAGACCTTGGCCGGATCATGCTCCACCTGGACGGCCTCCGCGTGGCCGGTCGCATGCGCGCAGACCGTCTCGTAAGTCGGGTTCTTGACGCGGCCGCCCGTGTAGCCGCAGGCGGCGTCCACGACGCCCGGCTCCTGCCGGAAAATCGGCTCCACGCGCCAAAAGCATCCCGCGCCGAACGTGGCCCGGCGCGTCCCTGCCCCTGACTCTTTTTTATTCGCGTTCATGCCGAAATTTTACCATACAACGAGCTATTGAATTCAAGGCCGTTTCCTGTTAAACTGAAAGCGGCGCGACAGGCGAAATCATGGCCGAACTCGACATCCATATCCGGATTACCCCCCGCGTGGCCCGCTGGGGCATGGCCGCCGCGTGCCTGTGCCTGATGGTCATGGTCGTGAGCCCGGAAGACATCACGCTCGACACCTATTATCCCGCGCCCACCGGGGTTTACACGAATATGATCACGACGGGCAATACGACTCTGGCCCGCGACAATTCCAGCGAAGTCTTTCTTGGTACTTCAGGCGTGAAGACCAACCCCTCCAACTCCCCAAAGATGCAGATTTACGGCGATGGCGGCAGCACCGTAGACCTTGCGGTCAACGGCCAAATACAAACGGGGGATGGAGCAGGTGTGGGAGCAGTTTATTTTAACTCCGGTAAAACGATGGGCATAGGCCAGACTGGAAACAACCTGGGCTTGACGAATGGCGGCGGCTGGAATTTTCAAATGAACCAGAACGGAAACGTAGGAATAGGCACACCGCCATCTGCGAATGCTGAACTTGCCGTTATTGGCAATGTCGGAATAGACAATACAAATCCTCAAGAGCAATTGGACGTGACTGGAAGCATCAGGACGAATAAATCCTGCGCTGCTGTGCTCTACACCGCAGGTGGCCCTACCAAAATATGCCCTGGAACAGAGTATGTTACCCTAGTCGCAGGTATTTATTCTCCAACGATAGAAACTAACGCGGCAGAGGGCTATGCGCTGTGTTGCCAGCCGTAAAACTCCGAATCTGTCTTTAAATCAAAAATAGTATACTCACGCTATGCGTTTTCAACTCAGCCAGAAAAAAAGCGAAATCAGCTTTGTTTTCAACGTAAAAACCTATCGCAAAGAGGCGCTCTATGGCGCGGGGCTCGTTTTCAGCGACCGGGCTTTCGTCTTTGTCGAGGCGAGCGGTCCCCAGCGGCTCAAAATTACGCTACAGTCCAAAAAACCTGCGGAACGAGAATCCCTTCGCGCGCTGGCCGGCGAATTTCACAATGAGCTTCTAAGCCAAACATTGCGCTGGATGGTCGCTCGCCACAACAAGAAAACCAAAGAGGCCATCCAGGCCCAAGCGCTTTTTGCCGCGCACGTCCAGCCGCAACTAACGATAAGCAACGGGAAGAAATCATGAGCAACGAGACCCTGGAAATTCCAGAGGCCCGCGCGCGACTCCCATCATCCAAGGCTCTGCGGACATTAGGCGATTTTTACGCACGCCAGATCGGAAACCACACACTAATCACCAATGATTGGGGTCATCACGCCTCCCTGGAACCGAAACAATTTGAAGACTTTGTCCACGGCCGCTTAAAAACCGGGGATGCCCTGTGGCATGAACTTAAAAACAAGGGCTTCATAAAAGGCCAGCAGGATTTTAAGGCGCTTGCCGAATTATTCAAAAGCCACAATGCCTATCTATGGCGCGGCCCGAGCCTGCACATTATGGTGCTCACCCTGCGCTGCAATTTAAAATGCGTTTATTGCCACTCCAGCGTTGTCGGCGCCGACCAGAAAGAATTCGACATGTCTCTGGAAACGGCGCGCAAGACCGTGGACTTCATCTTCAGCGGCCCCGCGAAAAGCTTCACGATTGAATTCCAGGGGGGCGAGCCTCTTTTAAATTGGCCGGTCCTTAAATTCATCGTTGAATACGCCCGCCGAAAGGCGCCCATCACGGGAAAGAAGGTCATTTTGACGATGGTTTCCAATTTCAGCCTCATGGACGATGAGAAGCTCGATTTCCTGGTCTGGAACGGCGTCTCGCTCTGCACGTCTCTTGACGGACCCGCTTCCATCCATGATCGTAACCGCATTTATCTCGGCGGCAACAGCCACCAAAGCGTCTCTCATTGGCTCAAGGCCGTCGTGGACCGCAAGAACCGCGCCGGCGCTCTCATGACAACCACAAGATTGTCTCTCAAGCATCCCCGCGAAATTGTGGACGAATATCGACGCATGGGACAGACCCAAATCTTTCTCAGACCGCTGCATTACTTGGGCTTTGCCAAGAGATGCTGGGAAACCATTGGCTACACGGATGTGGAATATATGTCGTTTTACCGCGAGGCCATGGACTATATTATCTCCCTAAACAAGGAAGGCCACGTATTCCATGAAGCAGCCAGTGCGATGCTGTTAAGTAAGATTATTAAACACGCGGATCCGGGCTACGTTGATCTTCGGTCTCCTTGCGGCGCAACCCTTGGCCAAGTTTCCTACAACTATAACGGGGAAATTTACACCTGCGACGAGGGCCGCATGGTCGCGGCGGATGGAGATAAACTTTTCAAAATAGGCCACATAGATAAGGACTCGTTCAACGATATCGTTGACCACCCAACAACCAAAGCCTGCTGCACCGCCTCAGACACCGAAGGCCAGCCCTTATGCCAATCCTGCACCTATAAGCCCTACTGCGGCATCTGCCCGGTCCTCAATTACGCCACGCAAAACACCATCTGGGGACAAATGCCCACCAATTCTTATTGTTATTTGTTCATGCACATGTTCGACTATCTTTTCGAGAGGCTGGCACAGCCGGAATCGCGGCGCGTCCTCGAATCCTGGGTCGGGATCAAAAATTCGAGCGTACAACCCGCCTGTCTAGGCGAAATGAAGGTTTAGCCAAGGAGAAGTCATGAAAAAAAAGAAGCCCTCCACCACAAAGAAAAAAAACCGCAAACGAAAACTGCTTTCATCGGTGCGCAAGGACGCCAGTATATTCCTCTCCAGCGAAGAAGGAAAAATCATCAAAAAAGACGTCATAAAGATGGCTCTGGCCATGGGCCTGACTGCCGCGTCTATAGGAACCGCGCATGGCCAGACGCATAATGACGGCTACGCTAGCCCTGGCCACACTGATACGCCGGGCACGCACACGGATTATGCGGATAGCCAACTTACCAATACTGGCGGCGGGGGCTATCATAGCAGCTCCCACACGGATAATACTAACGCGACACTCGGGCACACGGATCAGGTAAACCTAGGCCCTCACACAGATGCCATGGTCCACGGCAGCCACGGTTCCGGAGGATGGTGTTGAGCCGCCCGCACCACCTGCAAGTCTACCTTAGCAATAGGTGCAACCTTGCCTGCAGTTACTGCTACGTCGCCGTCAACCAAGGAGCGTCTAAAAAACTGGACTTCCCGCAAATCGCGAAGGCTATCGATCTCCTGATCGCTTCGCCTGCCAAAAAGCGCAAGCTCGTCAGCTTTCTGGGAGGAGAACCATTCCTACAAAAACCCCTCCTACTTAAGTCCATCGATTATATCCGCAAAACTGCGACCGAGCCGATCACGATCAACGTATACACCAACGGCTCCCACCTCAATCCAGAATCCCTCGACGAACTTTCTCGCCGCGACGTCTACACCATCCTCAGCCTAGACGGGGAGCGCTCAAGCACCGACCGGCATCGCGTATTCGCGAATGGGCAGGGCTCCGTCTTTGACGAAGTTATCAAACGCGTGAAGGACCTGCCGAAGCAATGGCTTAAAATCAACATGGTCGTTAGTGCCGAAGCCATCGCAGACCTTGTCAAAAACGTCGACTACTTCCACCGCATGGGATTTTACTCCATAAATTTTTATCCTGAGGTCTATTCCGCCTTGTCACAGCGGCAGCTCTCCGCTCTCAAACGCGAGTTGAATCATTTCGCGAATTATTACGCCAGGCTCTTCCTAGAGGATGAACGGCCTTTCGACATCCCGGCTTTCTCAAGTTTCCTCGAACGACGCGCCACACCGGGAAACTCCGGCTGGTGGCACTCCTGCGGCAACATCGTCCTAGGCTTCGACGGCAACTTTCATGCCTGCGACAAGGCCATGAGCTTTCCAGCAGAGCATCCTAGGGGCAGCGCTGTAGGATCGCCGGAATTCGGTATGGACTGGGATGTTCGTGGTGCGCTCTATGATCAAGCCCGCCACGCAATTAACCAGAACAAAAAAAGCGACTTTACCTTCTGCCCCATGGGCGTCTATTTCTATAGCCGATGGTCCAGAAAGCCCCGGCTCCCTCTCGAAATGAATTTCCGGCAAATTGATTCAATGTACTCCTCCGCTTTTAAAACTGTCTTGGCGCGGGCAGGGCAGTCCGCGAGCTTCCTCGCCCTCTACCCCGGAACGGCTCACGACGCTCTTGAGTCGTTCGCCGCTTAGCCCGCAGCAACACAAAGCAATGCTCTTACGGGAAATCGACGTTCTGCCTGACGAAGAGGCCTTCGCGCGGTTTTGGCGGCCGTCCGGCCGCGGACTGGAGCTTGCAGATTCCCTTGCTCGGCTCCTCCAGCACGGAAAACGCGAGGCTGGTCGAGGAAAGTTCCAACGCGCTATCAAGTTATTCACTTCGGCCGTCAAACGACACCCCGGCTGCGCCTTGGCTTATGCATGGCGCGGGGAAGCCAGGCTCAATCTCAAGTACTACCGTCGAGACGTTCCACAGCAGCTCTGGCGCAAGCACCGAAAAATATACCCCTACCGGAGGCTCTTTTTCGTGGGACGTGTCCCCCGCCCAGATTCCTACCCTGAACTGGCTTCAGATTTTTCCCGGGCCATTGCGCTCGATCCCTCGCAATCATGGTTTTACTCGCACCGCGGCGAGGCTCGTTACCTCTTCGTCGATTACGTCGGAGCCATGTCTGACTTCACCAAGGCCGTCCAGGTCAACATGCGTCACGGCTTTGCCTATCTGTGGCGCGCGGAAATCTATTACCGGACGCAGCGGTGGGATCTCGCGGCGTCTGAAGCCACGCGCGGGCTATCTCTCGCCCCCAACGCCGCATGGCTTCACGCATTCCTCGCGCGAATGCAGGACAGCTCGGGCCATCGAAAAGATGCCCTTCGGAGCATTGAACGCGCCATCGCGCTGGACCCCGACATCGGATGGTATCGCGCATGGCGCGGAGAGACCCTACGCAAACTTGAACGGCTAGATGAAGCTCTGGAAGAATTCGGAGCCGCCATCTCTATGGACAGATCAGATTCTCTTGCCTATGCTTGGCGAGGCGCAACCTTGCGTCGAAGGAAACTCTCCCAAGAAGCCCTAAGCGATCTCGAAAAGGCCGTGGAATTGGATCCCGATTACGCCTACGCTTTCAGTGAACTCGCCCAAACTCAGCGTCAAACTGGACGCATGCGCGAGGCCCTCGGAAGCATCACGCGTGCGCACGTCATCGATAGCAAGTATCTTTGGGCCTATCATAACCCGACCCAGCCCATGGAATTCCATCAGGCTGTTTCCGATTTGGATGCCGACATCCACGCCAGTCCCTCCGCAGCGGCTTGGGCTTGGCGAGGGAGAATAGCTCTCGAAGAAGGCTTGGACGCAGACGCCCTGGCGGCTCTTGACCAGGCTGTCTCATTAGACGCAAATTTTCTTCTAGCGCACTTCTGGCGCGGCCAAGTCTACCTGCGATTGGGCACGCCGGATAAGGCCGCCAAAGAATTCCGCCAGGCGTTGCGGATTGACTCCGATTCGGGGCTTGCCGAGGGATGGCTTGGTCGGGCCTTGGCCGCGAAAGGACGCCACCTAGAGGCTCTAGCGCACTTCAACGGAGCTCTCTACAAAGATCCCCACAATTGCCGTTCCTGGATTTACCATTTTCGCGCTAAAACCAAGGAGCATATGGGGGATTTCCGTGGAGCGCTCCAAGACGTTGACAACCACATATGGATTTCCGGACGGGACGTCCAAGCCGAAATAATGCGCCAGCGGATTGCCCGGCGCCTTCCAGACGCCAGTGAAATGACTCTTTGTGCATGAGCCAAACACACCCGCAGCCGAACATAATGAGCATTGAGCCTTTCAACAAGGAAATCAGGCGTTTCAAGCTCGCTATCAATTCCGGCTGTCCGCTACGCTGCGAGTACTGCTTCCTGGACAAGGACGCCGGAGAAGTCCTGTCGGCCGAGTTCACCCGCAAAGCCCTGGACTTGACGCTGGAGTCCCCCGGCAATCGGAAAAAAATCCTAATCTACGGTGGAGAGCCATTTCTTGAGTTTCCGCTCCTGCAATACGCCGTTGCCCACGCACGCCAACGGGAGAGAACCCTGGGTAAAACTGTTTCCATTTCGGTCGCCACAAGCGCCATAGCGATCAAGAGCGAACACTTGGATTGGCTTAAGCACGAGCGCGTGCAGTTGGCAATCAGCCTCGATGGAGACAAGAGTTCCCATGACCGATTCCGTCTGGCAAAGAACGGAACGGGAACTTTCGACCGCATCCGCGCGAACCTGGACTTTATTTTCTCCCGTCTGCCGGCACGGAATCTCATCGCGCTCCTAGGCGTTCATCCCGACAACGCAAAAAACTTCGCGCTAAATTATAGTTCCATACTTGGCATGGGCTTTGACGCCGTTAACATCGAGGTCATCCATGGAGTCCCCTGGAGTAGGGAGAATATCGAAAACTTCAAAGACAACTTGCTTGATGTCGCAACTAAAATCGTCCAATCCATCAATGCAGGTCGGTTCTTGTTCCTAGAATCGACCTACCACGAGTTCGACGACAGCGCGTCTCTTCCGCAAAAACGGCTGTGCCCGGCGTATTCGTATCTGGAGATTTTCCCCAACGGAGACTATTCCTTCTACCCATTTCCCTTCATCGCGGGCCTACAAGACCGTCGCCACGTCCGCGTTGGAAACGCGCGGGAAGGCTTCCTACCCAGATACAAAGACTGCTCCTTCAACGCAGCCAGCGCCCAATGCCGGGGCTGCATCCCGGAATACTACACCATAAAATCGCTCCAGCAAGGCGGCGAGGCCTATGATCTGCGCGCCCGAATTTCCACCGTCATCGTGAAGGAAATTCTTACCCGTTACCAGGGCCTAGACGCCCTAAAAAAGTATCTCGCAGAAGTCTCCTGGCGGGACAATTCCGGGTTCTCGCAGTAAAGGAGGCTATGGCTAAGGGACTGCGGCGCGACTTACATTGCCCAATCGTTGAAAGGAAGCCCTTTCAGCCAGGCCCTATGGACCACGGAAGCGGCTTCAAGCATGTTGTGCAAGCGCGCGACTGGATTGCGTCGACTGAGCATTGTCCAATGCGCGGCACATAAGAGACCAGGAAATTCCCTCATCAGGGCAAAAAAATCCTCGCAAATATCTGGGGGCGAGGTTTTTCTCATCTTCTCTCTTTGGGCTTCCAACGGAGAAATCAGCACGCTCCTGAGCCGTTCGACATCAAGCCCGTCCCGAGCGGAACCTGTTCGAAGATGCTTATTTTTTTCGTAGGGCACGGTTACCGCGGCGTGAGAGCAATAGAAATAGCCGTCGGCACCAAGCACCACGTCGCACTCCAGAGGCATAAGTGGCACGCGCGAGACTTCGCTCGGAGAGAAATAAAGAGCGGCAAAGCTCAAGCTATTTTTTTGCGACGTCTCCGCAATATAGTCTTTGACTTTGCCAAGGCTTCTTGATAGATCCTTGAGCGACGATGGTCGCCAATCCGCCAGGTAGTTCAGACCGAGCCCCACTATCTGAAAACCAGACTGGTGGATGGCTTTCACGTTGTCCGCGAAGGCGGCTGCCGTGTCAGGGGCGACCACCATGCTGGCGCGCAGGCCTTGTCGGATATTTCTCAAGCGCAGTGCCACTGATTCGAAGACAGAGCGTCCCACTTTGCCGGCCCCAGAAAAAATTCGGTACCGGTCGTTCCACTCGCGCGCACCATCCAGGCTGACATCGACGTTTACCCCGTGTTCCAAAAGGAAGGACGCCTTAGCCTCATCCAAGTAGTAGCCGTTGGTCACGATCACCATGTCCAGGCGATCCGGAGAATACCGTGCGCGCGCGTAAGAAACGAATCCCTTGAGCAAATTGTAGTGAAGAAGCGGCTCTCCACCGAAAAAAGTAATGTTCCGTGTTGAAGTCGGTCCCGGATGACTCATCAGCCACTCCAGCCCGTCTTTAAGAATTTCGTGCGTCGTAATGACGGCCGGACCGTGATTAAGATCGACCATGCAATAGCGGCAGGCCATGTTACAACGGTTGGAAGGATAAATCGCCAAGCGCATAGAAAACGAACTTCTACGAGAGTAATTATATAGTATATCATTGGTGTTCGGTAAAACTTTTGAAGCGAATGGACCCCCACATATTTGGAGACGCCCGCACCAAGGCTCTCTGGGACATCGCCCATGAACGCTAAAGAAGCCGTCGTCTGCACCCAAAAATTTTTTGTCCGACATTCCAAGGATTCTCTCCGCTTCAGCGAACACGCGATAAATACCCTAGCCTCAGGAGTCGAAGACCGGCGTAGCACTTTCAACCTTTTCGAATTCGGATTGAGAAATGAAGCTCCAACGCGACTACAGATCAATCACATCCAAGGCTATCCCGACGCCGATCCAGAAACCGAACGACGTCTCGTTCAAAAAAAACTCCTTTCCGTGACTGAAGTTATCCGTTCAGCCAACAACGACCATACGGCTCATTTTGATATAGAAGCAATGAATACGGTTATGCGGCTCTTTGAAAAAAATCGCAGCGCTTACTGCCGCGTTCTTTTTAGTTTTGAAGCGGATATTCCAACCGGTAAGGCGATGAAAATGACGCTTTACGGCCGCTTGAATTCAAAGCGCGAGGCAGATGAGCTATGCGCCGACCTTAACCTCAGAAGTGCCCCGGCGCTCGCAAGATTCATTTCTCCGAATCTCTGCAACGTCGGCATCGACTTCGGATCGGACCGGTCCTCGCAACTCAAAGTTTACCGCTGGTGGCCTCTGACGCCGAGCGATATCAAGGACAAGACGCTCCGCTCATTCCTTGAATTTCTACACGCAAATTTTCCCCTCAGGGACTTCGCGACCATGTTGCGTCTTAAAAAAGATGGGCGTCCGGAACCGGGGCTAAAATGGGGAGTGACCTTCCGGCATCCGACCACGGTCGCGGACATCGCTCAACTTAAACTCTTGCGCGATCGCTATCCAGACTTCCTGATCCGCGCCTCAAACCATGTGCCGAACCATCACATCAGCTACTTGGCCTTCGATCCCAAATTCATGAGCATCTATTGCGGCAAACGAATAGAGGCTTGGCTACCCTGGCTGCGTTTCCATGATGAGTAAGGCTGTTGCCAGTTGGAGTGGCGGCAAAGACAGTGCCTCGGCCCTCCACAAGGCCGTCGCCGGCGGAATCTCCGTCATCGGACTTGTGAACATCATCTCATCCGAGACAAAGCGGGTGGCTTTCCAGGGCCTCCCGCCCGGCCTCATCAGGCTCCAAGCCGAAGCGCTGGGACTGCGCCTGTTTCAAGAGGAATACGCCGCCACAGAAAGCCCCCAGAGCTGCCGAGCGCAAGCCTCCCAAACGTTTTCGCGTCTGGCAACGGAGAAAGGAATCCGCGCGTTGGTTTCAGGCCATATCAGCGAGACGGACGTTCAAAAGAGCCAGTTAGAATCCCTATGCCGTGAAACGAGACTCATCCTGCATGCGCCGTTGGCCGGATTGTCTACAGAAGCGGTCATCACCGAGTTTTTCAGGCTGAAACTCAAGGCCGTCATCGTCAACGTGGACATCGAGAAAGTAGATGAGGCTTGGCTAGGCAAGCCCCTAGACGAAGCGTTCATCAGCCATCTTCGCGGAAAATCGCTCAACCTCTGCGGCGATTTGGGCGAATACCACACCCTGGTCACGGACGGGCCGCTGTTTAAAAAATCCATTGAGTTTCGCGCAAACGGAATAATCCCTCTAGGATATCGCCGCCGGTTGCTGGATATCCAAGACTGGAAGCTTTCTTCCCGTCGCCGTTCTTTATAAGGGATGCTCAGCATTCAGATAAAATTAGCTGCATCCCTAGAACCCCTGTTTATGATAAATACAATGGCATTGCCACGGCTAGCACTCTGGAGCCTATTCTTCCTGTTTTGGGTACTAAGCACTTTTGACGATTGGCTGCACTACAAGATCCGCAACGGTACCGTATTTATTGGTCTCATTGGAACGGCGACCCTCCTATATTTTTTCCCTACGCACATTCTGCAATGGTTTTATGCCAGCTTATGGGGAGCGATTATCGGCATTGCGCTATGGCGACTCCAGATATGGCCTGCTGGAGATGCGAAATTATTTACGTTGCTTTGTTCCATGATGATCTTTTTCTACCCACCCGGCACCTATCCATCCGCACATCTTTTTATCGCTCAAATTACTAATACATTTATTCCAGCGGCAATTATTTTTGTGTCTAGCTATTTGCTATCCATATTATTTAACCCAGAATTATCAATTCGCAGCCGATTTGGCAATGTTGCAGAATCGTTCTCTTTAACCCATCGCCTCGTACCGCAAGAATGGCGAGCCAAAGGGGGATCTATTTTTGCCCTCAGAATCCCACTCCTCGTGATTATCTTTGGAATTACTGCCGCGGAATGGGCAGAAGGACATTTCGGCATTGACGCTCTACCGGTGATTGTTGCCGCTCTATGGTTCGGCACAAAATTGATAAGAACATTTCTCACAAGGGGCAATAGCAGTAAATTTAAAATTATTTCGGCCTACTTCGTTGTCTTCTTATTTTTTGGCCATGAATTCCATGGACGCTACTCATGGTCTATGGTCCAAGATGTGCTCTATGCTCTCATCGAATGGCTTATGCTTACCATCATCTTCCTTGTCATTGATTACTACCTGGAACAAATTGAGTTTTACCCGATACCGCTATCAAAATTAGCTCCGGGAATGCAGGTTTCCAAGACCTGCATGAAGGAACTTGCTCAGAAGGGCCTACAAGAAAAATCGTTTGGGACTTTTTATCCGGATGGATTGACTACGCCCCAAACAAGATTATTTAAATATTGGTGTAGAAAGAACGGGGTATCTAAAGTGAGCGTTTATCGCACACACCCGTTCGCATTTTGGATATTCTTTGGCGCCTGGTTGACCATAACTATACATGGTGATCTAATTAACATTGTAATGCATGGGTGTCTGAGGCGTTGAAGCGCGATTAATTTTCTGTTACCATAACTTACCGATCCCAGGTGGAAGATGCGCAATTATTTAAATTATCTTGAAAATCAAAGCATCTTTATTATTAGAGAAGCCTATTCTAAAATTAGAAATTCTGCAATTCTTTGGTCCATGGGTAAGGATTCCACGGTCATGTTGCATCTTGTACGCAAGGCTTTTATGGGTCATTGCCCCCTCCCACTTGTTCATATTGATACTGGATACAAAATCCCCGAGATGATCGAATGGCGTGACGCCTACGTCAAAAAACATAATCTTCGTCTTATTATAGGGCAGAACAATAAAGCCCGTTCCGCCGGCATGAGCCCCGAAAAGGGCAGACTAATCTGTTGTGGCGCTCTCAAAACCACCGCACTCATCGAAACGATTCGGGCTCACAAAATACAAGGATTGTTTGTAGGCATTCGCCGCGATGAAGAGGGCTCCCGCAGCAAGGAGAGAATCGTTTCTCCCCGCACAAATAGCAACACATGGAGCTATAAAAACCAACCTGCTGAAATTTGGGAATATTATAACCTTCATGTGCCTCCTAATATCCATGTACGTATTCATCCCATTCTCCACTGGAATGAGATCGACATTTGGCATTACATTCGAAAGGAAAAGCTCGAAATCATGCCCCTTTATTTTTCCAGAAATGGCCGCCGCTACAGAAGCCTCGGTTGCGCACCCTGTACTGCGGACATAAGGTCCAATGCCTGCACCGTCGATGGAATCATTGCAGAACTCTATGCCACAAAAGCTAGCGAACGTGCTGGCCGCGCCCAAGACAAAGCCGATACCCATGCGATGCAAAAGTTACGCAGTTTCGGCTATATGTAATTCCGCTAAAATGGCAACAGGCACAGCTTCTCATAAAGCTACCGGAGATGTTGAACCGTTTCAAGTCGTCATTGCTGGTAGCGTAGATCACGGTAAATCCACGCTTCTCGGACGTATCCTCCTTGATTGCAAACAGATTCCTAACGACATAATTCAAAATGTGCGCCAGTTATGCACCAAACAAAACCTACCGATTCAACCCAGCTTCTTCTTAGATGCTTTTAAAGAAGAACAAGAACAAAACATTACCATCGATACGACGTGCGTTTGCTTTAAATATGCCGAGAAACGTTTCGTATTTATCGACGTCCCCGGACATCTTGATTTTCTTAAAAACATGACAACAGGCGCGTCTAAAGCAGAATTAGGTCTCTTGCTTATTGATGTTAATGAAGGATTCCGCACACAAACATTAAGACACATAAAAATGCTGGCCCTGCTAGGGCTTCATGAAATTATTGTGGCCATCAACAAGTTAGATACGGTAAATTACAGGAAACGTGATTTTATACATTTAGCCGAGCAAGTTAAGATGATCATCCATAAAGAAGGCTTGCGTTGCGACGCGATTATTCCGATTGTAGCCCTAACAGGAGAAAATGTCTTCAATGTCAGTTCTTACATGTCGTGGTTTCATGGGAAAGCACTAATACCAACACTGGCAACAACAGCCGCAAAAAGAGCCCGCACCTGTACTAATCTACCCGCCAATTTTCGCATGATTTTGCAGGATATTTATTTTTTTGACAATATACGCCGATTCGCTGGTCGAGTGATTTCAGGACGCGTAAAGAATGGCGATCGAATACTCTTCTCACCATCCGGCAAGATGGCGAAAATTCTCAAAATAGAACGCTGGACAAAAAAGAATGCCGGCATTGCTCAAGCAGGCGACTCCGTGGCATTCCAGCTTGAGGAGCAAATATTTGTCGAACGCGGGGAGATCGTTTCTGCTCCGGATGAATCGCCAACAACTGAGACAATTCTTGGCGCAAAAATCGCTTGGTTTGGGAACGCGCCTTTTCAGGCTCAGACCACCTATATCCTTAAGATAGGGACAGCAGAAGTTCATTGTCATATAGAACTATTAAAAGCAGATACCCAGAAGCTTACCAATGGTTCCTTCGCCAACATTTTGATTCACTGTGCTAGGCCCATAGCGTTCGATGTTGCCCCAGACGCAAGCAGCATCAACAGACTTGTCATTTGTTCTACTCATGAGACAGTGGCGGCGGGCGTCACATCTCCATATATAACCAGGCGGAAGACAACGAAAAAATTCTTGACATCCGATTATAATATTAAACAAGAATCAGGCTATATCACCCGTAGTGAGCACGAAAAAATACATCGAGGCGCCGTGATTTGGTTAACAGGCCTTTCTGGAGCAGGCAAAAGCAGCTTGGCTCGAGCCCTTGAAAGAAGCTTTCACAATCAGGGTCGAAAGGTTATTGCTCTTGATGCTGATAATCTGCGTGCCGATCTTTGCGCGGACCTCAGATTTTCGCCACAGGATCGCGCCGAGAATGTCCGACGTATTGCCCATGTAGCGAAGCTCTTTTTAAACACAGGGTTTATCGTTATTGTTGCCTGTATTTCACCTTATTCGGCAGATAGGGAAACCGCTCGCACGATTATCGGCGCGAATGACTATTTTGAAATTTTTGTCTACTGCCCTTTAGAGACATGTCGTCAACGCGACCCTAAAAAATTGTATGCACGAGCGGCGGCGGGCCAAATCCGTGACATTTCTGGAATAAGCGCCCCTTATCAGATTCCCAGAAACCCCGCACTGCGCCTGGATACCTCAACTCAAACAATCAGCGAAGAAGTGGAACGAATTAACCGACTTATTCGTCTTCACACAAAAAATCACGAACTCAAACTATCCCGCAAATGATGCTATTAAATCCTCACAAAAGAAAACGGACTTTTCAGGCCTATTGTATTGGGCTCCCTAAAACTGGAACCACGTCTATAACCAACATTTTCGGCAACTATCGTAGCATCCATGGCTTCCTTCTTCCAGAAATATTGCGCATACTGACAGCACGCAACGAAGAAAAAATCTCCAAGAAAGAGATTGCCAATTTCCTACGCGCGCGGGATGAGCGTGGCTGGTTGGAGATGGATTCCTCTGGTCTTAATTTCTTTTTTCTTGAATACCTGGCCCGTCAATTTCCGTCTGCTAAGTTTATATTTACGATTAGAGATTGCTATTCGTGGTGCGATTCAATGCTTAATAATGCTTTGAAATATTTTTCAGATCCACTTGGGTATTCTGAACTTATTGATTGCTATTCGTGGTGCGATCCGATGCTTCTCCCCTATTTTACCGCTACGGACAATTATAATTCAATGGAGTATCGACTCACTCCGAGACTATGGGAACACTTCAGATATTCCATCGGCTTTGACTATAAAATATTTAAAGATGAACAAACTTTAATAGATAATATTGGGGCAGCGTTGGATCGGCTCCTGCCCTTTTGGTCCAAAAATGAGGACATTTTTCGCAAATGCCCGCCGGAGCGAACTCTCATCATAAGAACTTGCGATATCACAAGCAGCTTGCCTTTAATCGCAAATTTTCTTGGCATTGGGCCAAAAACTTTAATCTCTAATGAGGCACACAGCAAAAAGCAATCCCACAAGCATCACATACTAAAAAAAGTTGATTTGAATTTTCTGGAAAGCCGGTTTAAAGAATGCTCGTCGTCATTTGTAATGTCAAGATATTTCCCGAACATTACTTTAACGAGTTTCCTTCATGACTCCGGAAAGGCGAATCTAGAGTCTAGTCAAAGCCACTCAAGCGCACGCTCCCGTATCGCTCCGGCCGTCCACAACGCAAAAAGTTTTTATCCTCCCAGATTTTGGATCAGACAAGCCGAGGTAGCCACGTCACTCGGACAAAAAAGCTTGGCACTTAAACATCTCACAATCATTAAAAATTTGGCCCTTGAAATTGACGAACTCCCACGCGTTGCCAGATTATACGCCAGCCTAGAAGAGTACAAGGAAGCGCTAAAAGTGCTCACCAAATTTCAAAAAAATTCATTAAAATACTTAAAAAATCCACCGAAAGGAAAAACATTAATCAGATGCTCCAATTACATGTGGCGTGGCATTTTTCTTCTTGAGAGCGGTGATTATCTTGCAGCAAAAAGATATCTCAACAAAGCCGCCAATTTAAATACGAAGAAATTTAAATTCGAACTACTGCCTCTCGCTATTTGCAAAATCACCCTCGGCTTATTGACCGAGGCATTATCCGATCTAAATAAGTATATCCAAGCCTGCCCGAATCCCGAGCATATTGAACCCGCTCAAAAACTCCGTACGATGGTCATCGAGCGGACTATCGACACAGCCTCAAATATCCCGCTGGCGAAGACGCAGACCTGTGACGTTCTTTCGCTGCGGTCCTCTAAGACAACGTAGAGAGCCAGTAATTCCGTAAATCCCCGGTCCTCGATGAGTTTTCTCGCGTGATCGAGCGTCTCGAAGAGATTCTCGTTTAAGCACTCGTCCCTGAACCGGCCGTTGAAGCTCTCGCTGTAGGCGTTCTCATTCGGTTTACCCGGCCGGATAAAGTCGAGCCTGACCTTGTTCTTGAACGCCCACTCGTCCATCGCCTTGCTGTCGAATTCCGTCCCATTGTCGATCGTGATGGCCTCGGGAGCGCCGCGGCGCTCCACCAGGCGCTCCAAGACCCTGACAACGCGCCTGCCTCCCCGACGTTCCCCCATTCTCTGGGCCGTTGTTAAGTTGAGTCATCATCTCCCGAATGCCGTTGGCGCGAGGGAGACGCCGTTGAGCTTAGCATAATGCTTTTCCAAGAATTCCTTTGGAGTTAAATTCTCCAAAGAGCTGTGCGGCCGTTCTTCGTTGTAGTCGATCCTCCAGTCCTCGATGAGTTTTCTCGCGTGATCGAGCGTCTCGAAGAGATTCTCGTTTAAGCACTCGTCCCTGAACCGGCCGTTGAAGCTCTCGCTGTAGGCGTTCTCATTCGGTTTGCCCGGCCGGATAAAGTCGAGCCTGACCTTGTTCTTGAACGCCCACTCGTCCATCGCCTTGCTGTCGAATTCCGTCCCATTGTCGATCGTGATGGCCTCGGGAGCGCCGCGGCGCTCCACCAGGCGCTATAGGGCTCCCCAAAAATCCGACCACGTGCTAAGGTAGTAAAATGACCTTCAATGGGAAGGAAAAAGAAGATGAACGGCAAGCGAAGGAAGCACGGAGCGGATTTGAAAGCGCGGGTGGCGCTGG
>Ga0307372_10005914_pt1 | contig 18110 bp, 15 predicted proteins | sample OX1MG_FD_202533 | JGI IMG/M metagenome (GOLD analysis project Ga0307372, IMG submission 202533) | Soil microbial communities from Risofladan, Vaasa, Finland - OX-1 | ecosystem: Environmental > Terrestrial > Soil > Coastal area > Acid sulfate soil | place: Finland: Risofladan, Vaasa | collected...
TACCACATCCTGACCCTGGAGGGCGCCTTCCACGGCCGCACTCTGGCCACCCTGGCCGCCACCGGCAGCGCCCACTACAGCGATCCCTTCCGACCTCTTCCAGAGGGCTTCCGGCAGATGCCCCGGGGCGACGTCGGGGCAGTCGAGGCAGCCCTGGCGGACCAAGAGCGGCCCCCGGTGGCGATCCTGGTCGAGCCCATCCAGGGCGAGAGCGGGGTCTACGTCCTGGAGGACAGCTACCTCCGGCAGCTCCGCGAACTCTGCGACCGCCACCAGGTCCTGCTGATCCTGGATGAGATCCAGAGCGGGATGGGGCGGAGCGGCACCATGTGGGCCCATCAGCAGGCAGGCATTACCCCCGACATCATGACCGTGGCCAAGGGCATCGCCGGCGGCTTGCCGCTGGGAGCGGCGCTGGTGGGCGAGCGGGCCGACGTCCTGGTCCCGGGCGACCACGGCAGCACCTTCGGCGGCAATCCGGTCGCCTGTGCCGCCGCCTTGGCGGTGCTGGCCGTGCTGGAGCGGGATCAGCTGCCAGCGCGGGCGGCCCTGATCGGGGATGAGCTACGTTCCCGGCTCTTGGCGCTGGGCCGCCAGGGGCTGCCGATTGCCGAGGTGCGGGGCCGGGGCCTGCTGCTGGGGATCGGACTCAGCCAGCCGGTGGCCCAGGAGACCGCTCGGGCCGCGCTGGCGGAAGGGGTACTGATCAATCCCATCGGCTCCGAAACGATCCGGCTGGCCCCCCCGCTGATCCTCGGGGCCCCGGAGTTGGAGCTGGCCGTGACCGGAATCGAACGGGCTCTCACCGCGGCCCAGGACGGGGGTCGGGCGAGTTGATGGCCACCGAGGAGCGCCAGTCCCGGCAGTCGGCGATCTTGGAGGTCCTGCGCAGCCACCCGGTGCAGACTCAGGCGCAACTGGCCCAGGAGCTGCACCGGCGGCGGATCGAGGCCACCCAAGCAACCATCAGCCGGGATCTTCGGCAGCTCCGGGTGGCCAGGGTGCCGGCTCCGGACGGTCCTCGCTACCTGCCGCCGGCAGACGGGTCGGATCCCCAGGCACGGTTGGTCGCGGTCCTGGCCAGCCAGCTCAACCACCTTGAGGTGGTCGGTTCGATCGTGGTGCTGCGGACCCCCGCGGGCGCAGCCCAACTGGTGGCCGCCGCCGTCGATGCGCTGGCGCTGCCCCAGGTGGCCGGCAGCGTGGCCGGGGACGACACCATCTTCGTGCTGGCGCGCTCCGCCAGCAGTGCTCGGGCCGTCGAGCGCCAGCTGCGGGAGGCCCGGGACCGGAGCGGCCGGTGGGGCTGAGCCGGTCAGCCGCTGCCGACGTGCCCGCGCAGATCAGTGCAGGATTGCCTTCGTGACCGAGCCAGGCCGTCCCCGCTGCGTTCTCGCCTACTCGGGAGGTCTGGACACCACCGTGGCGGTCCACTGGTTGACTCATACCCGCGGGTTCGAGGTGGTGACCCTCTCAGTGGACCTGGGGGAGACGGTCGCAGCCGAGGTGCTCCAGCGCCGCGCCCTCAGCGCCGGTGCCATCGCCGCCCACGTGCTCGATGCCAAGGAGCTGTTCGTCACCAATTTCGTTTGGCCCACCCTGCAGGCCGGAGCCCTCTACCAGGGTGTGTACCCGCTGGCCACCGCCCTGGGCCGTCCCCTGATCGCCCGCTTGCTGGTGGAGGTGGCCAGAGAGGTCGGGGCTTCGGCGGTGGCCCACGGCTGCACCGCCAAGGGCAATGACCAGGTCCGCTTCGACGTGGCGGTGGGAGCTCTGGCCCCCGGGCTGGAGGTGGTGGCGCCCCTGCGCCAGTGGCGAATGGGCCGGAGCGAAGAGATCGCCTATGCCGCTGAGCATGGATTGGAGATCACCGCCACCAGGGAGAGCCCCTACAGCGTCGACGCCAACCTTTGGGGCCGCAGCGTTGAGACCGGAGTACTTGAGGACCCCTGGGTGGAGCCGCCGGCAGACGCCTTCGCTTGGACCCGTGAACCAGGCCAGGCGCCCCGGGAGGGGCTGGAGATCCAGATCGGGTTTGAGGCCGGTATCCCCCGGCGGATAGACGGCGAGGTCGTGGAACCGGCGGCGCTGGTGGCCCGGCTCAACTCGCTGGCGGGCGAGCAGGGCGTGGGCCGGATCGACCACGTCGAGGACCGGTTGGTGGGGATCAAGTCCCGGGAGATCTACGAGGCACCGGCGGCGGTGGTGCTCGACACCGCTCACCGGGCCCTGGAGTCCCTCACCCTCTCTAAGGACGTGCTGCGATTCAAGCGGCTGGTGGGCGATGAGTGGGCCCAGCTCACCTACGACGGGCTCTGGTTCTCGGCCCTGCGCCAGAGTCTGGCCGCCTTCGTGGCTTCGACCCAGAACTTCGTCACCGGAGAGGTCCGGCTTAGGCTTCGCCAGGGGGCGGTCCAACTGCTGGGCCGCACCAGTCCCAGCTCTCTCTACCGTCGCGACCTGGCCACCTACGAGCTGGCCGGAGACAACTTCCAGCACCAAGCGGCGGAGGGCTTCCTTTCCATCTTTGGGCTGCCGTTGCGAACCCAGGCGGCGGTGCAGGGGAATCTCTGGGAGGCGTCCCGGCCACTGCTGCCCTCGGTGCCCCGAGGCATCGCCCAGGGCGCGGAGCAAGCTAAGACCGAGCCCGGTGCCAGCCCCGACTGAGCCGCCCGGCGAGACCCGGGAGAGACCGGCAGCGAGGGCCTGGGAGGGCCGTCTTCCCAGCGGCTCCGAGCCCACCCTGCAAGCCTTCACCAGCTCCCTGCCCGGGGACCTCCAGATGGCATCCCAGGACATTGCCGGCTCAATGGCCCACGCCCGGGCTCTGGGTAGGGCCGGCCTGCTGGACGCTGAGACCCTAGGCGAGATTCAGCGAGGCCTGAGCGAAGTGGGCCGCGAGCTCTCCAGCGGTGAGTTCAATTTCCTGGGATCCGACGAGGACATCCACATGGCGGTTGAGCGCCGCCTGATCGAGCTGACAGGCGAGGCTGGTCAGCGCCTCCATACTGGCCGCAGCCGCAACGACCAGGTAGCGCTGGACCTGCGGCTGTGGTGCCGCCAGGCGACCTGCGAGCTGGTCGAGGGACTGGCCACGCTACAGCAGGTGCTGCTGCGCCGGGCGCGCCAGCATCAGCGAACCATGCTGCCGGGTTATACCCATCTGCAGCGGGCCCAGCCGATCCAGCTGGCCCACCACTTGCTGGCGTATTTCGAGATGCTGGAGCGGGACCAAGAGCGGCTCCGGGACGCCGATCGCCGGACCGATAGCTCGCCGCTGGGGGCCGGCGCCCTGGCCGGCACAACTCTCGGGGTGGAGCGCCGCCGCTCGGCTCGAGAGCTGGGATTCAGCCGGGTCACCGGCAACAGCCTGGACGCGGTCTCGGACCGAGACTTCGCAGCCGAGCTGACCTTCGCCTGTGCCATGGTCGCGGTCCACCTCTCCCGGCTGGCTGAGGACCTGGTGATCTGGAACAGCCACGAGTTCTCCTTCATCACTCTTCCGGACCGCTGGGCGACCGGCTCCAGCCTCATGCCCCAGAAGAAGAACCCCGACGTGTTGGAACTGGTTCGTGGCCGCACCGGTCGGCCGGTGGCGGCACTGGTGGGGATCCTGACCGTGCTCAAGGGCCTGCCGCTCAGCTACGACCGCGACCTCCAGGAGGGGCGTGACCATCTCTTCGCGGCGGTGGGCTCAGTCAGGGACAGCGCCCAGATACTGACCGGGCTGCTGGGTGCGGTCCAATTCAATCGGGACGCCATGGCCAGGGCCGCCGCCGATCCTCAGCTGCTGGCGACCGACCTGGCCGAGCACCTGGTCCGGGGCGGGGTCCCCTTCCGCCTCGCCCACGGGATGGTCGCCCGGGCGGTGCGGGAGGCGGAGGCGAAGGAGGTCAGTCTGGACCAGGTGGTTGGGGGGGCCTGGCGCCGGTTCGGCTTCGGGTCCCCGGCCGAGGTTGGCCGTCTCTTCGATCCCCAGCTCTCCCTGGCCCTGCGTGGGCAGCCCGGCTCCCCGGGACCCGAGCAGACCGCGACCGCACTGGCCGAGGCCGCGCGGGGGGTTGGGAAGCACCGGGCCTGGGCCAGGGCGCTCCGGCGCCGACTGCCGAGCTGAGCTAAGCCGACCCGGTCGTTCCTGAGAGTCGGTCCAGTTGTTAGCATCGAGAGCAGTCGAGGCCGTCGGGGATCGTCTGGTAGGGAGATGTACCGCAAGCTCTATTTGCCGCTAGATAACTCCGATCACTCCACTGCGGCCGCCCAGGTGGCCATCCGGCTGGCTAAGTCGAGCGGAGCCGAGATCATCGGCTCCCACGTGTATGCCGCCCGGATGCACGACTACCGATTCAAGCAGATGGAGTACACCCTCCCCGAGGAGTACCAGGACGAGGCCGAGCTGGAGCGCCAGCGCAAGATCCACGACAGCCTCATCACCACCGGGTTGTTGTTGATCTCCGACTCCTACCTCGAGGCCACCCAAAGGCGCTGCTTGGAGGAGGGGATCCAGTTCACGGCCAAGACTTTCGACGGCAAGAACTGGGAGGTCCTGGTTAAGGACATAAGCGAGTCCGATTACGATCTGGTGCTGATGGGCGCCTGCGGCCTGGGTCAGGTCAAGGAGACCCAGATCGGTACCTGCGTCGACCGGGTGGTCCGCCGGGCCCATCGCGACACCCTGGTGGTCCGGCACCGGGAGGGTCGGGAGCCGCTCGACGGCCCCATCGTGGTCGCCATCGACGGATCGTCCCAGTCTTTCGCCGGGCTGCGCACCGCCCTGGAGCTGGGCCGGGCCCTGGACCTCCCGGTCGAGGCGGTCTCGGTCTACGACCCTTATCTCCACTACGTGCTCTTCAACGGCATCGTCGGGGTGCTCTCCGAAAAGGCCAGCAAGGTCTTCCGCTTCAAGGAGCAGGAGGCGCTCCATGAGGAGATCATCGACACCGGCCTGGCCATGATCTACTCGTCCCATCTCAAGGTGGCCCGCGAGGTGGCTAAAGCAGAGGGGGTCGACCTGCCCATCACCCTGCTTGACGGCAAGGCCTTCGAGCAGGTCCTGCGTTACGTCCGGGAGAAGGACGCCTCGCTTCTGGTGTGCGGCCGGATCGGGGTCCACTCCGATCAAGGTATGGATCTCGGCGGCAACACCGAGAACCTGCTCCGGCTGGCGCCCTGCAGCGTTCTCCTGTCCTCCAGGACCTACGTCCCACCCATTGACGTGCGGGGCGCCGCCTCGGTGGTCTGGACCCCGGAAGCTAACCAGGTGATCGAGCGCATCCCCTGTTCGGCCCAGGGACTGTCCCGGACCGCGGTTCTTCGCTGGGCCATGGAGCGAGGGCACTCGATCATCTCCCAGGACATTGTCACGGCGGCCCTGGGCGACATCCTGCCCCCGGAGGCATCCGCCGCGATCGGGGTGGCGGTGCCGGTCCAGGTGGGGTCGGAGACCGACTTCGAGGTCCACATCTGCCGCGAGTGCGGCTACACCGCCCGAGGGGTGCGCCCGGTAGCCTGCCCGGTCTGCGGCGGCGCTCAGGAGCAGTTCTCCAGGGTGGACCACCGCAGCCTAATGGAGGCTGCCGCCGACGAGGGTGAGGTGACTGAGGAGCTGACCTTCGACAACCGCAAGATTGGTTGGTCCGCCGATGCCCGGAACCTACTCCACGAGATGCCGGCGGGGTATCTCCGCCGCCGCATCAAGGCCAAGGTGGAGAAGGTGGCCCGCACCCGCAGGCTCTCGGTGGTAACCATCCAGGTGGCGACTCCGCTGATCGGACCGGAGCTGGGCCGGTCAGCCAACGCCCAGCCGCACCGCACCCCGCTCGAGGGCGAGCAGGCTAGTGTCGCCGCGACCGTGGACGCCGGCGCCGGGTTCGAAGGCGCCAGCCCTGAATCCGGCGACTTGGATCGGGCCCTGCTCACCTACGCGGCCGGGGGGCCGGGGGGCCGATACGTCCCCCGCGAGGCATCCCCTACGATCGCCCGGCTCCGACCTCGCGAGGAGGGCACCACGCCGGGTTTTACGGCGGCTCCGACGGCTCAGCGCACCGAATTGCGGCCTGCGGATGGCACCATCGGCGATCCTGCCGGCATCGACGGGGCCGCCAAGTGCCCGTTCCCGGGCGTCGAGGCAGCGTTGCGGGACGTCGCCGGCGCCGACGACCAGAACAGCTAGCCGACCCCGCCGGTCCAAATGCCCATCGCCTTGGTATGTATCTTCGCTGACCCCACATTGCACTTCTTCGAAGGCAGCCGCCTCGCAGCGGTCACCCGACGGCCCAGTCGTTAGCTGGGGTGCCGACAGCACCCAAGACTGGTGGCGGCGAGGCTGGAGCGGTGTTGTTTGGCAGCGGTGTAGTCGCAAACTGACCGTGGGGTCATTTTCGGTGTTGTAGGTGAATGCAAACCGACTGCAGGTCAGAACTCCCAGCAAAACATGGGGTGGTCCCAAAAGTCGCGGACTCGCCGCTACTCGACGTCCCGGCCTAAACGTCGATCGCCCCGCAGCTGTAATGTCCCCGAGCAAGCATGGCCGCAACTATTGGGCCAGAGAAAAGAGGTCGGCTTACCGGTCCAGTTGGCGACGGTGATGATCCATTGCGATAGTTTTCGCCAGCTCTTGCGCCTGTAAATAGACATTGGGTTGCCGCTCGACATTGGCCACCGGCTGTCGCCGCCGTCGTCGGCGACACTGGTGCTTGATTGTGTCCCGCCCGTGCAAATTTCCATCACCGCAAGGTGGACGTTTCCAGCCGTTGTCGGCATAAGCGCGGTGAGGAGGGTTGCTCCATTGCTGCCGGAGCTCCTCCCGGCTCATGGAACAAGGAGACAGCATGCCGCCTGACGTCTCAGCCACCGAGTGGCTCAGCCGAACAGTGGTGTCAGATCGCCGTTGGCGGAGTTCGCTGCCGCCCCTAACAGGGCTAACCCGTAGGCCTCCTCGATCGTCCTAAGGGTGCCGTACAGATCTCCGGTCAGGGATACGATTCCCTTGCCCTTGGCGTTTCCCGAGATGACCAGTTCCGGGACCTGCCCACCTGAGGCATCTCCGCAACAACTCCCCAAAGACTGCGCATCGTTCTCGTCCTCGGTGACGATCACCGTGCTGTTGAAGTCGGTGAACCAGGCCGACGACAGCACGGGGCCAAGGTTGGCCTGAAGCCATGCGTTGCCGGCGGCAACCGTCCCGTCGTGCAAGTCGTCAATGAGGTTGGGCGTGATCCACACGAAGTCGGGCGCATTGGTTCCACTGAGCGCCGACACTAGCCCCGCCGCGCCCGGGTAGGGCACCACGTGACTGGCGCAGCCACCGCCATTGAGAATGTCGGCGTAGTAGACGAAAGGATCGTGCTTCTGGGCGTACTCACCGGAGCTCGAACCCGTATAGCAAGCCGAGGGCATCGACTCCATGTAGGCGGTCCAGGGGATGCCCGCCTGGCTGAGTTGGTTGCCGAGGTTGTTCACCGGATAGGGGCCCAGGCAGCCGTCCGAGGCGCAGCCCTGGGTCGACCCCGAGGTGGCGGCAAGGTAGTTCGGCAGGCTGGGGTGATAGACCCCGTACCAGGGCACGACCGACGCGTACTCCGAAGCCAACTGGCAGAAGTAGGCGTTGGAGCTGCCGCAGTTGGTCTGAGTCGCGTTGTAGCCCTGGTTCTCCTCCATGATGATCAGGATGTGCGGCTTCGAAGCCAGCGGCACCGTCGGGGTCGAGGTGGGCCCGGCGGTTGGTTTGGAGGTGGGACTGTTGGTGGTGGCGGGAGCAGGGGGCCGAGTGCCGCTCTGGTGGGACAGGGCGAGGAAAGTGCCCACAACGAGTACCAGCCCGATGAGCGTGGCGACGACGACTCTGGCTTTCACCTGAGAACGGGCCCCCTGACTGCTGGGTCAACCATTAGTCTGCAGCACTCCGCGGTCGAAGGCGAGCTGGGAGGATCAGTCCTCTTGGTCCGGGTCCGGGGGCGGCTCGGAGAAGTTGCCCAGAAGTGAGGGGCTGCCCTCTTCCCAGGAGAAGGTGGCGCCGCATTCCGGGCACTCAAGCTCCGCCCCCGGGGAGTGGTCCTCGGGTGGAAGCAGGGAGGCGCTGCAGGCGGGGCAGCGTAGGGTCGTGGCCGGCGCGTACCCGGTGTCCCGGGCTCGGGCCCTGGCCGCCGCGGCCAGGTCGATGGCGACGGCCGCGCACTCGGCGCAGCGGAAGGCCGCCTCCCGGTCTTGGTGGTTCAGGTAGCGGCCGCTATCGTCCACGAAGACCGGAGCGCCCAACAGTTCGAACCGCCCGCCGCGGCAGCCCGATGGGCAGACCAGGTGGCGTCCCTTCGAGGCGGCCAGCTGGTCAGCCCTCCCCGGAGGTGAAGTTGGGCCGGTGCCAGCCCTGAGGGCCCTCTCCGGCCTTGAGAATCTCCTCGAAGAGCTCGTCCAGGTCCGCTTGGGTGAACAGGTCGGCCACCCTGGCCCGGAGCCGGGCTGCCCCGTCACAGCCCTTGATCGCCCACACCACGAACTTGCGGCTCAGCCGGACCCCCCGCTGCTCGCCGTGGTGCTCCACCACCGCGTCCCAGTGGCGCTGAGCCAGCCGCAGCCGGTCCTCGAAGCTGGGGTCAGCGCCTGGCTCGCCCCTCTCCATCTGGCTCACCGTCTGCTCCAGGAAGTTCCAGTCACCCAACATGCCCCGGGCCACCACCACGCCATCCACGTCCCCGGCCCTGATCCGGGCTTCGACGAGGGCGGTGTCGCGGACATCGCCGGATCCCAGGACCGGAATGTGGTCGACGGCGTCCTTGACCCTGGCGATCTGGTCCCAGTCGGCGAACCCGGTGTACTTCTGGCAGCGGGTCCGACCGTGCACGGTTACCGCAGCCACGCCCACGTCCTCCAGGGCCCGGGCCAGCTCGGGGGCGTTAATCGACTGGTAGTCCCAGCCCAGCCGCATCTTGGCCGTGACCGGGACATTGACCGCTTGCACCATCGCCTCCAACACCGCTGTGGTGCGGTCGATCTGCCGGGCCAGGGCCGCCCCGGACCCCAGCCGGACCACCTTGGGAACCGGACAGCCCAGGTTGACGTCGACCAGATCGGCCCCCCGGTCGACACAGATCTGGGCCGCGTCGGCCATCATCTGGGGATCGTTGCCCACCAGCTGGGCAGCCACCGGGTGCTCCCCATCGCCCAGATCCAAAAGTCGGCCGGCCACCTCCTCCGGTGACCTCACCAGCGCCGCGGCGGCGGTCATCTCGGTGCAGGTGAGTCCCACGCCCAGCTCGCGGGCCAGGGCCCGGAAAGGCAGATCGGTAATCCCCACCATGGGAGCGATGAAGATCGGGGTGGACAGCTGGAGGCTGCCGATCCGCAGGCTGAGCGAATCCGGGTCGGTGGACCGCACCGGGGCGGCGATCGCGTTCAAGCTGTCCATCTCCTTCAGACCGGCGGCGAGTTGGGCCCATGTCGGGCGACCCGTGGCGCTCGCTGCCAGATCTAATGATCGCCGAACGTCGGAAGTTCCGCCCCGGGACTAGAGGTGACTGAGAGCCAGCACCAGCAGGGTCACCCCGCCCAGGGTCACGGCCGCCGTCCACACCAGACAGCAGCCGGTGGGCAGCAGGCAGCAGGCGGCCCGCATCGGGCCGACGCCGCGCATTCCGCGGTATCGATAGCGCCGGGGCACTCGGCCATGATCGCACCTGCGACCAAGGCCGGACGAGAGGAGAGGACGACCCGGATATAGTCGGCACGACTCTGGCACGCCCCCGTCTCCACAGGAGGGAAACCCATGCTGCTGGCCATCGATGTGGGCAACTCCAACCTGACCCTGGGACTATTCGTCGGTGAAGAGCTGCGCACCCATGGCCGGTTCACCACCAGACGCGACGCCACCCCCGACGAGCTGGGCGGTCAGCTGCTCACCTTCCTGAGTCAGCGCGGCCTAGCCCCCGAGGTCAAAGCGATCGCGGTCAGCAGCGTTGTCCCCAGCCTGAGCCAGCCCCTGGCCGAGATGGCCCGGAGCTACTTCGGGCTGGAGGCTCTGCTGGTGGGCCCCGGCACCAAGACCGGGATGGAGATCCACTACGACCCGGCTCGGGACGTGGGCGCCGACCGGATCGTGACCGCGGTCGGGGTCCACCACCGATACCACGGGCCGGCGATCATGGTCAGCTTTGGCACGGCTACCGTCTTCGACGCCATCGACGAGCATGGCAGCTACCTGGGAGGAGCGATCGCGCCGGGTCTGCAGCTCTCGGTTGACGCGCTCTTCGCCAGGGCCGCACGCCTACCCCGGGTGGACCTAGTCGCTCCGCCCCGGATCCTGGGCCGGACTACCGTGACCTCGGTGCAGGCGGGGATCATGTACGGCGCGGCGGCCCAGGCGGAGGGGATGATCGCCCGCATCAGGGAGGAGGTCCCGGGGCAGCCCAAGGTGGTCGCCACCGGCGGTCTGGCCCACCTGGTGGCGCCCCTGGTACGAGGTGTGGACGTCATCGACCCGCTGGTTCTGCTGGAAGGACTGCGGGTCTTGGAGCTGCTCAACCGGGCTCACGACTGAGCCGGATGAAATAAAAAAGGGCGCCCCCCGAAAGGGACGCCCCGAGAGGGGGGGGCGATCTATAAAGCTCGGAGATCGCATCTCGTTGAGCTGGCTCAAGCCTAGCACCGATCCCTAGAGGGGGCAAATTCCGAACTTGTAAAGGAATCGACACGGGATTGTGCCAGTCGGCCATGCCAGCCAGGGCGCCCAGGCCCAGCTGCACCGGTCTGGGCGGAACCGAGACCGCGTCTCAATGAGCGGCTGAGCAAGCCGCCATCGTCGGTGGGACTCTCCTTCCGGGTTGCGCCCTGGGCGTTGTCGCCAGCAGTGACGCAGTCCGTCGGTGGTCCAGTTCCGTTGCGGGGCCCTGCCCGCACCGGCGACTCACCAGGCGCGGCCGCCCGCGCCCTTTGATTGTGGGTGGTGAGTTGGTGGTCCAGCGCCAAGAGGCGCAGCCGAGATCCAAGCCCACCTGTTCGCCCGTTAACTTCCGGCGCCAACCCGCATCCTCTTTGAGCTTGCCCGCCCGGCCACCGTTCGGTAGACTTCGCATCCCCGGCCCGCCGCCGCGACATACTGGCGCGGGCTTTGTTGGTTGCGCCGGTCGGAGCCGGCAGGGAGCAAGTGAAAGCCATGCAGGAGAAGCCGGTACTCCTTACCCGAGAAGGCCTCGAAAAGCTACGCGAGGAGCTGAACCACCTGGTCAATGAGCGGCGCCAGGAGATTGCCCAGCGGATCAAGACCGCCAAGGAATTCGGTGACCTGACCGAGAACGCCGAGTATGAGGACGCCAAGAATGAGCAGGGGTTCGTGGAGGGCCGCATCCTCACCCTGGAACAGATGATCCGCAACGCCAGCCTGATCGAAACCGACGAGAGTACCGACGGATCGGTCCAGCTGGGGTCGTCCGTGAAGGTCAAGGACGAGTTCGGGGAGATGACCTACACCATTGTGGGGCCCGCCGAGGCCGACGCGGGCTCTGGTCGGATCTCGCTGGAGTCACCGGTCGGAAAGGCTCTCATCGGCCGCCGGAGCGGGGAGAAGATCAACGTCGAGACGCCCGGGGGCGCGCGCCAGGTTCAGATTCTCAAAGTGGCGTGACCCAGCCGCCGGCAGGGGGCGGTAAGGTGCTCGCCGAGATCATCGCCGAGCGCAAGCACCGGGCGGACGTGTTGCGGGAAGCGGGCGCACCTCCCTGGGGCGCGGACTTTCAGCCCAGCCTCAGCTGTCGTGAGGCGGCCCGCCGCACTCCCGAGGAGCCAGGGAAGATCGGCGAGCGCGTCAGCGTGGCCGGCCGCATCCTGCGGGTGCGCTCCTCGGGCGGGATCGCCTTCGCCGACTGCAGCGACGAGAGTGGAACCCTCCAGCTGATGTCAAACCGGGAGGTGGCCGACGGGGCACTTGTGGCCCAGCTGGAGCAGCTCGACCACGGGGACTGGGTGGGAGCGGAGGGACGGCTGACCAGGACTCGCCGCGGGGAGCCGTCGCTGAGCCTGGAGCTGCTGACCATGCTGGCCAAGTCGCTGCGACCACCCGCCGCCAAGCACCGCGGACTCGCCGACATCGAGCAGAGGTATCGGCGACGCCATCTGGACCTGCTCTCGAATCCGTCTCAGCGCGAGATTTTCCGCCAGCGCAGCCGTGTCATTAGCGCTCTGCGCCGGGTGCTCGACGAGCGCGGCTTCCTGGAGGTCGAGACCCCCATCCTGCAGCCGGTTCCCGGTGGCGGCGACGCCAGGCCGTTTCACACTCACCACAACTCTCTGGATACCGACTTTTACCTGCGTATCGCGCTCGAGCTCTACCTCAAGAGACTGCTGGTGGGTGGGTTCGAGCGGGTCTACGAGATAGGCCGGACCTTCCGCAACGAGGGGCTGTCACCGCGCCACAACCCCGAGTTCACCCTGCTCGAGGCCTATCAGGCCTACGGCAACCTGGCTACGATGCGAGAGCTCTGCCAAGAGCTGGTCTTGGCGGCCGCCGAGGCAGCTCGGTGGGAGGGTGAGGCGGAGCCTGAGGCGGGAGCGATCACGCTGAAGCCGCCCTTTCCCTCCCAGCCCATGGCGGAGCTGGTGGCGCAGCTGACCGGACTGGACCTGGACGGGCTCTGGGACCAGCCCGAGCAGCTGGCCGAGGAGGCCAGGCGGCTCCACGTCGAAGTCCCCACCGACCTCACCTCAGGTCGGGTTCTATATGCCATCTACGACCAGCTGGTTGAGCCCAACCTGGCCGGCCCGGTCTTCGTCACCGACTACCCAGTCGAGGTCTCACCGCTGGCCCGCCGGGGGAAGGACCCACGCTTTGCCGAGCGCTTCGAGCTGGTGGTCGCCGGCCGGGAGTTGGCCAACGCCTTCTCCGAGCTCAACGACCCGATCGAGCAGCGCCAGCGCATGGAGGAGCAGGCGCGACTGAGAGCCGCTGGCGATGCTGAGGCCCAGCCCTTCGACGAGGACTTCCTCCAGGCACTCGAGCACGGCATGCCCCCGGCCGGTGGGATCGGCATCGGAGTGGATCGGCTGGTGATGCTGGTGACCGGGGCCAAGAGCATCCGTGATGTGCTGTTCTTCCCCACCCTGCGGCCCGCCGGGGGAGGCGAGGCCGAGGTCGCCGAGGATGGCCCCCTGGCCCCTCAGCCCTAACCTCTAACGATGCTATCTCTCACTTTCATCCGCGAGCATCCGGAGCTGGTTCGGGAAGGTGCCCGGCGCAAGGGCGAGCCGGCACCGCTTGACGAAATCCTAGAGCTGGACCTTCAGCACCGCCGCTTGCTGAGCGAGGAGGAGGCCGCTCGGGGCGAGATGAACAGCCGTTCCGCCCGGCTGGACCCGGCCAGTCTGGCGGAGGTCAGGGTCGAACTGGGTCAGTTGAAGGGGCGCATCCAGGAGCTCCAGCAGCAGCGCCGGGGCATTCAGGAGCAACTCGACCAGTTGCTTCTGCTGGTGCCGAACCTGCCTCATCAGTCCGTCCCGGACGGAGTCGCCGACGGTGACAACCTGGTGGTGCGCACCTGGGGCGAGCCTCCCCGGTTCGACTTCCAGCCCAAGACCCATTACCAGTTGGGCGAGGCGCTGGGAATATTCGACTTCGAGCGCGCCGTCAAGATCGCCGGCAGCCGTTTTGCTCTCCTGATGGGTGAAGGGGCCCGTCTGGAGCGAGCCTTGAGCTGGTTGATGCTCGAGATGGCGACCCGCGAGCACGGATACACCGAGGTCTCACCTCCGTACCTGGTCAGCCGGGACTGCATGGTGGGCACCGGCAATCTGCCCAAGTTCGAAGAGGACGCCTTCCACGTCCTGGAGGGTGACCGCTTCCTCATCCCCACCGCCGAGGTGCCGGTGACCAATCTCTACCGAGAGGAGATCTTGGACGCAGAGCAGCTGCCGATCCGCCACGTGGCCTGGACACCCTGCTGGCGGAGTGAGGCCGGAGCGCCGGGCAAGGACACCCGGGGGTACATCCGGTTGCACCAATTCTCCAAGGTCGAGCTGGTCAAGTTCGTTAGGCCGGATTCCTCGATGGACGAGCTGGAGGGGCTGGTGGCCGACGCCGAGTCGGTGCTACAGGCACTGGGGCTGCACTACCGGGTGCGGCTCATGTGCGCCGGGGACATGGGTTTCGCCCAATGGAAGAAGTACGACATCGATGCCTGGGCGCCGGGAATGAATCGGTTTCTTGAGGTGTCTTCGTGCTCGGTGTTCGGGGATTTCCAGGCCCGCCGCGCCGGCATCCGATTTCGGGCGGGAAGGGCCAAGCCTGAGTTCGTACACACCCTCAATGGCAGCGCCCTGGCGCTGCCACGGACCTTCGACTGTCTGCTGGAGACCTACCAAACCGAGCGAGGCACGGTTGCGATTCCGGAGGTGCTGCAGCCCTACCTGGGAGGCCTCGCTGAGATTACCTGAGGTCCGGACCGCCGCCGGTATCTGGCGCCGCACCCAGTCGAGCCGCGGTTCCGAATCTAGATGGAGGGGATGGTGATTCCTGACGAGCTACCCGGGGCGCGGCGAGAGCACGGGAGCCGGACCCAGAGCCGGTTTCTGGTCGTCATCGTCGGGTGGCTGACGGTTCCAGTCTCGGAATGAGATGGTCTGGTCTCGCTCCAGCGCGTCAGCGCCGGAACAGGAACCTGGTCGATCTTCGGCTGCTGGGTGATCCACTCGAGCTAGCACACCCGGCACTCATGAAGACGATCCAGTCGGGGTGACGGCGGCGAGGACGTTCCGCCTTGTGGCGCACGTCAGCAGCGACGATTTGATCGGGATCAGGGCGGTCCTGGAAGAGTTCGTCGGTGGGACTGTTGTGGTGGAGCAGCATGGCTATCGGGCGGAAGGGACCGTGGTTGGCGACAGCGCCCGCGAGCTCAACCGGCAGCTGCTGACGGCCCTGCGCAAGGTCGAGCGCCGCACCCGTCTGCGATCTGCCTGGACTGACGATGGGGTGGTTGCGCGGTTCTTCGACTACGTCCCCAAGGGGTCCGGTCCGGCCGACTAACTCCCGGCCGGGCCCGGGAAATGTGGCAACCGAGCTGCTCATTGGGCCGAGCCAGCCCCCTTCCCGGCTAACTTTGGCGATGAGGCAGGCCGAGCCGGCCCGGTCTAGACACGGTCGCTGGGACCGGCCTTCGCCAGCGCGGAGATTGTGGGTCTGCTAACGTGACCGTTCGTGGGAGCGGTGATCGCGTTGGTCGTGATCGTGGTGCTGGCACTGGGCCTGGGCCGCAGCACAGTCCGGGTGGTCCAGCAGGGGCAGAAGGGGGTCGTCAAGCGGCTAGGCCGCTTCCATATGACCCGCAACCCCGGGCTGGTGTTCATGCTCCCAATCGTGGACAGCATGATTCGGGTCGACATGCGCGAGGTGCCCCGCCGCGGCGACAAGCAGGACGTCATCACCAAGGACAACGTGGCGGTGGGAGTGAGCGCCACCATCTTTCACCAGGTGATTGACGTCAACAAGGCCCTCTTCGAGGTCCAGGACTATCAGGTCGCCATCGATCAGATCAGTCGCACCGCGCTGCGGGCTGTCTTCGGCACCATGTCCTTGGACGAGGCACTCTCGGAGCGGCAGCGAATCAACGCCGACCTGGCTGCCCACATCGCCGACGCGACTGAGAAGTGGGGGGTCAGGGTCAATCGGATCGAGGTTCTGGACATCATCCCGCCCACCAACATCCTGCGGGCGATGGAGGAGCAGAAGGAGGCCGACCAGCACAAGCGCTCGGTGATCCTCCAGTCTGAAGGCGAGAAGCAGGCCGCCATCAACCAAGCCGAGGGCGAGGCCCAGGCCAACATCACCAGGGCCACTGCCCAACGGCAGGCGACCGTTCTGGCCGCCGAGGGCCGCAAGCAGGCCCAGATCCTGGAGGCCGAGGGCAACCAGGAGGCCCAGAAGCTCGACGCTCTAGGGGAGGCCTCCGCCATCGGGGCCGTCTTCGATGCCATCCACATCGGCAAGGCGACCCCCGAGGTGCTGGCCTTCTGGCAGCTCAAGAACCTGGCCAAATTGGCCGACAGCTCCAACGCCAAGTTGGTGGTCCCGGCCGACTTCGCCGGACTTATGGGCGCCGCCAAGGCGCTGGTGATGGCGACGGAGTCGGAGTCTGGGCCGGGAGTCGCTCCCGCCACCAACGGCAAGACACCGCCCGAGGCGGTTGCGCCGCCGAGCCCATCCCGGGCTCTGCCCAGTGGGGGCAGACGCACCAGGAACCGGTAGGCACTGAGCGTCGTGCGCCGGCTCCGGGCTGAGGATCGACCGTGATCAACGGCATCGAGGGCATAGCCGGCGAGGAAGCGGTGGTTTCGGTCGCGATTCCGGGAAAGATCCACCTGGGCGCGGTCCGGGCCCGCGGTGAGGAGTGGCCGGCTCTCAGCGCCGTCGGTGATCCGATCGCTAAGGACGTGATCGTGCTCGTCCTGGAGGTCCGGGACGGCCACCTGATAGTCACCCCCAGCATGGCCTAGGCCCTCCCAAAGCACCCAGGCAGCCGCGGACCGCGTACGCGTATCCGGGAAGGAGGCTCTCTCGTCCCGCTGACGCCCCCGGCAGGCGACGGTCGCCCTCAGTCAGGACCGGTATTCTCCTGTGCCATGGCGATGAACCGAGGAGCGGCCGGCCGCCCATGAAGGGATCCTGGAGGACCCGGCCGGTCGGCGGGTGGGTCAGTGGTTGGATCGCCTCGCCGACGTCACGGGCTCACCGATGGAGAAAATTGATCTCAACTCCACGTTTGGAGGGATGGCAGAGCGGTTGATTGCGGCGGTCTTGAAAACCGCTGAGGCGGCAACGCTTCCGGGGGTTCGAATCCCTCTCCCTCCGCCACTGTCGTGTCTCAGGACATCGTGGACACATGTCTCACGTCATCGTGGACAACTCTAGGGCGCCCGGAGGGGGTTCCCAGGGGTTGGTAATCGCGGGCAGGGTCGAGGACTAGCTCGCGGAGCAGCGACCCGTCCTCGCGGATCACCCGGACGTGCTTGTTGGCCACCAGCAGGCGGACGGGCATCCCGGCGTGGGCCTGCCCCAGGCAGATGTGGCGGAGGCGGCTGAGGTAACGGAGGGTGACCCGGCCATGGCTGTCGACCCGGTCGTGCCGGACGCGGTAGTGGACCGCTGCGTCTAGTCCCTCGGGCCGGGCCTTCAGACGGGCGTGGAAGGCGGTGAGCGGGGTTCGGCCGGCCAGGGCGCGGTGAGGTCGGTGCTGGTTGTAATAGCCGCGGAATGTGTCCAGCTGGAGCTGCAGCACGGCCCGCGTCGGCGCTGGTGGCTGTTTGCCCAGAAAGCGCTTCAAGGTTTGGTGGAAGCGCTCCACCTTGCCGCAGGTTTGTGGGTGGTAGGGGGTGGAGTGCTTGAAGACGATCCCCAGACGTTCCAGCTCGGACTCGAGCAGGACCTTGCCGCCGCGGGACTTGCCGCTGAACACGGCACCGTTGTCGGTGAGCAGGGAGGCAGGGTAGCCATGAGTGGCGCCGGCACGGTGGAAGCTCTCCACCACGTCGGCCCCTTTTACGGTTCTGAAAGCGTTGCAGGCGAGGAGCAGCCGGGAGTGGTCGTCGAGGTAGTTGAGGATTTCAACATCACGACCATCGGCAAGGTGCCAGTGGGTGGTGTCGCTCTGCCACATCTGGTTGGGCAGGTCGGCCTCGAAGCGGATGAACGAGGAACGAGGCCGCTTCTTGGGCTGAGGGGCGATCAGCCCTTCGCGGGAGAGGATGCGCCAGATGGTGGCCACCGCAGGCACGTGGTCGAAGGCCAGGGCCAGGTGGTGGGCGATGGTGGCCGCTCCGGAGTCGTGGCCAGCCTCCTCAAGTTCCCGGCGCAGCTGGACGATGGCGGCTCGCAGCGCAGGGTCAACCTGGTGCGAACACGAGCGAGGGCGACGGGACCGGGGGCTTAGCGCCTCGTACCCACCTTCGCGAAAGCGGGCCAGCAACTCATAGACCCAGCTCTTGGAGATGCCATGGATTCTGGCGATCTCTCGCGGGCTCCGCTGTTCCAGTACGACCGCGTCCACCACATATCGCTCCAGGCCCATAGCTGCACCCTCCCCTTGAGGGTGTCCACTATGTCCCGAGACATCTGTCCACTATGTGGTGAATTCCCACAC
>Ga0307372_10005915_pt1 | contig 18110 bp, 14 predicted proteins | sample OX1MG_FD_202533 | JGI IMG/M metagenome (GOLD analysis project Ga0307372, IMG submission 202533) | Soil microbial communities from Risofladan, Vaasa, Finland - OX-1 | ecosystem: Environmental > Terrestrial > Soil > Coastal area > Acid sulfate soil | place: Finland: Risofladan, Vaasa | collected...
CGCCCGCCACGCCGTCCACTTCGAGCGCGCCGGGCAGCTCCTCAAGCGGCTCAAGGCCTCCCGGCTCGACAACAGCCACGACGAGCAGATCCGCAAGCTCCTGCGCACCGACCTGCTCATCCTCGACCTATCCGGGGTCCTCAGCCACCCGTCCGTAACGTCGGCCAGCGTGGCCTGACCAGCTGTTTTGGCACGTCAGCGTGTCGTTATCCAAGGTCCCACACCAACGTCGGTGACGTCGGCATGATCACCGGGCATGGGGGTGCAGCGTGTGGTGCTCGACGGGCAGCGGACCTGGACGGTGGTCGGCGAGGATCATCTTCCGGTCGGACGGGTCGAGGAGTACCTGGAGTTCTTGCGGGTGGCCCGGCAGTCCTCGCCGAACACGATCCGTTCGTATGCCACATCGCTGGCCCGCTGGTGGGAGTACCTGACTGCGGCCGGGATGGCCTGGGACGCGGTGAGCTTGCCGTTCTTCGTCTCGTTCATGGCGTCGCTGCGCACGGGGGTCCCCGCCGGGGTGACGCGGCTTCCCGCCGGGGATCAGCCCGAGGGGCCGGCGGAGTCCACGATCGCGGCGCGGGTCACGGCAGTGCTGTCGTTTTACCGCTATCACGCCGATGTCGGCCAGGTGCCGGTGGCCGGGCGGCTCTACCGGGCTGGCGGTCACGGCGGCGCTTACGTTCCTGGGCTGGTGCACCTGCGGCGGGGACGGGACCGGCCCCGCACGGCGGTGCGCTTGCGCCGCATAGCGGCCAGGCCAGTGCCGCTACTGACCCCCGGTCAGGTGGAGGCCATCGTGGACGGCTGCGCCCGGTGGGATCCTGTGTCCGGGCAGTGGTCAGGGTCGGTCCGGGACCGGCTGCTGTTCGCCACCCTCGCCGAGACAGGGATGAGGCTCGGCGAGGTGTTGTCCACCCGGCACTGCGACTGGCATGCCGGACGCGGCCAGACGCCGTTCGTCGAGGTCGTCCCGCGCCAGGACCATCCGGCCGGGGTGCGGTGCAAGAGCGGCCGGTACCGGCGGGTCTATATCAGCGACGAGCTGGAACGCCTGCATAGCGAGTACGTCTGGCAGCTGTGCGACGCTGACGCCCACCGGCTGGTGGATCTGCAGAACCACTTCGTGTTCGTCAACCTGCACCGCGGCCAGTGGCTGGCGCCGTTGCGTCCCGAGACCGTCTACGATCAGGTCGCTGCGCTGAAGCGCAAGCTCGGGAACGCGGCGCCGGCCGGCTGGACACCGCACTGGTTCCGTCACACGCACGCCTCGGCCTTGCTGCTGTCGGGCGCCCGCGAGCACGTCGTAATGCGCCGGCTCGGGCATGCCGACATCCAGACGACCTTGAACCTGTATGGCTGGGTGACCGAGGACGCCGAACTGCGGACGCTGGCCGGCTGGCGCACCTTCTGCGCGGGCTGGCGTGGCTGGGAGACCAGCGCAGATGACTGAGCCGCCTCGCCTTCACGCCGTCACCGTCGCGGCGGCCCGTGGTCAGGCGCTGGCCGCCGGTCTCCCGGCCGTGTTCGCCAGGACCACGTTCGATCCGGCTGATCCCGTGCTCGCTGAGGTCTGCGGCTCGTCATCGCGGGTGGTGCTGCGCACCGGGCAGCTCCCGCTTGCGATGCAGCAGGAGGTCTCCTGGCGGGTGGCTACCTGTCACGCCAACGGTGAGCGCGTCATCAGCACCAGTGAATGGAATCAGTGGGCGGCCGTCGCTGCCGGAGTCGTCCGGCACCGTCCGGAGGTGCGCTCGTTCGCTGACCTGACCCTGGCCGAGTGGTCGGCGGCGTGGGCGCGGGCGTTCCACGCCGCGCACGGCAGGCTCGCCGCCGCGGCGACCCGGGAGCGGGCCGAGACCGCGATGCGGGGAATGCTGCCCCGGCTGGCGGTGCATTACAGCGACGCCCCGTGGTGGAAACACGATCTGTGGTGCCTGCGGTTCGATCCGCGGATCCCTCACCGCGACCATGAGCCTCACGGGGACGCCTCGGTCCGCTGGGATAACATCGCACCGCCCTGGCTGCGCGAGGGCGTCAAGTTTTATACCCACCTCCAGATGGAGGCGGGGCAGCTGACCTGGTCAACGGTGCTGCAGGTGCACGTGTTCGCCGCCCGCTTCAGCGAGTTCGCCGTTGCCCGCGGCATCGGCCATCCCGCCCTGGTGGATGACCCATCACAGCTGCGGGCACTGGCCCTGGAGTTCCGGGCGTTCCTGAACCAGTGGCGGCGAGAACGGCCCGCTCACGGCCGTGCCCGCGGCGGACCGCTCAACGCCCGGTCGGTCGCCCGCACCCTGCGGTTCCTGGGTAACTTCTACCGGCTGATGAACGACTGCAGGGCCGATGCCGCCACCGCCACCGGCGATGACCGGTGGCTGGCGCTGACCGACAGCCATGCCCGGCTCTACCGCAGCGGCGAGCTCAGCGCGGAACGGTCGATCCGGCAAGCCGACGAACGCAACTACATCAGCGACACCGGCCTGACTCGCATGCTGCAATACGTCGAGCTGCTGGGCCTGCCCCGCGACCAGGCCACGACCATCACCTGTGACGGCCGCGACGCCAGGGTCGCCGGGCTCGGCCAGCCAGCGATGATGCGGGCATGGCTGATCCAGGCGCTCACCGGCCGGCGCGCCGCCGAAGTGCTGCTGATGGACTTCGACCCGCTCACCGCCATCCCCGGCGTCGGCCCGGCCACCGTCCCCGAAGGCGGGATGGTGGCCCGGCTGCGCTACCAGCAGACCAAGATCGACGGGGCGCCGGCGACCATCCTGGTCGGCGCGGATGTCGTCCAGATCGTCCGCGAGCAGCAAGCCTGGGTGCGCCAGCGCTGGGGTCTTGGGCCGGAGGGGGAGGTGCGCTACCTGTTCCCCAAGCTCGCCGGGAACCGCAAGGGCACCCGGACCTGGGTAACCAGCCATTACGACGGAGTACTGCGCAAGCTCAGCGCGGTGCTGGCGCTGCGGGACGCCAGCGGACGGCCCCTGAGCTACTCCCACAGCCACCGCCTGCGTCACACCAAGGCCACGACCTTGCTCAACGCCGGCGCCCCAGTCCACGTCGTGCAGCGCTACCTCGGCCATCGCTCACCCGAAATGAGCATGCGGTATGCCAACCATCGGGAATTGCATCAGACGGGCGGGAAGCTGCAGGTCGCCTGATCAACGCAGGGCGACGATAGCCTCAAGCTGCCGGCCGGAAACTGTCCCTGACCTGCACGAGTTGCGCATAGATCCCATCTGGTGCATGATTCAGCCTTTTGATGGATGTGATTTCGGGGGCTGGAGAGCGGGTTGGGACGGGCGGAACTGGCGGGATCGGCGCGGCTGGAGCTGGTGTCCGGGGTGACGCAACTGCGCCCCGAGGACGCGATGCTCGAGGCGATGCTGTCGGGGTGGCGCGCCCAGCAGGTCGCGCGGGGGCTGAAAGACGACACGATCGATCCGCGGGAGCGGCTGGTGCGCCGGTTCGGCGTGTTCGCCGGGGAGTACCCGTGGCAGTGGTCGCCGGGCCACATGGACGAGTGGTCACAGCACCTGACCGCGGAGGAGCACCTGGCGCCGTCGACGGTCCGCTCCTACCAGTGCACGCTGCGGCAGTTCACCGAGTTTACCGACCAGCCTCTTGGCTATCCGGCACGTCCGGCGAGCCTCCAACTAGCGGCGCAGTCCCGCCCGCTAACCTGCCGGAGATGCGACGTCCGGGACGTCGCGGCGAATGTCTCCGGGGGGCGGCATGGGTCTGGGGCTTGTCGTTGGTGATCTGCGGGTGCAGCGGATCGAGCGGGGGGACGGCGCGTGGTCGTTCACGATCGTCTGGCCCGAGGGAACCGTTCGTGAAGACGCTGACCGGTTCCTGCGGGGCTACGAGGGCTCGGGGACGCAGCGTACGTATGCCTACCTGCTGGTGGATCACCTGCGGTGGCTGGAACGTGAGTGCCTGCCGCCGGGCGCGGTGACGCTACGGGATCTCGAGCGTTACATGGGCATCGTCGGTGCCGAAGTGCGGATGCCGCTCGGGGAGCCGTGGCGGGCGGGCAAGCGCCCGTACGGCCCGGCTGCGCTGTCGGCCGCAGCGGCATGCCTGAAAGGCTTCTACCTGTATCACGCCGCACGCGGGGTGAATGAGGAGCTTGGCCGGCGGCTGGACAAGACGCGGCTGCCGACGCGGGCGGACCGCAACCGGTCGCTGCTGGGTCATGTGAAGGCGGTCATGCCGGCCAATCCGCTGGCGCCGCACCGTGCCCGGCGCCGGCATCCGAAGATGCTGCCGGAGGGGGCACGCGAGCGGCTGATGGAGGCGGCGGCCACTGCCCGGGACCGCCTGGTGATCACCTGGCTTGGGGACGGGGGCTTCCGGATCGGCGAGTTGTGCGGCCTGCACCTGTCGGACCTGCATCTGAGGGAGGGTGCTGGCTGCGGGGAGTGCCGGTCGGCGCATGTGCGCGTCTGCCACCGTGGCGGCAACCCGAACCGGGCGGCGGCCAAGACCAAGCATGAGTGGGCGGTGGAGGACGGCAGCGTCCGGGGCGGGCTGGTCAAGCGGGCCAGCCCGGCGATGATCCACGCCTACTTCGAGTACGTGACCACCGAGTACCCCGAAAATACCGGGCACGGGATGCTGCTGGTCCAGCTGCACGGCGCCGGCGCCGGGCAGCCGTGGGCACCGGACGCCGCTCGCGGGATGCTCCGCCGGGCTGGTGCCCGCGCCGGCCTTGGCCTGGTCAAACCACATCAATTCCGGCACAGCTTCGCGACTGCTGTGCTGGATGCTTCCGGCGGGAACCTGGTGGTGACACGGGAGGCGGGCGGCTGGGCGTCGGCCGCGACGGTGGATGAGATCTACGCCCACGCCGACGTGCACGATCCGGTCTTCGACCGGGCGCTGCGCCAGGTATGGGGTGATCAGGCGTGAACGCCAGGGCGCTTCTGCCGCTCGTTGATCCTCGCCCGGACAGGGCCGCCCGTGACCGGCTGGAGGTGCTGACCGCGCTAATCAACGGGCCGTCGTTCGATCCGCTGTTCCGCGGTGAGGTGATCCGGATCCCGGCGACGCATCCCGCCTTCCGCTGGGATTGCGTGGTAGCCGGCTGCGAGCGGCCCCGGGCGCAGCAGGACTTGTGCGCCGCGCACGCCGCCGGGTGGCGGCAGGCCCGCGCCGCGGGGATAACACGCCGCGATTTCGCCCCTGCCGCCGGGCCGCTGAGGGCAACCGAAACACCGGAGCCGGTCATCTGCCGGATATGCCTGCACCGGCCGGCGTTCAACCGGGAGCTGGCCATCTGCCACCGCCACCGCAACCGGTGGCGCGCTCACGTCCGCAAGCACGGGGCGGAGGCCGGCTTCGGGCAATGGCTGGCCAGTCAGCAGCCCTATCACAGCTACGGCGAATGCCGGGTCCGGGCCTGCGACGAGCTCGCGGCCGCACCGCTGGGACTGTGCGTCCTGCACGAACAGCGCTACCACCGCGCCGGCAGGCCAGGTGGCGCCTCCCTGCCGCCGACGTGGTTCGGCAGCTATGAGTACCACGGCCAGCCGGTACCGGTCAGCTACCGCGATGAGACGAGATTCCGGCAGTGGTGCGCGACGGCGCCGCCGGTGATGCGCGCTGGCCAGCTCAACCTGCGCGGGCTGCGACCGCTGCTGAAAGCGGAGATCCAGTGGGGGCTGCATACGCACGCCCAGGGCCAGCGTGCTGCCTGGGAGGTGCCCTGGATCCAGTCCCTGGTTGACGTGTGCACTCGCCGTGGCCTCGGCTGCCTGGCCGATCTCGACCTCACCGGGTGCGGGTCCCGCTACCGGGTGATCGTCCCGGAGATGCTCGGCGCGCTCCGGCTCGTTTACTTCGGCCCGTCCGACACCCGAGAGGGAGGCTGGATCGAAACCGAGCACTTCGGGATCCGTTTCCCCGGGCACGCTGGCACTATCGACCTCACCGCGGTGTCCCAGCGGTGGCTCCGCGACCTGTTGTGGGACCACATGGCCGGGGTGCTGCGCTCGCCGAAGTGCCCTCGCACCGGCACGCCCCTGGCGCACGCGCGCCGGGCGTGTGTCGAGATGAGCGCGTTCTTGCAGGCCGAGGCTCCCGCCGGCGGGCGTGACCCGGCGCTGCTGCGCGCCGAGCACATGCACCGGTTCGCGGCGGACTTGCGGCACCGGGAACGGCACGGCCTGCCCTGCCTGGGTACCTACCGCGCGGACGGCCAGCCGACGACCGCGACGCAGGTCGTGCGGCGCCTGATCTTCAACTACGGCCGCGCCTTGCTGCGGGATGCCCTGGAATCCGGCGCGTCCCAACAGCTCGGCCTGGACCGCGGGTTCATCGCGGCGATGCCCGCCGGCGGGCGGGACACCAAGCGCAGCCGTAACCCGTTCACCGACGAGGTCGCGCGGGCGCTGGCCGATGAGTCCAACCTGGCCCGGCTCGCCGAGGTTCACGACCCGGACGACCGCGGGCTGCGTGACATCTGGGAGGCGATCATCCTCACCGGCCGCCGTGCTAACGAGGTGCTCAGGCTCCGGTTCGAGTGCATCGGCCGCTACGACGAGCTGCCGCTGCTGTGGCACGACCAGACCAAGGTCGGCAACTACAACGAGGCCGTCCGCATCCCCGAGCGCCTCTACCAGGTGCTGGCCGCACGCCAGCGCAAGACGCTGGCCCGGTTCGCCGACACCCACGGCGGCCGTCGCCCCAGCACAGCCGAGCAGAACGCGATGGCCCTGTTCCCGTCGGCCCGGCGAAACCCCGCCGGGCGGCGGCCAGTGTCCTACACCTGGTTCCACGCGCACTTCAAGCCGTGGGTTGACCAGCTCGATATCGGGCACGTGGTCGCCCACCAGGCCCGGCACACCATGGCCACCCGGCTGCTGCGCCACGGCGCTACCCTGTCGCACATCCGCAAGTACCTGGGCCATGTCTCCGACCGGATGGCCGAGCATTACGCCAACCATCGGGAATTGCATCAGACGGGCGGGAAGCTGCAGGTCGCCTGATCAACGCAGGGCGACGATAGCCTCAAGCTGCCGGCCGGAAACTGTCCCTGACCTGCACGAGTTGCGCATAGATCCCATCTGGTGCATGATTCAGCCTTTTGATGGATGTGATTTCGGGGGCTGGAGAGCGGGTTGGGACGGGCGGAACTGGCGGGATCGGCGCGGCTGGAGCTGGTGTCCGGGGTGACGCAACTGCGCCCCGAGGACGCGATGCTCGAGGCGATGCTGTCGGGGTGGCGCGCCCAGCAGGTCGCGCGGGGGCTGAAAGACGACACGATCGATCCGCGGGAGCGGCTGGTGCGCCGGTTCGGCGTGTTCGCCGGGGAGTACCCGTGGCAGTGGTCGCCGGGCCACATGGACGAGTGGTCACAGCACCTGACCGCGGAGGAGCACCTGGCGCCGTCGACGGTCCGCTCCTACCAGTGCACGCTGCGGCAGTTCACCGAGTTCCTGGTCGACGGCAGGTACCGGTGGGCGGCGGCGTGCGAGGAGGAATTCGGCCCGGGGCAGCACCCGGTGGCGATCTGCCATGAGTGGAACACGATCGCGCACCTGAACGATTACGAGGGCGACCCGGAGGCGAGGCCGTTCACCCGCGAGGAGATGCAGCGGTTCCTTGACTACGCCGACGAGCAGGTCGACCGGGCGGCGAACAGCGGCCGGAAGGGATCGCTGGCGGCCTACCGGGACGCGACCATGTTCAAGGTCATGTACGGCTGGGGGCTGCGCCGCACCGAGACGTCGAAGCTGGACCTGGCTGACTGGGGCCGCAACCCGTCGGCCCCGGAGTTCGGCCGGTACGGCATGCTGAACGTCCGCTACGGCAAGGCGAAGAAGGGCCAGCCGCCGCGGCGGCGGAACGTCGCCTCGGTGATGGGCTGGGCGGTGGAGGCGGTCGCCGACTACGTGGAGAACATCCGGCCCCGGTTCGGGTTCCCCGACCACCCGGCGCTGTGGGTGACCGAACGGGGCGGACGGGTCAAGCCGCCGGAGATCAACGCCCGGTTCGTGGCCTACCGGGACGCGCTGGGCCTGCCGAAGGCCCTGACACCCCATTCCACCAGGCATTCTTACGTCAGCCATCTTACCGAGGACGGGGCAGACCGCCGGTTCATCCAGGTCCAGGTCGGCCATGAATGCGACAGCTCGACAGCTGTCTATACCCACGTCAGCGACGACTACATGAACACGGCGCTGCGCCGTGCGCTGTCCCCGGCGTTCAGCACGGCACCCGGCAGGAAGGAACGGCCATGACGGCGAGGCTGGACTACCGGTGGCACCTGCGGCAGGTCATGGCCGCCCGCGGCATGTTCTCCACCACCGACCTGATCAAGCCCCTGGAAGCCCGCGAGATCACGCTGTCGTCCAGCCAGGTCTACCGGCTGGTGACCGAACGGCCCGAGCGGCTGAGCCTGAAGATCCTCATGGCCCTGCTCGACATCCTCGACTGCGCGATCGGCGACCTCATCGAGCCGGTCGCCGCCGCGACGGACGACAAGAAGAAGGCCAGCGCGGCCGGCGGCCGGGAGCCCGGCGTTGGGTCGCTGAGGCCCAGACGCGCCCGCATCACCGGCGCCGGCGGGTGAGCGCGCCTTCCGCCGGGGACGTGATCGCCGACCCGGTCGGCGTGATCGTCCGCCTGGTCGCGGAGGCCGACCCGGCGATGAGCCCGGAGGACATCCGCTCCGAGGTCACGCGGGTCGCCGGGGGACGCGCCAAGAGACGGCGGCTGGCCCAGGCTGTCTGTGATGAGCCCTCGCTGCTCACCACCGGCGGGCCTCCTGTTTCCCGGGCAGCGGGCGAGCTGCTGCTCGGGCTGCGGGCGGCCGGATCGGAGGTGATCGCCGCACCGCGCTGCGGCAAGTGCGGGCGCAGCGTCTCCTACCTGGCCGGCAGCACCGGGGGCCTGATCTGCGCGTCCTGCCGGGACAAGCCCCAGTCCTGCGCCGGCTGCGGGGAAGAACGGCGGGTCCATACCCGCGACCGGCACGGCCGCCCGCGCTGCGAGCACTGCCCCGGCGAAGACGGCGACCCGGTCCCCCTCCTCACCGCGGCGGTCACAGGCATCGATCCGGCGGTCAGCGCCGGCACCGTCACCGCCGCCCTCGGCAAGGCAGCCGCCCGGCCCGCGAGACAGCGCCGCCTGGCCTGGGCAATCGTGGACCAGCCCGCCCTCCTCACCGGCGACGGCTCCCGGGCGCCGTCACCCGCGGTGCTCCGTTTCATCGACGAGCTGATCAGGGCCGGGGCGACAAGGATCCTCCCGCCCCGGTGCGCCCGCTGCGACCGGGCCGTGTCCTTGTCCAAGCTCCTGGACGGCCAGCGCGTCTGCCGGGCCTGCTGCGCCCGGGCGAAGGCCGTCCCGTGCTGCCGCTGCGGCTCGGTGAGGGAACCGGCCGCCCGCGACGCCGGCGGCGGCCCACTCTGCCCGAACTGCCTGGTCAGCGACCCGGCCAACCTGGAAGACTGCGCCCGGTGCGGCAAGCGCCGCCGGGTCGCGGTCCGGACCCCGGACGGGCCGCTCTGCCAGGGCTGTCGGCCCCTCCCCGTGCTGGCCTGCTCGATCTGCGGCCGCGAGAAGCCCTGCGAGATCTCCAGGGCCACCGGCCGGCCGTGGTGCAGCGGCTGCCAGAAACGCTGGCGGCGGTGCAGCGGCTGCGGCACCATGGCCGCCATCTACGGAGGCGAGCCCGGCAAGCCTCTGTGCGCCCGGTGCGTCAACCCCGACCCCGGCTTCTGGGACCGATGCCCGGAATGCCGGGAAACCTGGGTCCTCAGCCCCCGCTGCCCCTGCCAGCGGTGCATCCTCGCCCGGGAGGCCCGGCAGCTCCTCGGGAACGAGGACGAGCAGGTCCGCCCCGACCTCGAACCGCTGCTCACGGCGATCACGGAAACCGAGCGCCCCGACACCGCCATCACCTGGCTCCGGCGGCCCAAGGCCAGCGAGATCCTCTCCGCGATCGGCCGGCAGGACAAGCCCGTCACCCACGAGGCACTCGACGAGATGCCGCCGGGCAAGACCCTCGCCCACCTGCGCGCCATCCTGGTCGCGACCGCGATCCTGCCCGGGAGAGACGAACGCCTCCTCCGGCTCGAGCACTGGATCAGCGAGACACTCGGACACCGTGAAGACCCCGCCGAACGGCGCGTCCTGCATTCCTACGCGACCTGGCACCATCTCCGCAAGCTCCGGAACCGGCTGCGCGACGTCCCGGCCACCCGCCTGCAGGTCACGAACGTCCGCACCCACGTCACCGCGGCCGCGAGTTTCCTGGACTGGCTCGCCGGCCAGGGCCTCACGCTTGACTCGTGCCGGCAGGGCGACCTTGACCGGCACAACAGCACCCGGGCCTCCTACCAGTCCGAGACCTCCCACTTCATCCGCTGGGCGGTCAGGAACCGGTACGCCCGCGACCTGACCGCCGGAGCGGTCCGGTGGAGCGGCCCGCAGGGCCCGCACGACACCGAGAAACGCTGGGACGACGCGCGACGGCTCCTGAATGACGGGACACTGGCGATCCAGGACCGCGTCGCCGGGCTCCTCCTGCTGCTCTACGCCCAGCGGATCACGACCATCACCACGCTGACCACGGACGATGTCCGCGACGACGGCGACACCGTGACCATTACCCTCGGCACCTCGCCGATCGTCCTTCCCCCGCCCCTCCACGAGATGGTCCGCGAGCTCACGTCCGCCCGTCGCGGGCACGCCGCCATCGGGCGGCCGGCCGTCACCCCGTGGCTGTTCGCCGGAGGCCGGCCCGGTCAGCCCATCACCGACGACGCGCTCGGCAGCCGGCTGAAGAAAATCGGCATGAGCCCTCTCCAGGACAGGTGCACGGCACTGTTCGCCCTCGCCACCGAGGTGCCGGCCTCCATCCTGGCCCGCATGCTCGGCATCCACATCGCCGTCGCCGTCCAGTGGCAGCGGGCCACGTCAGGGGACTGGGGCAGGTACGCCGCCGACATCAGCCGCCGGAACCCGGAACAACCCTGACCGCCGACATCGCCGGCGACCGCAGCGGGACACGGCCTGCGATCGCGTCCACTAGCAGTGGACACCTGCCATGCGAAGACCATCCCGCCGGCCCGCTTGCCGCCGCTGCGACCGTCCTGGCCGCCCTCAGCAGCACGGCCATCGAGGGCACCATGGACACTGCGGCCGCCCTCGCCGCGATCACGGCAGCGCGAGAACTGGCAGCCGGGCTCGAGCACGGCGAGCTCGCGTTCATCGACGCGGCCCGCAGCGGCGGGGCGACCTGGTCCCAGATCGCCTCCGCGATGGGTGCCCGCAACCGGCAGACCGCCCAGAAACGCCACGCCGACCTCGCACGGCGCCGCACGTGTCCACCAGCCGTGGACATCCCGGCACCGGCTGGCCCCTTCCAACAGGAGACCGGGCACGACGACGGGCCTGCAGCCGGGGACTCGCCGGCCCGGGCCTGGGCACGCAACCCGACGCCGGACAGCGGGAACGGCCTGCCAGCGGCCCCGGACGTTCCGCCTCCCGCAGCGGACGCCGGCATCGCGCCGACCAGGACCGCCCGCAGCCAGCAGAAACAGTGCCTGCCGACGATCACCGACGAGATCATCAGGGAAGGCATCTACGAACTCGCCCGGGCACCAGACCATCGCGAGACCCGTTCCTGGCACGTCATCGTCAGCGGCACGCGCGTCGGCCTGGTCCGTCCCACCTGGCGAGGAGAACGGGGCCGACCCGGATGGGAAGCAGCCGATAACGCCGGCGTCACGCTGCCCCCGGCCGGCATCGGCAGGATCACCAGCGCGGGCAACGCCCGGACCCGCGACGCCGCGGCAGTCAGCCTGCTCCACGCACTCCAGCGCCAGCAGGCGAACGAAAGCAAGCACAAGCGACGCCGATAGAACGTCCACCCGCCGTGGACACTGCCGCATCCTCCTGACTCGCCGGAACTGAGCTATTCCGACAGTTCCAATATCTGACTGTGCCGTTACTCTCGGCCGTCCCGGAGCTCCTCGCCCTGGCCGCCGCCAGGCTGGAGCCCACCGGCCGGGACGAGCGGGAGGCATCGTGACTGACCTCGCTCCCGTCCTGCAGGGGTTCTTCACTGACCGGCTTGCCCGGCAGAAGAAGGCCAGCCCGAACACCGTCGCCGCCTACCGTGACACCTGCCGGCTACTGCTCGCCTTCGCCCGCGACCAGACCGGCAAGCCGCCCAGCCAGCTCAGCCTCACTGACCTGGACGCCGCCCTGGTGGGCGCGTTCCTGAACCACCTGGAAGACCAGCGGGGCAACGGCAGCGCCACGCGCAATGCCCGCCTGGCCGCGATCCACTCCCTGTTCAAGTACGCCGCCCCGAAGGCACCCGAGCATGCCGCCGTCATCAGCCAGGTCCTGGCCATCCCGCCGAGGCGGCGCGAGCGGGCGATCGTCAGTTACCTCACTCCCAAGGACCGGGCAACCCCGCTCACCACCCAGACCGCCAGGGTGATGCGGATCTGGCTCGCAGAGCTCAGCCCCGACCCCGCCGGCCCGCTGTTCCCCACCCAGCCCGGCGGCCGGCTCTCCCGCGACGCCGTCGAGCGGCTAGTCGCCAGGCACGCCGCCGCCGCCGCCGAGGACTGCCCGTCGATCGGGAAGAAGCACGTCACCCCGCACACACTGCGGCATTATGTGGAGGGCCGTGTTATGTGGCCGGCAGCCTCATCTCCGCTGGTAGCAGAGCCTCGCGTGCTGGTTCCGGCCACATAACCCGGTGGTGTTACTCGCAGAATCGGTCGAGCCATTCGAGGAGATCTTGGTCTGCTGTCCAGTCGGGTAGGGGCTCGACTCCGGCCTGGAGCAGGTGCATCGCCCGGGTCCTTCTGATGACGTGCGGGGTGACGGTCACGCCGGCCGCATAGCCGGGGTCGCGCCCGCGCAGCGACTGGACGTGCCTGGCGAGGATCTTGGTGACGCCCCAGCGGGTCAACCGGGTGTGCTGGGGCCCGTTGAACAGCGGGTCTGCGTCTTTGCCGACGCCGTGGTGGGGCGCGCGGCGGCTGAGGTAGTCCTGGATCAGGCGGGCTGTGGGGTCCATCAGCGGGACCCGCCTTGTCTTGGATCCTTTACCGTGCAGCGTCACCACCATCGGGCGGGCGGCGCGGACGTCGCAGGTGTTCAGGTCGCAGATCTCCTGGACGCGGGCGGCGGTGTCGTAGAGCGTGGATAGCAGGACCGTGTCGCGCAGCCCGCGCCGGGTGGCCGGGTCTGGTTCGGCCAGGAGGGCTTTGACCTCGTCGCCGGACAGGTGGACCATGTCGCCGGCGGGAGTCTTCTTCTGCTTGATGGCGAGGATCTCGGTGGCCTGGCCGAGGAACTCTGGCCGCTCGATGGCGGTGTAGCGGATGAACGACCTGATGGCGGCCAGGCGCTGATTTCGGGTTGACGCTGAGTTGCCGCGCTCAGCTTGCAGCCAGTCCAGGAACGCCAGCACCCGCGCCCGGTCGATGTCGGCGAGGCGGAGCCTTTCGGGCGGAGTTGCCCGCACGTCCCGGAACCAGGTGAGCAGCAGCCTGATCGCGTCCCGGTAGGACGCGATGGTCTGCGGGGACAGGTCCCTTTCCGCGGCCAGGTGGCTGGTGAGGAACCTCGACAGCCACCGGCCGGCCAGGTCTCCGCCGTCAGGCCCGGGCCGGCTCACTGCCGGGGTCCTTGCGGCTCGGCTGAGCCGGGGATGACATAGCCGAACCTGGCGGTGACCATGGCGGCGACCTCGGGGTGCGCGTCCGCGGTCAGCTGAAGGTAGTACTGGGTTCCGCGCAGGTCAGCGTGGCCCATGTAGGCCGACAGGTAAGGCAGCATGACCACCAGGTCCGCGCCGCCGGCGGCCCACCGTCGCAGGTTCGCCACGGCGAAGCCGTGGCGCAGTGAATGGATGTGCGGTCCTCCCGGGAAATGTGGGATGCCGGCGTCCGCGAGGTAACGCCGGAACCTGTTGTAAACCGTGGACTTGTCCGCCGGCCTGGCAGGGTTGCCGGTGTGGAACAGCTTGTCGCCGGGTTCGGGGCAGGGATGGGCTGCGGCGATATAGGTATCCACGGTGGCTGCCAGGCGCTCGGTGACGGGCAGAAGGCGGTTCTCGTGGTTTTTGCCGTCGCGCATCTCGATAGTCGCGCGGGCCGGGTCGAAGTCGCGCAGTTCCAGGCCGAGCGCTTCGGACAGCCGCAGCCCGGTGCCGTAGAACACCCGGAACAGCACCGGGTCGACCAGCGCCCGGTTCGAGTTCTCTGACAGCGGCTGGGTGTCGATGACGCGGAACAGGCGGCGGATCTCCTCGTCGCTGAAGACATACGGCGGCGGCCGGCGCGGTTTCTTCACCGCTGTCAGCGTCGGCGGTGCCCACGCGCGCCAGCCGAACTGGCGGGCGTGTTCGGCCAGGTCACGCAAGACGAGTTCCTCGCGGCGGATGGTGGACGCTTTGAGGTGACGGCCGTAAAGGAACTCCTCGACGGCTTCCTTGACGATCGAGCCGTCGGCGTAGCCTTCCTGGCGGCAGTGCCCGGCGAACTGGCGCAGCACCCGTTCGGGGAAGTCGTACCGGTACCCGCCGGCGCGGCGGGCGGCAACCAGCGTGCCGATCAGGCCGCCCAGCGTCGCCGCGCTCACGAACGTGCTCCTTGCCCGGCGGCAAGGACGTCTTCGACGTCCAGGGCGCAACGGCGCAGGTGCTCGACATCGAGCCGCAGGTAGTGCGCGGCGGTTGTCGTGGCAGCCGCGTGACCCAGAACCGCCGTGACCACTGGCGGGGGCGTGCCGGCCTGGAGCATCGCGACCGCCAGCGCGCCGCGCAGCGAGTGCAGGCCGTGGTAGCGGCGGGCCGGGAACACGATCCCGGCCCGCCGCGCGTAATACCGGAGCCGGCAGCCCGCCGATGACGACGAGCCGAACGCCGTGAACGGGTAGCGGTGCTTGACGAACACCTGCGCACATCCGGCTTCGGGCCGGCCGTGGCGGATGTAGTCGATCACCGCCCAACCCACGTCGCCGGGCACCGGCAGCCTCAGCGCCACGCCGGTCTTGTGCTGGGTCAGCGCCAGGGTTCTGGCCCGCCAGTCGAACCAGCCCAGTTCCAGGCGGCGCAGGTCCCCGACCCGCAGGCCGAGCCTGGCGGTCAGCAGGACCATCGCGTAGTCGCGATCGCCGATCGCCGATCGCCGATTGCCGGTCGATCTGGTCCAGGACCAGGCGGACCTCCGCGGCCGTCCACGGATAGGGTGCCGTGTGGCCGCGCCGGGGATAACGCTGCGGCGGGAGCCGGCTGGCCAGGTCTTCGCCGATCTGCCCGGACTGGTGCAGGTGACGCAGGAAATCGGCCAGGCTCGAGCGCAGCGAGCCGTTGGTTTTCGCCGCGTAGCCCCGATTCTGGCGCCGGGCCCAGAAACCGGCCAGGTCCCGGGCCTGCACCTGGCCGAGGGTTTCCCGTCCGGCCCCCTCCAGATAGGCCAGGAACGCATCCGCGGCGCGCTGCTTGGTCACGACGCTGGCCTCGGCGTTACGGCGCCGCCGGCACGCCGCAAGGTACTCGTCCCGGGCCGCGCGGAAACATGGCGGACACCGGTCGACCAGCGGCGCGGTGGCCTGGCCCACCTGCGGCATGCCACCGTCCAGGCATTCCATCAGCAACACCAGGGGCCGGCGTGCGAGCTGGGCCTGGCGGGAACTCGCAGGCTCACGCAGGACCGCCAGCCTGCACCCGGACCGCTGGGCCACGAAATCGAGGCAGTCCACCTCTGTCGGGAGGTCCTGGCCACGGGCCTGCAGGAACCTGGCGAACGCGTTCAGTTCCGCCTCGTGGCGCTTGATCGTCGTGCGCGATCTGCCTGCCGCACTCAACGCGGCGATCACCCGAACTGATACCTCGCGGACGCTTGCTGTCTCCATGAATCTTGCCTTTCTGATCGTGGTGAACAGACAAGGCGATTCTTCGCTGCGTTATGTGGCCGGAACCAGCACGCGAGGCTCTGCTACCAGCGGAGATGAGGCTGCCGGCCACATAACACGGCCCTCCACATAATGTCGCTTATGTGGAGGTTCACATAAGCGTCACTCCGCAGCCATGACGCTCCAAGTGAGCGGAGTTGCGCCGGCTGCATCATTCGGCAGTTCGCACGAACGTCCGCTACATGCGTCGCAGTGCGGGGGGTCCTTAGCGGCGGGAAGGGCAAGCCTGGTCATTGCCGGGCATTGACCTGCGATGTCATCATCCCGACTTCATCAGACGTCACGATGAGGCATTCAGTGGGGTTGCATCGGACGACGGCATGATGCATCAGAAGCCACAAGCAAGAGCATCACCGAGGAGGAATGCCACTGGGCTCGTTCTCGGAGCTGGGGTATTCGACGGGGTTGAAACAATGCTCTCTACCAGTTTGAAGAACGGCGTCGACACCCCGGTCATCGCCCTCTGGCTAAGTCACGAAGGGGCCGAAACCACCCAGATCTACCTTCACGCCGACATGACCATCAAGGAACAGGCCCTCGCCCGCATCCAGCAGCGCTGGAGGCGGAGGATCCGCTCTCCCTATCACACGTGCGAGAGACGCTGTCGCGCATAGCCGATGGATTCGCGCGACTAGTGCGCCCGGCGCTATACGGGAGGTAGGGTAGATATCTGCGGGTGAGCGGACCGATCCCGTGGGGTGTGCTACGCGTTCGCCAACTATCCGGAAGGAAGCATTTTGATCGCTTTGAATCCCCGTCCAGGATCCGCCACTATGGTTCTGGCCCGAGTGAAGTGAGCCCATCAGCGCGCGCCTCGATCTACGCCGATCTGCACGTACTAGCAGTACGACCATTCCGGGCACTGTTCTTGGCGCAAACAGTAAATATGTTCGGGACCGCTATCGCGCCTATCGCGCTGTCTTTCGCGATATTAGATCAGCGCGGGGGGACCGTTACGGAACTTGGACTGGTGCTGGCCAGTCGCTCCCTGGCCCAGGTGGCCTTCCTCCTGGCTGGAGGAGTCTTCGCCGACAGGTTCCGCCGGAACAGGCTGATGAGCCTGGCGAATCTAACGGCCTTCGCCTCGCAGGGCGCGGTCACCGCGATGTTCCTCTCCCACGTGACCCCCCTGCTCGCACTGATGGCCTTCTCTGCTGTGAACGGGGCCGCCGGTGCCTTGTTCATTCCCGCCTCCCGCGGCATCGTCCCCGAACTCGTTCCGGATGAGCGGCGCCAGGCGGCGAACTCGCTCATGAGGCTTTCCCAGAGCACGTCCACCATCCTGGGGGCCGCCGTCGCCGGTCTCATCGTGGCCGGGCTTGGCGCTGGGTGGGGGATTGGGGTCGATGCCCTGAGTTTCCTGCTGTCAGGCATCCTCCTCTCGGGTGCCTCCAGCCCTGCGATGACACGGCCATCAGCCCGGGGCCGCCCGAACTTCTTCACCGAGTTGCGCGAGGGATGGGCCGAGTTCCGCTCACGTTCCTGGGTGTGGACGACGGTCAGCCAGTTCGCAGTGGTCAATCTCTGCTTCCGGCCGTGCGTGTTCGTCTTGGGTGTGGTCGTGGCCAAGCAGTATCTCGGCGGACCCAAAGCATGGTCGCTCGTTGTCGCGGCAAATGCGGTTGGCCTGGTCGCCGGCGGGGCTGTCGCAATGAAACTAAAGCTTCGTTTTCCACTCCGCATGGCGGTCCTCGCGACTTTTGGCTTCTTGCCGCCGTTTTTTCTCCTCGCCTTCGGCGCGCCACTGTGGCTGTTGGTCGCCGCCATGTTCGTGAACGGTATGTGTGTCGACATCTTCGAGGTACTGTGGCAGACCACCCTGCAGACGCATATACCAGCCGACCTGCTCTCGCGAGTGGCCTCCTATGATGACATGGGATCATTCTTCCTTGGCCCGCTCGGGCTGATTTTGATCGGGCCGGTCGCCGCCGCGATAGGCGTCACTCAGACCATTGCCGCTGGCGGTAGCGTGCTCCTGCTCGCTACCGTCTGCTCTTTCATGTCACCCGCAGTCAGGAACGTTTCCGCGACGGTCCGGCCGCCTAGTGCGAACGAAGTGGCAGTCGAGCGGGCGAAGTAGAAGTAGCAGCCAGGCTGCGGTAGCCAGAGCGGTGCTGGAGCGACTGAAGTGATTCACGGTTACCAATCTGCAT
>Ga0307372_10005917_pt1 | contig 18108 bp, 16 predicted proteins | sample OX1MG_FD_202533 | JGI IMG/M metagenome (GOLD analysis project Ga0307372, IMG submission 202533) | Soil microbial communities from Risofladan, Vaasa, Finland - OX-1 | ecosystem: Environmental > Terrestrial > Soil > Coastal area > Acid sulfate soil | place: Finland: Risofladan, Vaasa | collected...
CCGAGATGGGGACGGTGGCCTTTGAGGGACAGTACAAGAAAGTGCTCGAATACGTCGAGATCGGACGGAACGAGGGCGCGCGCGTGTTGCACGGGGGCCAGCCGCCCCAGAACCGACCTGACCTCGATCGAGGTTTCTTCGTGGAGCCGACGGTCTTTGGCGACGTCGACAACGCCATGCGAATCGCCCAGGAGGAGATCTTTGGTCCCGTCGTGTGTCTGATTCGTTTCAGCGACGAGGACGACGCGGTACGGATCGCCAACGACACGCCCTTCGGACTGGCGGCGGGCGTGTGGTCGGAGAACATCGGCCGGGCGCACCGCGTCGCCGGGCGCCTGCGCGCCGGCACTGTGTGGATCAACACCTACCGGCGAACGAATTACGCGTCACCTTTTGGCGGCTACAAAGAAAGCGGCCTCGGTCGCGAGAACGGCTCCTCGGCGCTCGAGGAGTACACCGAGGTCAAAAGCGTGTGGGTCAACATGGGCGGCGCGATTAAAGACCCCTTCAACCCCCGCGCGTGAATCGAGAGAAGAGCGAACTGTGACCCAAAGCCTCAAAGAGTTGATCAGCCGCTCCGGACGGGCGTTACTGCTGCCCGGAGCGACCAATGCGCTCAGCGCCAAGATCGTCGAGGACCTCGGCTTCGAGGCGGTCTACCTCACGGGTGCCGGGGTCACCAACACTGAACTCGGGCTCCCGGACCTGGGCTTCATCAGCCTGGACGAGATCGCGACCCAAATCGGGCGTATCCGCGACGTTGTCGGCATCCCGATCGTGGTGGACGCCGACACGGGCTTCGGTAACGCGCTCAACGTGACCCAGTGCGTGCGGGTGCTCGAGCGCAACGGCGCGAATGCCATCCAACTTGAGGACCAGGTCTTTCCCAAGCGCTGCGGACACTTTGCCGGTAAGGCGGTCGCCAGTTTGGAGGAGGCGGTGACCAAGATCAAGGCGGTGGTCGACACGCGCCGGTCGGAGGAGTTTCTGGTGGTCGCGCGAACCGACGTGCTGGCCGTCGCGGACATGGACGAGGTGCTGCGTCGGATCAGCGCCTTCGAGGCGGCCGGCGCCGACGTGATCTTCGTCGAGGCGCTCACCACCAAAGACGAGATCGCCGAGGTGCCCAAGCACGTGAGGTTGCCGCTGCTGATCAACATGGTCGAGGGTGGTAAGACGCCGCTGATGGAGGCCCGTGAGCTCGAAGCGCTGGGTTACGAGATCATCCTCTATGCGAACTCGGGGTTGCGCGCGTCGATTCTCGCGATGCAAAGGGTGCTGGGCGCGTTGAAGACCCAGGGTTCGACCACTGGCGTGCTCGATCAGATCGTGGAGTGGGATGAGCGTCAGCGACTAGTGGGTAAGGATTTTTATGATGAGCTGGAGAAGCGGTACAAGTCGTGATGCGACTCGTTCACCGGTGAGGCCGTCCGACGGGAATAGGGGTTGTCGTGCCGTTCTATGACTACCAGTGCTCTACGTGCGGCACTGTCTTCGAAGAGTTCCAGCGCTCGATGGTCTCGTCTGACGCCGAGTCCGCCCCCGCGTGCGAGAACTGCGGCAGTGGAGCAACCGCGCGGCGAGTAACGCGTGTGGCGGTGCTTAAACGGATGGGTCCTGGAATCGGGCAGGCGGCCTACCCCACGTCGTGGTCGGCCACCAACAGCGGCGACGCGGACACGCTTCGTTACTGGCGCCAGCGCGTCGAAAGCGAGAAGTCGCAAGAAGCGAGCGACCCTGGTTTAACTCAGGAGCGGCTCGTGAGCGCTGAGCGCCGCTACGAGGAGATCGCCAGGAGGACCGCACCGGCAGCACCGGAGAGTGTGGAGAAGAAGCCAACGGCCAACCCATCCGAGGGCCACGGTCACGATCACGGTCCGGGCGGACACACTCATTAGAGAGTTAGGAGCACGGATGACTAGTTCTCAAGGACCGACTGACCGACTCGCCGAGTTCGTGTCGAGTTGCAAGGATCTGGACGTGGCCAGCGATCTCGCACTGCGCTCGGCTACGGCGATGCTCGACGCGTTCGGCCTCGCGTTGGCCGCCCGGGGCAACTCCACGTTCGAGGCTTTCGTCTCGCTGATCAAGGAGCTGAAGAACCCCGACGAGGGTTGTCGCGTCTGGGGCCGTGAGGCCCGCGTCTCAATCCTGGACGGGGTCACGGCTAATTCACTGGCGGTGCACGCTCGCTTCCAAGACGACTGCGACATGACGTCGTGGGCGCATCCCGGCTCACTCATCGTTCCTCCGGCGGTGTCGCTCGGGGAGTTGGTCGACGTTGACGTGGCCACCGTCATCCGAGCGATCTTGTGCGGGTACGCGACTATCTCGTGGCTGGGCGGCGAGGAGGTCGTCGGGCGCAGTGTCGTGGGACGGGGGTTCCGCGCGAGCCCGGTCTTTGGCTCCATCGGCGCCGCGGCGAGCGCCGCGGTGGTGCTCGGTCTCGACCGGGCGCAGGCACGTAATGCACTGGCCATTGCCGCCGACAATACCGGCGGCGTCCTCGAGCCCGTGGGGGCGGGCGCCGACGACTGGCGGGTGCAGAACGGCACTGCTGGTCACCGCGGCGTACTCGCCGCCCTGTTGGCCCAGCGTGGTGTGGTCGGCGCCCCTAAGGCTCTCGAGGGACCGAACGGTTTACTCCACTCGTTCGCCGGTCTAAATGAGGTCCCTCACGAGTGGGAGGTCGACCCTGACCCGCGATCGATTCTGAGCGTGTGGGCCAAGCCTTACCCGACGCTCGGCGACAACGTGGCGGTGGTGTCGGCGGCCCTCGCGTTGCGCGAGAAGGGCCTCGATCCCGACACGATCGCGTCAGTCGAAGTGCACCAGAACGCGCACTTCGCCTCGTACCCCGGCACCTCGTTCCGCGGTCCCTACGAGCGCCCGGCTCAGGCCATGGCCAGCACCGCCTACGCGGTCGCCTCGACGCTGCTCCACGGACGTCTGGAGTATCAGCGCTACACGACGAAACTCCAGGACCCGGGCACGACGGCGCTCATCGAGCGACTGACGGTGGTGCCCGAGAAGTCCTACGGCTACGTCGACGGCATGGTCGTGGTCACGTTGAAGGACGGATCCACGCGCACCCAGGCCGCGAAGGACCTCGATCAGACGTTGTTCTACCGCGACCGCGCGAGCGCGCAGGAGGCGTTCGCAGCGTTGCTGCACGAAACCGGCTACGGCGAGGACCTCGTGACGTCGGTCTCGACGACGTTGTTCAGTGCCGTCGAAAATCCGACCACGACTTCGATAAGGACTGTGATAGAAAGTTTGGGAATTGGCGAGTAGTCGCTCGTAACGGGATCTCGGGAGAGAGAATGAAGAAGCCGCGTCGTCTGTACATCCAGAACCATGGCAATATGCACTGCGACTTGGGGTGGCTGATCGCCCAGGCGGGCGTCACGCTGGCCAACCGCGATCAGAAGTCGTCCCTGGCGCGCCAGTGGGTCGAGTGCCCTTCACACACGGTGCTCATCGACCATCCCGACGGATGGATTCTCTGGGACACCACCGTCCCACGGGATTGGAACACGCACTGGGCCGGGGCCGGGAGCAACGAGCTCTTCCCCTACGACGACGTCAAGGAGGAGCAGTACTTCGACACCTCACTTCACAATATGGGCCTCGGCGTCGAGGACATCAAGTACGTTGTCCAGTCGCACCTGCACGCCGACCACTCCGGCTACGCCAAGCACTTCAAGGACACCGACGCGACGCTCATCTGCACCAAGAAGGAGTACGACGGCGCGATGGGCTTCGAGGGCCCTAACTTCGGTGTGCATATCAAGGCCGACTACGCCGACTTGAAGTGGACGACCTTTGACACCGACCAGGAGATTGCCGAAGGCGTGACCCTGATCCAGTCGCCCGGCCATACCTGGGGGACCGCCTCGTTGAAGGTCGACCTGGCGGACACGGGCACGATGGTGTTCACCTCGGACGCGGTGTACATGACGACTTCATTCGGTCCACCGGCCGTCGGCTCGGCCGTCGTCAACGACAGCCTCGCTTGGCTGAGTTCGGTGGAGAACCTGCGTCGGATCCAAAAGGAGACTGACGCCACGATGATCTTCGGCCACGACGCGCAGCAGATGAAGACGCTGCGTTTCGGACCCCACGAGTTCTACTCCTAGGAGGGGCTCTCGCCTCTGGAGTGGTTCTTCGAGAGGGCCTCGGCCGTAATTCTCGTGAAGTGGTCGAATCCCTCGGCGTCCGGGCCAGCGTAGTAGCCAGTGTGACTGACGCTGAGCGCCGAGAAGCGGTGCAGGCGCGCGAGCATCTCGGCGTAGCAGAGCAGGGTGCCGTAAGCGTCCATGACCGGTACACCCGCCAACGTTTTCACGCCCCGGCGCATCAGGGCGGTATTGAGGACGCCCTCGGCGGGGATGATCATGTCCGCGCCCAGGGCGACGGCCCTTCGCGCCACGGCTTCGGCCCGCTCCACCAAGTCCCCGCCGCCGCCGTGCACGCTCTCCAAGTCGTTCTCGGTCACGGCCGGGCTGAAAGGGAGTGTCGCCGCGACGCGCCCGGTCGCCCCGTAGCGGGACGCGAGTTCGTTGAGGACGAACACCTGCTCTGGGCCGAGCCCGATGAGGCCGAAGCGTCCGCCCATGGTGGTGCCGACGTAGAGCGAGGTCTCGCAGAGACTGACCACCGGGATGTCCACCAGACTGCGGGCCTCGCGCAGTCCCGGATCGAAAAAGCAACTGATCGCCACGGCGTCGTAGCCCTCGCGCTGAGCGATGACGGCGTTGTTGACGATCTGCGCGGAGATCATCTTGTCGACCCAGGGGTTGACGATGGCCTCGATGGGCGTCATGTTCGCTGGATAGCTTCCGGGCGCGACGCCGTGGACGTCAACGACGGTGTCCGAGGCGCACACCGCTTCGGCGTGCTCAGCCAACGTCTTGGCGTACTGGGGGAGCTTGACGAGGTCGGTCATGCTCTGGTGCCAGATGCGGATCGTCATGAGCCGATGGTAGCCAACGGCTCTCGTGTCAACACCCGAGGCGGCGTCGTCGTTATCGACGCTCGACTGGCGAACGACTCGCGCTTGCCCGTTGTCACCGCGGACTTCTCAACCGAGGTAATGGTCGATTAACTCACGACCGTCATTGCCGAGGCTCGCGGTGACCCTCTCGTCAATGATCTTGCCGTCGGAGAGCACGTAGATTCGGTCGCACACCGCCAGCGCGATGTCCACGCGCTGCTCTACCAAGAGAATCGACCGACCTTGCTGGCGCAACTTCACCAGCGCCTCGGTCATGTCCTTAATAGCCAGGGGCGCCAGCCCCAGCGAGGGTTCGTCGAGCAGCATCAACTTGGGGTCGTTCATCATCATCCGGCCGATAGCAACCATCTGCTGCTCGCCCCCGCTCAGCGAGGTCGACGGGCGCGAGCGGTAGCGTTCGATCACGGGGAAAAGGGCGAAGAACGTGGCGAGCAGCTCGTCGACCTTCTTCTGGTCGCGGCGAAAGCGCATCCCGCCGAGGCGCAGGTTGTCCTCCACCGACTGGCCAGCGAAGAGCCTGCGTCCCTCGGGGACGAGTGCGGCGTGGCCCTTCGCGATGTTGTGCGGCGACATCTTGATCAGATCGGTGCCATCGACACGGATGTGCCCCTCGCGGTGCTTGATGAGTCCCATGATGGCGCGCAGTACCGTCGACTTGCCCGCGCCGTTGGGGCCGAGCAGGGCGATGGCCCCACCCTTGGCGATGTGCAAGGAGATGTCATGCACCACGTTGTAGCGTCCGTAGCCCGCCGACAGCGATTCGATCTCCAGTACGTTCTCGTTGGTCATTGACCCAGGTAGACCTCTCGCACTCGGCTGTCGGCGCGAACGTCGCTGGCGGCCCCGGCTTTCACGAGCTCACCGGCGGCGATGACGGTGATCTCGTCGCAGACGCTGAAGATGAAACGGGTCTGGTGCTCGACCACGATGATCGTGACGCCGCTGCTGCCCAGGTCTCGCAAGATCCCGGCGATGGTCTCCACCTCGCCGGCCGACAGACCGGCGAGGGGCTCGTCCAGGATCAGGACTGAGGGGGTGCCGACGTAGGCGGCGGCCATCTGGGTCAGTTGTTCCACGCCGTGGGGGATGTCGGCGACTTTGGCCCGGGCCCAGCCGGGGCCCATACCGACCCTGGCGAGCGCCGCGGTGGCGCTGGCGTCAATCGAGCGTTCGTCGCGGTGACCGCTTGGCAGGAAGGGCCAGATCAGCGACCGGGTGAGGATCCAGCGGTACTTGCTGTAGAGACCGATCGAGACGTTGTCCTTGGTGGTGATGCTGCGGACCATCGCAGCGGACTGGAACGTTCGCATGAGCCCGTATTTCGGACGCTCGGCGGCAGGAAGGTGTCCGACCTCGTGTCCGTTGAGGACGATCGATCCAGCGTTGGGTGACAACTGACCCGAGAGGAGGTTGACGAGTGTGCTCTTGCCCGAGCCGTTGGGGCCGATGAGCCCGTGGATCGACCCCCGGCGAACGACGAGGTCCACGTTCACTAGTACCGGAACGCCGGACACGTAGCTGAAGTCGATGTTGCGGGCCTCCAGCGCGAACTCCGATGTGAAGACCTCCTCGGGCTTCTCGATGGACGGAGCGGCCGTGGTGGCCATCGTCGCGGACGGTTCGACGAGCCCCGGCGGCGTTTTCGAGAAGTGCGCGCGGATGTTGCGCACGGCTCGGTTGAACACGCCGACGATCCCCTCGGGGATGACCACGATGACGAAGACGAAGATGGCGCCGAACAGGACCTCTTGCCAGAGTGGGTTCCAGGCGACGACCACCGGGAAGAGCGAGATGAAGGCCGCGCCGATGATGGGGCCGACCAGGGTGTTCATGCCGCCGAGGATGACCATCACCAGGATGTTGATCGAGGTGGTTCCGCTGAAGTCGCTGGGGCCGAGGAATCCGAGAAAGCAGAAGGCCCAGCCCGCGAGCGCCGCGATGGCTGCAGATAGCGTGAAGATCAGCACCCGGGTGCGTGACGTCCTCACGCCGGCCGAGGCGGCGAAGGGCTCGGCGTCGCGTACCGACAACAAGACGGGATAGGCCGCCGATCGGCGAATGCTCCAGATGATAGCGATCGTCACGAGCAGCGCGAAGCTGCAGGCCCACACCAGGGCGGTACCCATTGAGGAGAGCGAACTCGGGAAGTTTGGAAACGGGGGCCCCGGGATCCCTTGGTAGCTACCCGTGATCGCCAAGTTCTGGATGAGCACGGTGACGATCAACGTGAAGATATACGTGGTGATGGCGAAGTAGAGGCCGCTCACGCGTAGCGACAGCGCTCCGATGATGAGCCCGAGCACGCCGTTAACGCAGATCACGATCGGCAGGATAAGGGCGAGATTCCAGTGATAGTTGACGTTCAAGATCGTCGTCGTATAGGCGCTGACGGCGAAGAGGCCCGCGTGGCCCAGTGAGTAGAGCTCGAGTGTGCCGGCGACGAGGTCGAGGCTCAGGGCCAGGATGGCGAAGACGACACCCACGAGAAAGAGTCCCTGGTCGTAGTTGGACGTGTGGGCCAACGCGAGGGTAAGGACGAGATATAGGACGAGGAAGAGGAGGATGGCCAACTTTTTGAAGGAGAACGGTCTCCGCTGGTTGATCGTGAGTTCGCTCACGACTTCGCACCCGCGGTTCGAGCGCTCAGACGTTCGGTCAACTGTTTGATCGCTCCGCCTGCGGTGAAGACGCCGTTAGGCAAGAGGAGCAGGACCACCACGACGACGGCGAAGGGGAACCAGCTGTCGGCCTGGGGGTTGATATAGGTGACCGCGAAGGCCTGGAGGATTCCGAGAATGAAGCCACCCGTCATGGCCCCCGACGGGTTGTCAACGCCGCCGATCATCAGGGCGACGAAGCCGCTGATGCCGAAGCCTTCACCCAGGTACGCGTCGGCGAAGGAGTTGGGACCAACGAGGATGCCGGCGACGCCGAGCAGCAGCCCGGCCAGGGCGAAGACCAAGATCGTGTAGCCGAGGACGTTCCCGCCCACCGATGAGGCGATCTCGGGGTCAGTGGAGATTGCGGTGCCCATCTTGCCAAAGAGCGTCTTGCGGCGAAAGAGTTCAAATGCTGCGATCAGGAACAGGCTTACTCCGACTGCCAGAACCCCCTGCCAGGGCATCCGAGCGCCAAAGATAATGGCGTCCTTGGAGTTGAGCAGCGCCGGGAAGGGGAGTGATCCGACACCCCAGATGACGGCCGCGAGCGACTCAATGATGATGCCCAGACCCAGCGTGCTCACGAGCCACGCGAAACTGAATCGGCTAAAACGTAGGACTGGCCCGACGCCAATGAAGTAGACGACGAGCGAGAGCGCCACCGAGGTCGCTACTGCCGCCAGGATCGCCCAAGGGATTGGCACTTGGTGCATCGTGAGAACGGCGGTGACCATCACCGACGCCATCATGATCTGTCCGTTAGCGAAGTTGATAACACGGGTGACGTAGTAGACGAGCGCGTAGGCCATGGCGACTATCCCATAGATGGCACCGTTAGACAGTCCTGTAAGAATCACCTGGAACATCTTTTTCCTTCGGGATCAGTTAACTGATGATTGTAAGACAAAAACCCCGGTCGGTCGTGACGACCGACCGGGGTTTTTTCTTTGGTCAGCTATTGGAACTGTAAAGGCGGGTACTAGTTCTTGACGGTCTTCCAGGTTGTCAGCGAAGTGCCACTCGCGTTGTATTGAACCGGTACGAACTGCGGTCCGTTAATCGAGGTGTGAATCTTCTTCGTGAAGCTCAGCACTCCGGTCAGACCGTGGTAGTTCGTGAGCTTGTTTAGTTGCGCGGCGATCTTCGCTGGCTTGGTCGAGTGGGCCGCGTTGATGACCTTCGCCAGAATCATGACCGCGTCGTACTGGATCTGACCCCACACCGTTGGCTTAATCTTGTACGTCTTAAGGTACAGAGCGTTGTAGGCCTTGTCAGCGGCCGTTGGAGCCTGCACCACCTTAAGGTTCGCCGAGATGACCTTCACCTTGGAGAGAACCGCGTTGGTCACCAGGCTCGAGAACGTGCTGTCCGAGTCGGTCTCGTCGTTGCCAAGAACGGTGATCGAGTCGCCACCGGCGGTGTTCAAGAGTTGAACGAACGTCGCCTCGTCTTGGGGCGTGAGCCACACTTCCACGCAACTCGCCTTGGAGGCGATGACGTTGGTCACTTCCGTCTGCAGCGCGGCAGATGCAGGCTGGGACGACGACCAGTTTTCATTGATGGAGTCGTTACCGAGCAACTTGCTACCCGGGATGACGGTCTCGATGCCGGCCAATCCACCCTCACCGTAGTAGGTGTTGTCGTGGATGACGTAGAGGCCGTTCGGGCACGAGGCCTTGGCGTAGTTGCCCAGCGCCGCGCCGACTGCGTAGCCGTTCAGACTGGTGCTCCAGGCCCACGGGTAGGGCGCCTTGCTCGGTCCGTTCGGGTAGATGGCGGAACCACCGTCGTCGATGAGCCCAAGGTCGGGGAACTTCAGGGTGTCAGCCTCAGCAACGGTGGTGGAGGCGGCGTCGCCCGAACCAAGGATCGCCACTGCGCCCGCGGATACGTACTTCTTGAAGTCGAGCGCCGCGGTCGTTGAGTTGGCATCGTCGTCGCTGTACTTGATGACGAGCTTCTTGCCGAGGACTCCGCCGTGAGCGTTGACGACTTTGACGGCCAACTTAGCTGAGTTGTCCGCCGCGATACCGGTCGTCGCGTACGCACCCGACAGCGGCATGATTGACCCAACCAGAATCGTGCCGGAGAGTTTTTTGCCCGTCGCCGAGGCTTGTGAGGCACTGATACCAGCGATTCCTACGGCACTACTCGCGAGTAGCGCCATCGATGTAACTGCGATCGAAAACTTTTTCAAGTTCCCCCCTAATTTTGTCGTACACTTTTTGATTCCAGTTCCCGAGGGAATGACCGGGGCCACCAAGTGATTTAGGCAATACCGTAACCGCCAGACGTTTTCACGTCAAGTGCGCCCCGAGCGGTTGACGTTTCGGGCAACGGCGTCGGAGACCCAAACAAATAAAGGGCTTTCAAGATCGAATCACCAGACGGGGTGATCCCTGTCGGGGCGAAACTTTAGGATGTGCACTAGCGATTAGCTCGACAATTCGTACGGGCGTGGAGAGACTCTCGAAATGCACGAAGCAACATGGCTGACAATTCACGACACTGAAGTCTTCGTCCAGGTGGCCGGTACGGGCACCCCGGTCTTGTGCGTTCACACGGCTGGCCAGAGCGGAGTCCAGTACCGCGAACTGCTCCAGCGCCTGCCGGCGTTCGGCTACCAAGTGGTCGTCATCGACCTTCCGGGACACGGACGGTCAATGCCGGCGCCGGGTGGCCCCGTCACCGATCTGCACGAGTATGGCGAGATCTGCTGGGAGGTCATCGAAGGGCTGTCGCTCGAGAAGCCGAATCTCCTCGGGTGTTCGATCGGGGGGAAGATCGTCCTCGACCTGTGCGTGCACCACGGGGATGACGTGCGCGCCGCGGTGGTGATGGAGGCCGACGCGCACAACGGCGCGCTGTCGGTAGCGGGTCTTCGTCGGTCGATGTCGGACGCGGCGTCTCCGGCCCAGGGCGACCGCACCTACTACGGCACCCTCGCCTCGCTCGGCACCGCCGTGGCCAGCGAGAAGGGTCGTCTCATCGCCGACATGCACCGGCGTGAGGATTCGATCGTCACTTCCTCGGACCTCATCGGGTGGACGACTCATGACGTCACCGAGGGGCTGGCGCTCGTGCGCTGTCCCATGCTGGTGGTCGCTGGCTCCGATGACTTCTGGGTGCGCGAAGAGAATTGTCGAATCGTCGCTGAAAACGTGGTCAACGGGGAGTTCTTGCTCCTGCCCGGCGTCGGCCACTACCCGATGGAGGAGCTGGAGGATTTCCCAGAACTTCTAGCAGCCTGGTTGGATGGTTTGCTAGAGAAGAGTAACAAGATCGATCGAAATTCTTGATCCGATAGGAGACAGTCATGGATGATTACGAGGCGATACGTCAACTCGTTGCGCGCTACAACTTTGCCTTTGACAACCTTGACGTTGAGGGCTGGGTCAGTTGCTTCACGGAGGATGCCTTCTTCAACCGATCGAACGCCGGCCGTTCGTATCGAGGCCACGAGGAACTACGGCAATTGATCACGGAGTTCTCCGAGACGTTCAACGGTCGTCATATCACCACCGATTTCCAGATTCATTTGGATGGTGACACGGCCAAGATGTCGTGCTACCTACAACTGCTCGATCGCGGTGACCACCACGCCGTAGGTATGTTCGCGGTCTACGACGACGAGTTACGCAAGGTTGACGGCGAGTGGAAGTTCTCGTCTCGCCTCCTTGAGGTCGATATCTAGATGTCCCACTTTGATAGTCGAAGTAGAAATTGGCGACTTAATTCGAAGGGCCGCGAAGTGCCAACTTCCCCGCTGGCCCGTAAGGTCGGTTCGCGCGGGACAAACCTCGCGGGCTCGGTGGTTGTCACGGGTGACGAGATGCGGTCGACGTGACGTTGAGCGCCGCGAGAGAAGACGTCGTCATTGTTGACGCGCTGCGAACCCCCATCGGTCGAGCGGCCAAGGGGAAGCTGGCGGCAGTGCGCGCCGACGACCTGGGCGCGTTCGTTCTCCGCCAACTCCTTGACCGGGTGGGTCATGGTTGCGAAGAGGTGCTCGACGAAATCATCGCTGGAGTGGGTTTCCCGTGGGGGGAACAGGGTTACAACGTCGCCCGAACCATCGCGCTGTTGGCGAGCCTTTCGCACGACACCCCGGGTTACACCATTACGAGGCTCTGCGCTTCGTCATTGCAGGCGATTCGATCAGCCCAGCACGCCATCCTCGCGGGCGAGGGCGCCACGTACGCCATCGTTGGCGTGGAGTCGTGCTCGCGAGTCGGACGGGACCGGCATCTGGCGCAGAACAACCCGCTGCTTGATCCGCTTTTGCCCGGCGAGACCATCGCGGACATTTATCTTCCGATGTTGGAGACCGCCGAGAACGTGGCCGACAGGTACGAAGTCTCGCGACTCGACATGGATCGCTACGCCCTGCAGAGCCAGCAGCGCACCAAGGCGGCGCAGAGTCAAGGGTTGTTCGAACGTCAGATCGTTCCGATTGAACTCGCTGATGGGACATGGCTCGCTGAGGACGAGGGTCCCCGCCCCGCGACCACTGCTGAGATACTCGCGAACCTGCCCGGCCTCTTGCCCGAGAGAGGCGGGCGCGTGACGGCCGGCAATTCGTGCGCCCTGAACGACGGAGCGGTGGCCGTTATGGTCATGGGCCGCGCCAAGGCCGAGAGTCTCGGCGTGAATGGACGGGCTCGGATCGTCGCCTCGGGGGTCGCCGCCATCGACCCCGCGTTCATGGGCGTGGGTCCGATCGAGGCGGTGGCGCGCGCTTTCGCGGCGTCGGGACTCACGCTCGCCGACATGGACGTCATCGAGATCAACGAAGCGTTCGCCTCCCAAGTGGTGGCGGTGGCGAGGGAGATTGGCCTGGACCCCGCGGACGAGCGGCTCAACCCCAGTGGCGGGGCCATCGCCATGGGTCACCCCTTTGGCATGTCCGGAGCCCGTCTCGTGACTTCGGCGATCAACTGCCTCGAGCAACGCGACGGGCGCTTCGCGCTCGCAACGCTCTGCGTGGGCGGCGGCCAGGGCCAGGCGATGATCCTGGAGCGGGTCGCCTCGTGACGGGCCCACTGGTGGGTAAGGATCGCGACCTCCAGGAACTGATCGCCTCGTCTACGGGTCTGTTCACTTGGCTGGTACAGGCGGCGGCGGACTGTCCTGATCGCCTGGTCGCTCAAGGACGCGAAGGTGACGTCGACGTCGACGTCACCCTCGCGCAGCTTGAGGCGAAGAGCCGGAAGTTGGCCCATGGTCTGCGTTCGATTGGCGTTTTGTCAGGTTCGACCGTCGCCGTGTGGTTGCCGAATCGCGTCGAGTGGCTGGTCAGCCAGTTCGCGTGCTCCGCGCTAGGCGTGACGGTACTTGGTCTTAACACTCGCTATCGTTCGCACGAGGTGTCGCACCTGCTCGGCTCGGTCGCGCTCTCGGCGATCATTTTGCCTAGTGAGTTCCTGGGGATTGACTTCGTCGGCACGTTGGATGAGGCGGTTCGAAGTCAGCGCCAAGTCGATCGGGCATACGCCGCGCCGAGACTCGTCTTCCTCGGCGAGGTCCCCACCGACGCGTTGGCGGTCTCACCGAACTGTTTTCGTTATGGGGATCTGACGGCGACGGGCTCCCTTGACGAGACCGCTGATACCGGACCTACCCTTTCGAACCTCTTCACGACCTCGGGTTCGACGTCGGCACCCAAGGTGGCCGGTCACGACCAGAGGTCCATCCTGCGACACGCCGCCGCCGGGTCCCGAGCCCTGGGCGTTCAAACAGGTGACCGGATCCTGGCCGTACTGCCACTATGCGGCGTCTTTGGCTTCAACGCGGTGATGTCGTTGCTCGTTGGGGGTGGATCGGCGTTGCTGGTCGAATCCTTCGACGCCGCGCTCAGCGCACGGTTCTTGGAGGAGTTCGGCGTCACTCACGTGGTCGGTGGTGACGAGATGCTCGGGGCCATCTTCTCGAAGGTGCCCCCGGGCACCGAACTTCCGAGACTTCGTCGAGGGGGCATCGCCAACTTTGCGGGGCACGCCAAAGAGGTCGTTGCCGAGGCGCAAGAGCGCTGGGACGCTTCGATCTCGGGCGTCTACGGGTCGTCGGAACTCTTCGCACTGAGTGCGATCTGGCCCGCAAAGGCTGACGTGGTGCTGCGCGGGTTGGGAGGCGGCCGGGTCGTGGACCCGGGGATTCTCTTTCGAATTCGCGACCTCGATACCGACGAACCGGTTGCCGACGGCGAACCGGGAGAGTTGCAGTTCCGGGGCTACAACGTCATCGAGAGCTATCTCAACAACTCCCGCGCGAACGAGAAGGCGTTCACGAACGACGGCTGGTTTAAGACCGGTGACCTCGGATTCGTCGCGCACGGGGGCTTCGTGTACCAGTGCCGGGCCCGTGAGGCGATGCGCCTGCACGGATTCTTGGTGGAACCCGGCGAAATCGAGGAGTTCTTCTCTTTGGACCCCTCTATTGCGGAGGTGCACGTCGTGGGGGTCGACACCGACGCGGGCACCAAGGCCTTCGCCTTCGCCCGCCCGACGCCGGGAAGGTCCATCGATGAGGTCGCTCTTCTGACCAGGGCCAGGCAGCAGATCGCCTCGTTCAAGGTGCCCGAGCGGATCGTCGCGATTGACGAGTTCCCGACGACGGCCGGGACCAACGGGACCAAGGTTCGTTTCGAAGAGCTCCGCGACCTCGCGCGGGTGCTGCTCACGAGCTCGAGTTAGATGAGGGAATGACCGTGGCCTCGAATACCTCATCATCCACGTCACGCTTCTATGAGGATTTGGAGCCGGGCTTAGTGATCGACCTCGGATCAGTGACCTTTTCGCGCCAACAGGTCCTCGAGTTCGTTCGACTGACGGGCGACGTCCATCCGCTGTACGTCGATCCCGCCGTCGCCAGGGGCGCGGGACTGTCCGACGTCCTCGTGCCCGTCACACTGGTGGGTTCGATGACGATGGGTCGCCTCGTGGCGACGGGCATCTTGAGCGAAAGCGTCGTCGAGGTGAAGGGTCTCAACTGGCAGTACCGGCGCTCAATCGTGGTGGGCGGCGAGCTCGGTGTGGAGATGCAAGTGATCCACCGAGAGCTCTCGGCCGACGCGTCGCGCGGCGAGATCGGCCGACGATTCATCCTCACCTCTTCGGACGGTCAGGTGGTGCACGAGGGCCTATCGGACGCGGTCGTGCTCACGCGCTCGAGTGAGGCCGCCCTGCAGATGGAGGAGGCGAAACCAAGTTTCGCCAGCGCCGGTTGGCTGGCCGATCTGGTGCGGCGCTTGGGCGAGAGCAAGGAGTTCGCCGACGCCACGGCGTCCTTCGACGGATCAGTCGCCCTCCACTTCGGCGCCCGGTCCGTCGGCGTCCGTCTCTATCGCGGTCGAATCATCGACCAGGGCCGCGCCGTCGTGGCTAACGCCACGTTCTCGGTCGGTGCGCCGGCGTCGACGTGGTTACGTTTCGCCGCTCGCCCACGAAATGAGTTCATCTCTTTTGCCATGGGCGACGCGTTCGAAGTCAGGGGCTCCACCTACGACTACCTGCGCATGACCAAGGCTTTGATGCTGATGACCGATGAGGTCCGCACGCTGATCAGGTAGTTGGCGTCGACCAAGTACTACGCGGCGTCACAATTATACGCCCCAAAGGAACTCCCAGGCCGAGTGGACCAACGCGTGAGGGCACAGCGTTACTGGGTGAAGCCGCCCTTCATCGTGGTTAAAACTCGCCGGCCATGACTTCGAGATCTTCTAATTCACGCGCGACGTCGCGTGACGCCGACTGCGCGTGGACGACTTCCTTCGCCGGTGCTGATAACAAAGTCACTGTGACCAAGAGGCCGAGTGCGGCGAGGATCGCGCCGATAAAGAAGGTCTCGTGATAACCCGCGGTGAGTGAGGACGCGACGCTCTGACCTTGGGCCAACAGCGAGGTGGAGCGGCTCGCGGCGAGTGTGCCAAAAACGGCCAATGCCGCGGAGGAGGCCAGCCACATCGACACGTTGACAATGCCCGAAGCGAGACCGGCGTCAGCCCTTGGCACGTCGGCCATGGCGATGGTGAGGAGCGGCACCGCCGAGACGCTCATGCCCACGCCGAGCAGTACGAAGGCTGGCAGTATTGCGGTCAAGTACGCGGCGTGGTCGCTGGCTCTGGTCAAGATCAACAGTCCGAGCACCACCGCCGACATGCCCGGTACGAGGAGTTTCATCGGGCCGTAGCGAAGAAGCAGTCGACTGGTCACGCCGAGCGACATCGCGGCCATCACGAGTGTCATCGGGAGGAAAGCCACGCCGGTCTTCAAGGGACCGTAGCCGAGCACGCGCTCCAGAAACAATGCGCCAAAGAAGAAGACCGCGAACATCGAAGAGAACGTCAGACCCCGCACGATGCTCGAGGCACTGAGGCTGCGTAGTTGCAAGATCCGCATTGGCATGATGGGCTTGGCGACGCGAGATTCGACGACGACGAAGATGCCCATCAACATCACCGCGAGAGCGCCAAAGCCCAGCGTGTGGGTTGAGGTCCACCCGTAGGCGGAGGCCTTGACGATGGCGTAGATGCCCGTCACCAACGACGTCGTCATGAGCAGTGAGCCCGCGACGTCCAACCCTTCGCGTGCGCCGAGTCCCTCGTTCTCTTCAATGAGCACCGAGCCGAGTAAGAGCGTGAGCAGCCCGATCGGCACGTTGATCACGAAGATCCAGTGCCAGTTGACGGCCTGGGTCAGTATGCCCCCCACCAACAGTCCGATCGAACCGCCGCCCACGGCGACGAACATGTAGGCGCTCATGGCTTTGGCGCGCTCGGCGGCACCCGAGAACTCCGTGACGATGATCGCAACGATGACCGACGTCGAGATGGCGCCACCCATACCTTGGAAGAAGCGCGCCGCGATGAGCATGCCCTGGCTCTGGGCGAGCGCGCACACCAGTGACGACGCGGTGAAGAGGGTGACGCCGCTCAGGAATACCTTCTTTCGACCGAGGAGGTCGCCCAGTCGACCCGCGAGGAGAAGAAAGCTGCCAAAGGCGATGAGATAGGCGTCCACGACCCAGGTCAAATTGGACTGGGAGAAGTGCAGGCTCCGTTGGATCGAGGGCAGGGCGACGTTCACGATGGATGAGTCCAGCGCGTTCATGAGCATGGCGAGACAGACCACGACGAGCGCGATCCAACGACGAGCGTCTGTTCTACCTGATGGAAGTGTAGAAAGAGATTGCATTGACGAAGTCCTCCTGATTAACGGGTTGGAACGACTGTTCTGTGAATAGTATCATCAAGAAAACCAGATAATCACTATATCATGAATATCGCGGAGTCACTACCATTAATCTCGATGGAGGAAGATTCGTCCACTGGACCGATTCTGCTGCTCACCCAGCTCTCACGACTGGTGAACCGGCGAAGCACCCCCGAACTGCTTGGTCAGACCTTGAAAGAGCTCGCGGCGTTGTCCTTTTTGCGTGACTTCCACGAGACGACCCAGCAGGCCCTCACCGACGGACTGTGCATCGACGCCAACTACTGCGTCTTGTTGCTCAACGAACTCGAGGCCGACGACCTGGTGGAACGCCGTCGAGACCCGACTGATCGACGTCGCCACATCGTGTCGATGACCGAGCAGGGCCGCAAGGCGCTTCACCAAGCCGAGCAGGCCCAGCAGAGCCTGGAGGACGAGATGCTCGGCGCGCTTAGTCCCAAGGAGCGCACGACGTTGGCTCATCTTTTACGCAAGGCGATCGACGGTCAGAACACGGGTACGGCGCGAGCCACCTGATTGCCAGTTGTCACGTGTCGGCTTGATCACTACGGGGCGGCGGAGAATGAGTAATGAGACACCTCGACGGGGATGATTTGGCCGCGGCCGGATGGGATCGGCGAGGGCCACGCGATTGATCGGAGCGGAAATGAAGTCACGGTCGTCAATCGCCCGCGTGCCTAGACCGAAGCCGTAGCGGAATTGGGGGCAACGTCGCCGACCACTGCTCGGACCTGGCTCGTTACAACAACGTCTCCGTGATGGTCTCAGCGGACAACGAAGTGCTCGAGGTGATGCTGCGCGTTACCGGGGTCCTGGTTAGTCCATCGAGTGCGCCAAGGTATTGGTCGACAGATCGACCACGTCGACTTCGTCGTCAGCGAGAGTTCGTCACGCCCGTGCCGCGCGACCAACCGAGTTCCTCACGGCGCCGCGATCGATGATTTGCGGCTCGCTCCTCAATCGGACGAGCGAGATGAGGAAATGAGACGGTCCATGGCGTAAAGGACGTCGACCGCTGAATTCAACCCCGCGCCGCCGTTCTCGGCCCTTGACGGGTGGTGTTGACTGGCCGCGGGCAACGTTTGGTTCTGTTGATGCCGGCCCACCACGAACCAGACTCCTCGAGCGGGCACGTTGCCGGCGTTGGCGTACATATGCGGACGATTCGAATCAAACTGTAGGGAGTCGCCCGCGGATAACG
>Ga0307372_10005918_pt1 | contig 18102 bp, 15 predicted proteins | sample OX1MG_FD_202533 | JGI IMG/M metagenome (GOLD analysis project Ga0307372, IMG submission 202533) | Soil microbial communities from Risofladan, Vaasa, Finland - OX-1 | ecosystem: Environmental > Terrestrial > Soil > Coastal area > Acid sulfate soil | place: Finland: Risofladan, Vaasa | collected...
TGGTGAGCGCGGTGGGAATCGAACCCACGACCCCGTGATTAAAAGTCACGTGCTCTACCGACTGAGCTACGCGCTCGTGCGCGCACTCAATACTCAAAAGTCGCGCGGGTTACCAGCCTGCCGCGCCCGGTTCGCCAGCCGCGGCCCGATTTGCTAGGCTCTGGGGCCGAAAGCGCCCGAACGGCGCGAGGAAGACCCGCAATGCCGATTGTCAACCGCGTTGCCGATTTGCAGGCCGAGATCGCCGGCTGGCGGCATGATTTTCATGCCCATCCGGAACTCCTCTACGAGGTGCACCGCACGGCGGCCTCGGTTGCCGACAAGCTCAAGGCTTTCGGCTGCGACGACGTCGTTACCGGGCTTGGACGCACCGGGGTGGTCGGCGTCATCCGTGGCCGCAAGGCCGGCGACAAGGTGGTCGGACTGCGCGCCGACATGGATGCGCTGCCGATCCAGGAAGCGACCGATTTGCCGTATAAATCGACGGTGCCGGGCAAGATGCACGCCTGCGGCCATGACGGCCACACCGCCATGCTGCTGGGCGCCGCCAAATATCTCGCCGATACGCGTAATTTCGCCGGCACCGCGATCGTCATTTTCCAGCCGGCGGAAGAGGGCGGCGCCGGCGCGCGCGCCATGATCCGCGACGGTCTGCTCGACCGCTTCGGCATCCAGAAAGTGTTCGGCATGCATAGCGCGCCAAGCTTGCCGGTCGGCGAATTCGCCATCCGCTCCGGACCGATGATGGCCTCGACCGATACCATCGACATCGAGCTTGAGGGGGTCGGCGGCCATGCCGGCTGGCCGCATTACGGCGTCGATACGGTTCTGGTCGGGGCGCAGATCGTCAATCAATTGCAGTCGATCGTGGCGCGCAATGTCGATCCGCTCCAGGCCGCCGTCGTTTCGATCTGCGTGTTCGAGGCCGGCCAGACCGACAACGTCATTCCGACTAACGCCCGCCTGCGCGGGACCGCGCGCAGCCTGTCGCCCAAAGTCCGCAGTTTGCTCGAAAAGCGGGTGCGCGAGGTGGTCGAAGGCACCGCGCGGCTTTACGGCGCGACGGCGAAGCTCACTTACACGCCCGGTTATCCGATCCTGGTCAACGAAGAGCGGCAGACCGATTTCGCCGCGTCGGTGGCGCGCGACATCGCCGGCGGCGACAAGGTCAGAACCGGTACCCCGCCGGTGATGGGCGGCGAAGACTTTGCCTACATGCTGGAGGAACGGCCGGGCGCATTCATTTGGCTCGGCAACGGCGACAGCGCGGCGCTGCATCACCCGGCGTACAACTTCAATGACGAAGCGATCCCGGTCGGGACGTCGTTCTGGGTGAAATTGGCGGAAACGGCGCTGGCGGGATAAGGCGCCTTATTGCGCCGCCTCGACACGGTTCTCGGCCGGCAGCTTGGGCACCTCAGCGACGATTTTCGGCCGCGGCAGCAAATCGGTAAAGCGGGCTTCGACGCCGCGCCAATAGGCGAACGTATTAAAGCGCGTGCCTTCGATGGCCGCGATCGCCACCGCCGACAGGAACGGCAGACTTTGCACCATCAGCACCAGGGCAAAGATGTTGATCTCGTGCACTTGCTTGTAGTTCATCGCCACCAAGGTCACCGCGCCGATCCACAACAAGGCGACGATAACCGCCTCCCAGAATGCCGGGAATTCACCCTTGCGGGTGGCGCCGCCCTTGGCGGTGCGCAGGAACGGCAGGCGCGAGCGTAGCGCGCCGGTACCGACCGCGCGTGCGACGGTCCATTGCATCGACATCGCCGCGCAGACGGCGCCGAGCATTTGCGCCGGCGGTATGCGCACGCGCAACCGGTAGAGCGCGGCGAAATGCGCGACTGATACGACAAAGGCGGCGAAGATCGGCACCGTCAGGATCTTGTCGGGCACCGCGATGTTGGCGAACGCCACCACCGGCACCCAGGCGATGTTCAGCAGCGCGACGACGACGCCAACGCTCTCGGCGCCGAGCCAGTTGAGCCAGCCCAGCCCATACTCGCGTTTCTGTTCGCGCGAGAGCGTCTGCGACCAGGGCAGCATATGGCGCCAGTGCTTGCACACGAGCTGGTAGCCGCCGAACGCCCAGCGCTGGCGCTGGCGCTTGTAGGCTTCGAACGTGTCGGGCAACAGGCCATAGCCGTAGCGGCGGTTGGTGTAATGCGCGAGCCAGCCATGTTCGAGCATGATGAGCCCGAGATCGGTGTCCTCGACGATGGTATCGCTCGACCAGCCGCCGACGTTTTCCATCGCCGCGCGGCGAATGAGCACCATCGTGCCGTGCATGACGATGGCGTTGAATTCGTTGCGCTGCACCATGCCGATGTCGAAGAAGCCGGCGTATTCGGCGTTCATGGCGCGATGCATCAGGGTGCGGGAGCCGTCGCGGTGATCCTGCGGCGACTGCACGAAGCCGACGCGCGGATCGGCGAACATCGGCACCAGGTCCTTGAGCCAGTCGGCTTCGACCACGTAATCGGAATCGATGGTGCCGATGATCTCGGCGTCGGGCGCAGTATGCGCGAGCGCCAGGCGTAGCGCGCCGGCCTTGAAGCCGGTGAGATTCTCGACCCGGAGGAATTTGAAGCGCTCGCCGAGCGTGGCGCAATGCTCCTCGACCGGCCGCCATAACGCGGGATCGGGCGTGTTGTTGATCACCAGCACGCATTCGAAATTCGGATATTCCAGCCGCGCGACGGCATCGAGCGTCGCATTGAGCATGTCCGGTTGCTCGCAATAGGCCGGAATGTGGATCGAGACTTTCGGCGCATAAGCTTCCGGTACGAGCGGCGGCGCGACCGCCAGCCGGCGCGGACGGCTGCCGAAAGCGACCGCGGCGATTTCCTCGATACGCGCGAAGGCGATGGCGACCAGCGGGATCAGCAGCACGATGCCGAACCCGAGCGCGAACGCCGCGCCTGGTACGAAATAGCGGTTGGTCCAGAACGCCACGATGGCCGTGCACCAGGCGCCGACCAGGTTGGCGGAGATGGCAAGCGTGAGCGCCTGCGCGGCGGTTACCCCGCTCATCGCCAGGATCGGCAGCGACAGCAGCAATCCGAGCAGGACGGCAAGCCCGGCGCGCTTGAGATAATCGGGATTGGTGATCGACCCGGTCCAGGCGAATTTCGCGTGCCGGGAGGCGTCGAGCAGACCCCAATAGGGCCCAACTCCGCCTTCCATGGTTTTCCAGGGCTGATCGATGGCTTCGATGACGTTGTAGTCGATGCCATAGGCCTCGGCGCGGGAGACGAAGTCGCGGATAATCGCCGCCTGCTTCATACGGCCGGGATTGGCGTCGCGGAAATTATAGCCGGCGCTCGGCCAACCGAACTCGGCAATCACGATCCGCTTGCCCGGGTATAAGCGGCGCAATTGGTCGTAGGTTTCGATCGTGTTGTCGACCGCGTGGGAGGCGTCAAGGCCGGCCCAGTAGGGCAGGATATGCGCGGCGATGAAATCGACCGCCGATACCAGCTCTGGATGGTCGACCCACGCCGACCAGATTTCCCCTGTTGTTACAGGGACTGGGCTGACCCTTTTCACCCTTTTTATGAGCTTGATGAGATCGCCCACGCTGGTTTCGTTACGCAACACCGTCTCGTTGCCGACGAAGATCGCGTTGACGTTGCTGTTTTGGTGGGCGAGTTCGAGCGCCGAGCGGATTTCCCGCTCATTGCGCTCCTGATTTTTGTCGATCCAGGCGCCGACCGCGACTTTCAGCCCGAACTCGGCGGCGATCGGCGGGATGAGTTCGGCGCCGCCGGTGGAGGAATAGGTACGGATCGCCCGCGTGTAGGGGGCTATCGCCTTCAGGTCGGCGCGAATTTGCTCGGCGGTCGGGCGGTCGCCATAGTCGGGATGCTTGGAATTGACGAATGGCGCATAGGAAACGCTGGCCAGCTGTCCAGTAACGTCCGGAGCCGTTACCGAAGTCCGTAGCAAGGCCCACAAGCCGGCATGCACGCACGCTACAAGCGCGAGCACGGCTGCGACGGTGCGCATTACAGTACAACCAAGCGGGGCAATGAGATGGATGGCCGAACCTGTCCCCAAGGCGCGGCGATAGGTAGGAAATAGGCGACCGATGAGCGGTGGCTCAACACGTAGTCCCCGGTGGTGGCAAATTCAAGACAGCGGTTTTTTGTTCCGCTTTTTTTGTTGCGGCGTGCACGTGCCGGTCCGGTTCACACGTTAGTGGCTGGCGGCCGCAGGCGCGGCGACGGCCGCGGCCGGAGCCGGAATGACCGGAGCCGCCGGGTTGATCCAGCACGCCTGAACGCGGGCGTTAAGCGTGTCGGCGGCCTTCGGGTCGATGTTGTTTCCGTGCTGGATCAGGCAGCGAAACGACACCTGGATATGGGCGCTCGGGCAGCCAAAACGGTCGTAAAGATCGAGATGCCGGAAAGCGGTATCGAGATCGTCTCGCCACAACAGGCCGACCACGCGGCGGCCAAGCCAAACGCATTCCGGGTTGCCCGCCGGTCCGTTGAGCGCGCGTTGCGCTTCGGCGTATTCGTCGACTTTATTCGCGTCTTTGCCGGCTTCTTGACCGGCCGGTGCGGCTTTGTCGGCCGGTTTAGCGTCTTTACTTTGCGCGAAGGCGGAGGAGGCGAGAGGGCCGATGGCGGCCGCTAACAACAAAACGACGGCGCAAACTCCGCCGGCAATCCTGAACGCGCGATGCGACATGTTCCACTTAACGCATATTGGCCGATGCGAACTGAAAGGCTTACTCAGCAGGCAATTGGGCCGTCATTGCGACTAAATTCCGGGTGCTGACAACAGCCCAACCGCAGTGGTTTGTCCAGCGCCGAACGTGCCACGGCCATCGATCTTGGGCGCGATCTTGGCAGCGGACGCCGGCAAGGTTAATGGCAGAGGGTGTCCGGCACGCCAAACTCATCCACGCTCGGCTCGGCGCTCGGCTTTCTTGCGCTGACGGCCGTTCTCATCGCTGTCGCGTGGTGGTGGCTCGGCGCTCCGGTCGAGCTGCCGTCGTTGCCGACCGCCGCCGCCGATAAGCTCTATTGCGTCTCTTACGCACCCTTCCGCGGCAGCCAAGACCCGTTGGTCGAAGGCACCCGCGTCGAGCCCTGGCAGATCGAGGAGGATATTGCCTTCCTCGCCAAATATACCGGCTGCGTTCGCACCTACTCGGTCGATGACGGCGCTGAGAGCGTGCTTGCCAGCGCCCGCCGCCATGGCCTCAAAGTGATGCACGGTGTCTGGGTTTCCAGCGATCCCGAGAAAACCAGGCGCCAGGTTGAAACCTCGATCGCGCTCGCCAAGGCCTACCCGGACGTCATGATCGCCATGGTGATCGGCAACGAGGTGCTGTTGCGCGGCGAGATGACGGCAAACGACCTCGCGTCGATCATTCGCCACATCAAGGCGCAGGTCGCGGTGCCGGTCACCTACGCCGATGTCTGGGAATTCTGGCTGCGCTATCCCGACCTGCAGAACGCCGTCGATTTTGTCACCATCCATATCCTGCCCTATTGGGAGGACTTTCCGATCCCGGCGGAGCGGGCGGCCGCGCATGTCGCCGCCATCCGCGCCAAAGTCGCCGCCGCGATGCCCGGCAAGGACATCGTTATCGGCGAGTTCGGCTGGCCGAGCGCCGGCCGGATGCGCGAAGGCGCCAGGCCCTCGCCTTCGAACCAGGCGCGTGCCGTCATCGAGACGCTGGCGCTGGCGCAGCATGACAAGTTTCGGCTCAACGTCATCGAGGCTTTCGACCAGCCATGGAAACGCGCGCTCGAAGGCGCGGTCGGCGGCTATTGGGGAATTTTCGATCGCGGCGCCGGCGGACCGAAGTTTCCGTTGGCCGGCGGAACGGTCTCCGACCATCCGTATTGGGTCGCGCAAGCGCTGGCCGGCGTGATCGTCGCCGCGCTGGCGTTTGCCGGCGCGTTCTTGACCGGACGCAAAAATAAACTTTCGCCGGTGCTGTGGCCGCGCATCGCTGTGCTCACGTTGCTTCCAGCGATCCTGTTCGGCTGGACGCTGGAAATGGCGATCATCGACAGCTTCAGCGTCGGCAGTTGGCTTCGTTCGATCGCCTTCGCTGCCGTGGCCGCGGCGGCGCCGATCGTCTGCGCGGCGGCATGCGGCGCCGGGCGGCCGCCGCCAGGCTTCGCCGCGCTTTTGCATCGCGCCGGCGAGCGCCGCGAGGCGCTCGATTGGCTACTTGGCGGAACGCTGATCGCTTTGACGCTGTTTGCGCTCGAAGCGGCGCTCGGTCTCGTCTTCGATCCGCGCTACCGCGACATACCGTTTGCACCGCTGACCGCGGCCACAATTCCGTTTCTGGTCGTCGTCGCATCGATGCCGCGCACCGGCGGGGTGCGTCGCGTCGCCGAAACTTTGGCGGGCGCCGTGCTCGCCGCGTCCGCCGTCTACATTCTTTTCAACGAAACCTTCGCCAACTGGCAGGCGGTCTGGTTCTGCGCCGCGGCGCTGGCACTCGCTGCCATGCTGATTTTCACACGGTCGTCAGCGCCGGACGTGCCAGGCTCAAGATAAGCAGTCCGGCGGCGAGCGCCGACAGATCGGCATTGTGCAACACCACGCCGAGCGCAGCCGCGGCCAGCGCCACCGTCGCCAAAACGATCGATGGCCGCAGCAGATGAAGCAGCGCTGCCGCCAGCGCGACGCCGCCGAAAACCTGGTACGGGTACAAAACATTGACGAGCCGGAACGCGTCACAAAGCCAGGTCGCGAGCCCGCCTTGGCAGGCAAGCGACACGGTTGAGTTTTCCATGACGTGATAGCGCAAATACATCGCCTCGCCGAGCGCGAGGAAGGCGACGATCAAAAGCCAGTTGGTCTGGCGCGCAGTCGGCAGAAAAAGCGGGCGGCGCATGTTCACTCGTCATTCCGGGTCGCGTGGATGCGCGAGCCCGGAATCCATAACCACGAGACTGACAAATTTGTCACCGGATATCGCGCACTATATCTGCTCATTACCGCCCCTCACGCGGCCTCGCCGACAACGCGGATGCGGCCCTGCATGCGACGACGCGGTTTGTCCTTGACGGTGATATCGACGTCCTGGCCGAGCGCGGTGAGAAGTCTCATCAGTCGCTCGCTGGAAAAATTCATCAGCCGCCCGTTCAGGAGCGCCGATACCTTCGGTTGATCGATCCCCATGAGCGCGGCTGCGGCGAGCTGGGTGAGACGCCGGCGTTTGATGACTTGCCGAATGTGGCTCGCAAGCTGCGCCTTGGTGAGCTCCTCCTCAGGCTCCGGCAAACCCATGTCGGCAAACACGTTGCCGCTACCGGCGGTCACCGGGATTTTGGCTTCTCGTTTTTTGACCATTGCTGGTAATCCTCTCGCGCGCGCTTGAGCCGTCGCTCGATCAAGTCCAGTTCCGCGTTCGGCGTTGCAATGCCCCGTTTGGACTTCTTCTGGAAGGCGTGCAGCACATAGACGGCATTGGCGAAACGGATCGTATAGACGGCTCGGTAAGTGTCGCCATCAAAGTCGTCAACGATTTCCAGCACACCGGCGCCGCCGAATCCCTCAGTGGTTTGGCGTAGGCAGCCTTACTGCCGATTTGCGCCTCCCACAAAGCGCCGCCGACCCGTCGCCGCACCTCCTGCGGGAAACCGCTCAGGTCCTCTTTGCTGCTACCAACCCAGCGCACCGGCTTGGGCTGTTTTTCGCCGGGTAGCTTGGCCATTCGTTGGACCTCCGTGTTTATACCCGTTCAGGCATAAATTCAAATCGGTCCAAGCAACGGCTTGTTACGGTCTCACTGCAATGCGAGCCGGTGGTCGAACATGGTCGGCTGGCAACCGACCCGCATGGCCGCCAGCGAAATGCACAATTGCGCGGCCGCCTCGGCGGTCGGAAGCGGCCCGACCACCAGCCGCAATTCCAGCCGGTTGGAACGGGGATTGTCGCGCACCGTTACGCCCGGCCGCAAACCTTCAAACAACTGCGGATGTGCCGCTTGCAACACGGTCCAGCGTGCATGCAGGGTTTTGATCGACGACGCGCCGCCGACGTCGGCGCCGTAGCCGCCCGTCGGCGGGGTGGTAGCCGGCGTGGGGACCGATGTGGTGGCCGGCGCAGGGAGGTTTGGCGGCGCCATAGCGGCGGCGATCGTCTCCGGCGTCGATGTATTCGGGGCCGGCCAAGCGACCGCCGCCGGCGCGGCTTTCACCGCCTCATTCTGCCGGGTGATGGAGCCGGTCATGTCGTCCAGATTGCGTTCAACAGCGGCCATCCGGGACGTTATCTGTTGCTGCTCCTGAGCCACGCCGCGTATAGCCTGCGCGAGCTGACGAATTGCGGCATCGGCGTCGATCCGCGGCGGTGCGGTCTGCCGGCCGCGCACCGGTTGCGGCGAGCCGGCGTCAAGCGCGGAAGCGACCAGCGCGATCCGTTGTGCGCCGGCGCCGCCGTGCCCGACCAGGATTGCGACGGCAAGCGCGGCAATCGCCGCCGAACCCCACAGCCACTGGGCTGGTAGACGCCGCCGCGCCGGGGAGGTCGGCTTCACCGTAACCTTCCTCACGGGCATCTGCTGCGCTTGACCCGGCATTCTGCGGCTCCAGTGTTGGCTGGCGAATCAGCGGTAAAATAGCAGATTCCCGATTTTGATCGGTCGCGTCGCGTCTGAATCGAAGTGCCACCGCGCGGGTCGCCGCCGCGGCGTTTCCACTTTGCCGGATGATGCTTTAAGACGGCGCCGCGGAGATTTGATGCGGATGAAGCATCGGAGCTGCCTTGCCATCGTGCTCGCAGCCGGCGAGGGCACCCGCATGCGCTCGGCAAAGCCGAAGGTGCTGCATGCGGTCGCCGGCCAGGCGCTGCTGGCGCACGTACTCGCCGCAATTGCCGACGCCAAGGCCAACGCCACCGCCGTGGTGATCGGACCGCGGCAAGACGCGGTCGCAGCCGAAGTGCGGCGTGTCGCGCCGAAGGCCGAATGTTTCGTGCAGCGCGTTCGGCGCGGCACCGCGCATGCGGTGCTGGCGGCGAAGCCGGCGCTCAAGCGGCGGGCCGCCGACGTTATTATTCTTTACGGCGATACACCGCTTATTCGCGCGGCGACGATCAAACGATTGCGCGCGCCGCTCGCCAAGGGTGCGGCGGTCGTCGTGCTCGGCTTTCGGCCATCCGACCCCGCCGGTTACGGCAGGCTCATCGTCAACAAGGGAAAGCTCGTCGCCATCCGCGAGGAAGCCGACGCGAGCGCAAGCGAGAAAGCGATCCGTCTGTGCAACGGCGGGATCATGGCGCTTGCCGGCGCGCAGGCGCTTGCCATCCTGGAGCGGATCGGCGACCGCAACCGCAAGCGCGAATTTTATCTAACCGACGCGGTCGCGGTCGCGACCGGCATGAAACTCAACGCAGTCGCCATCGAAGTCGAGGAGGACGAAGTGCGCGGCATCAATACCAAAGGCCAACTCGCCGAAGCGGAAGCGGTTGCGCAGCAGCGTCTGCGTAAGGCCGCGCTGGATTCCGGCGTCACCTTCGTCGCGCCGGAGACGGTGTTCCTGTCCGCCGATACCAAATTCGGCAAAGACGTGGTGGTCGAGCCCTACGTGGTGTTCGGCGATAAGGTCACGGTCGAAGACGGCGCCGTCATCCACTCTTTCTCGCATCTTGTCGGCGCCCATGTCGGCAAGGGAGCCTCGGTCGGCCCATTCGCCCGGCTGCGGCCGGGAACGCGGCTCGGTGCCGGCGCGCGCATCGGCAATTTCGTCGAGGTCAAGGAAGCCGCGATCGAGGCCGGCGCCAAGGTCAATCATCTGAGCTACATCGGCGATGCGACCGTCGGTGCCGATGCCAACGTCGGCGCCGGCACCATCACCTGTAACTACGATGGCGCCGGGAAATATCACACCGCGATCGGCAAGGGCGCGTTCATCGGCTCCAACTCCGCGCTGGTCGCGCCGGTCGAAATCGGCGCCGGCGCCTATATCGGTTCCGGCTCGGTGATCACCAAGGACGTGCCGGCGGGGGCGCTGGCGCTCGGCCGTGGCCGCCAGGTGACGAAGGAAGGCGCCGCGGCGCGCTTGCGCTCGCTTAGATCGCTCGGCAAAAAAAACCCGCGCTCCGCCGATTAAGCGCGCATTTTCAGCCACTTGCGGCTGTCACGGAGCGAAACGTTTTTTTATTTGGTATCGGCTATACTAAGGCCGTAACGGTTAACGCAAGCGGCGGGTTGCGCCGCGGCGGCGGCGCCGGAGATCGTGTAAGCGTATGTGCGGCATTATCGGGATCATCGGTCACGAGCCGGTCGCGCCGCTTTTGATCGACGCGCTCAAACGCCTCGAATATCGCGGTTATGACTCGGCCGGTGTCGCCACCCTCGAAGATGGCGTGCTGACGCGACGCCGCGCCGAAGGCAAACTCAAGAATCTCGAGCAACGGCTCGCGCGCGAGCCGCTCGCCGGCACCATCGGAATCGGCCACACCCGCTGGGCGACGCACGGACGGCCGACCGAGAACAACGCCCATCCGCATGCGACCGATCGGCTTGCGGTCGTGCATAACGGCATCATCGAGAACTTCGCCGAGTTGCGGCGCGAGCTGCAAGATCAAGGCGTGACGTTCGCGACCGAAACCGACACCGAAGTCATTGCTCATCTGGTCAGCGAAGAGATCAAGCGCGGCTGTTCGCCGGTCGACGCGGTGAAAGCGGCGCTGCCGCGGTTACGCGGCGCTTTCGCGCTGGCGTTTCTGTTTGCCGACCAGGGCGACCTCCTGATCGGCGCACGCAGAGGCTCGCCGCTCGCCGTCGGTTTCGGCGACCAGGCGATGTATCTCGGCTCCGACGCGATTGCGCTCGCGCCGTTCACCGACACGGTGAGCTACCTCGAAGACGGCGATTGGGTCGTGGTCGATGGCAAGGGCGCGGAGATCCACGACGCGACCGGCAAACGCGTCGAACGTCCGGTGCTCAAGTCGCAGGCCTCGGTGATGCTGATCGATAAAGGCAACCACCGCCATTTCATGGCCAAGGAGATTTACGAGCAGCCGGAAGTGGTCGGTCACACGCTGGCGAATTATCTCGACATGGTCGCCGAGCGAGTGCAGCTGCCGATGCAGCTGCCGTTCGATTTCCGCGAGCTCAAGCGCGTTTCGATCGCCGCCTGCGGCACCTCCTATTACGCCGGCATGGTCGCGCGCTACTGGTTCGAACGGTTCGCGCGGCTGCCGGTCGAAGTCGACATCGCATCCGAGTACCGCTATCGCGAGGTTCCGCTCGATCCCGGCGCGCTGGCGATCTTCATCTCGCAATCCGGCGAAACCGCCGACACGCTCGCATCGCTCCGCTACGCGCGCGAGCACAAGCAGCACGTGCTTTCGATCGTCAACGTGCCGGGTTCGACCATCGCCCGCGAAAGCGACATCGTGATGCCGACGTTGGCCGGTCCGGAGATCGGCGTCGCTTCCACCAAAGCGTTTACGTGCCAATTAGCGGCCCTTGCCGCGCTCGCGCTCGCCGCCGGCCGTGCCCGCGGCGTGCTTTCGGCCGCTGAAGAAAAGCAGTTGGTGCGCGCGCTGATCGAAGTGCCGCGGCTCCAGACCGAAGCGCTGGCGCTCGAGCCGCAGATCGAACAGCTCGCCCGCGAGCTCGCCAAATCGCGCGACGTCGTCTACCTCGGCCGCGGCACCAGCTATCCGATCGCGCTGGAAGGCGCGCTCAAGCTGAAGGAAATCTCCTACATCCACGCCGAAGGCTACGCCGCCGGCGAGCTCAAACATGGCCCGATCGCGCTGGTCGATGAGAACATGCCGGTGGTGGTGATCGCGCCGTCCGACCGGATGTTCGAGAAAACCGTTTCCAACATGCAGGAAGTTGCCGCGCGCGGCGGCCGGCTGATTTTGCTGACCGACGCCAAGGGCGCGGCGGCGGCAGTCGGGCAATCGCAGGTGACGCTCGCTTTGCCGACCGTGCCGGCGGCCATCGCTCCGTTGGTTTATGCGGTGCCGGTGCAGCTCATCGCCTATCACACCGCCGTGGCGCTCGGCACCGACGTCGATCAGCCGCGTAATCTCGCCAAGTCTGTCACGGTGGAATAACGCGGAGCAGGGCCGCGCCGGCGCCTCTGTGCGAATCCGCCATCTCGCGCTATAGATGCGTGGGCGACCGGCCCCAATACCGGACCTCTTGATGACCGATTTCGATCCGAACGGAGCATCGCCTTTCGCGCCGAAGAGTTCGTCCGGCCCGGTCAGTCGATTGCGCAATTACTTCCTGACCGGCTTGGTCGTTGCCGGTCCGGTGGCGGTGACGTTGTGGATCATCTGGTGGTTCGTCACCTGGGTCGACAATCTGGTGCGGCCGATCATTCCGGCGGCATACCTGCCGGAAACCTATTTGCCGATCACCATTCCGGGCTTTGGCCTTGTCATCGCGCTTTTTTCGCTGACGCTGCTCGGCTTTCTCACCGCCAACCTGGTCGGCAGCCGCCTGGTCGGCCTCGGCGAGAGCCTCTTGAACCACATGCCGATCGTGCGGCCGATCTACCGCACCACCAAGCAGATTTTCCAGACCCTGTTTTCGGGTTCGGAATCGAGCTTTCGCCACGTCGGTCTGGTCGAGTTTCCGGCGCCGGGTATGTGGTCGCTGGTGTTCCTCACCCAGCCGCCGACCGCGCCGATCGCCAAACACCTGCCGCCGAGCGAGCACGTTTCGGCGTTCTTGCCGTGCACGCCGAATCCGACCACCGGATTTTTCTTCTATGTACCCAGGCGCGAGGTGATCGATCTGGACATCACGGTCGAGCAGGCGATGTCGCTGTTGATTTCCGCCGGCATCATTCAGCCGGGCAGCGAAGACCCGCAAAGAAAGCTTGCGGCGCTTGCGCAGACCGCCCGCGCCGCGCAGGCCGCGCGCCAGACTGCGCCGAGCCCGGCGAATTAGACTTAAGTCCTTCGCTGCGGTTTGTCGGGCCTATGCTATCGTTGTCCCCGCAAGTTCTAAGAGGGGCGTATCATGGGCTTTTCGCAGGCAATTACGTCCGGCTTTTCCAACTACGTGAATTTTTCGGGTCGCGCCGCCCGATCCGAATACTGGTACTGGGTGCTGTTCGTCATCCTCGCCGAAATTGTCACGTCGATCATCGATTTTGTGATCGGCTATCAAGTGACCACTACGCTATTCGGGCTTGCGGTGATTTTGCCGGGCCTCGCGGTTGCATTCCGCCGGCTGCACGATCTGGACCGCACCGCTTGGTGGTTCCTGATAGTTTTTATTCCCATCATCGGCTGGATTATCTTGATCATCTGGTACTGCGCCAGGGGAACGGTGGGGCAAAACCGATTTGGTCCGGATCCTCTGCCGCAATGACCGTAACCGCGCCGCAGCGCAGGCGAGGCGGAAGGCCCCGATAAACAGGCGGTGACTTTGGGGGTGCAACAATGAACTTCTGGCAGGCTGTCTGGTCGGGATTTTACAACTACGTGAAATTTTCCGGACGAACCATTCGTTCGGAATATTGGTTTTGGGCCCTATTCACAGTCATCGGCGGGCTTGCGACCGGCAGCCTCGACTATGCGGTCTTCCCCGACGCGACCGGGTCGCCACTCAATGGCATTTTCGAACTCATCACTTTTCTGCCGAGCCTTGGCATGGCGATCCGCCGTCTGCACGATATTGACCGGACCGGCTGGTGGTTGCTGATCGCGCTGACCATCATCGGCATTTTTGTGCTGCTGTATTGGGCCTGCAAGCGAGGCACGCCGGGCGCGAACCGCTTCGGCCTGGACCCGCTGGGGGCACCGGCGTTGGCGCAATCAGCCAGCGCCTAACAGCCGGATCGCTTCGTCGCGGGCGAACAAATAGAGTAACTGCCGCAGCGCCGCGCCACGCGGCGTATTGAGCTTCGGATCGCGGTTGAGCATGAGCTTGGCGTCCTCGCGCGCCGCGTTCAGCAATTTTCCGTGGACCTCAAGCCGCGCCAGCCGGAAGCCGGGCAATCCGCTCTGGCGGGTGCCGAGCAAGTCGCCTTCGCCGCGCAGCCGCAGATCCTCCTCGGCGATGCGGAAACCGTCGTCGGTTTCCCGCAGGATCGCGAGCCGCGCCTTCGCGGTTTTCCCGAGCGGGCCTCTGTAGAGGAGAAGACAGGTCGAGAGCTCGGAACCGCGGCCGATGCGGCCGCGCAACTGGTGCAGTTGCGCCAGCCCGAACCGTTCGGCGTGCTCGATCACCATCACGCTTGCTTCCGGCACATCGACGCCGACCTCGATCACGGTGGTGGCGACCAGGATGCGGGCGGAGCCTTCGGCAAACCGCGCCATCGCGCGATCCTTGTCGGCAGCGCGCATTTGCCCGTGCACCAGCGCGACGGTGTCGCCGAAACGTTTCTTCAAATCGGCGTAACGTTCTTCGGCGGCGGCGAGGTCGCTGGTTTCGGATTCTTCGACCAGCGGACAGACCCAATAGACGCGCCGGCCGTCGTCGAGCGCGCGTTTGACCGCGTCGATCACTTCGGCGAGCCGATTGAGCGGCAGCGCGCGGGTATCGATCTTCTGCCGTCCGGCCGGCTTCTCGCGCAACTCCGACACGTCCATGTCGCCGAAATAGGTCAGCACCAACGTGCGCGGTATCGGCGTCGCCGTCAGCACCAGTAAATCCACCGCTTCGCCCTTGCGCGTCAGCGCCAGCCGCTGATGCACGCCGAAGCGGTGCTGCTCGTCGACGATGGCAAGCGCGAGGTCGCGGAAGGCGACGTCGTCTTGGAATAGCGCGTGGGTGCCGACGACGAGATCGATCTCGCCGGCGGCGAGCGCCGAAAGAATGTCGGGCCGCTCGCGGCCGCGCTCGCGCCCGGTGAGGAGGGCGAGCCGGACGCCGGCGACCGCGGCGAGCGGCGCGATGGTGGCATAATGCTGCCGCGCGAGAATTTCAGTCGGCGCCATGAAGGCCGCCTGCCGGCCGGCTTCGATCACGGTCGCCGCGGCAAGGAGCGCGACCACGGTTTTACCGGAGCCGACGTCGCCGTGCAGGAGGCGGAGCATGCGGTTCGGCTGCGCAAGGTCGGCGATGATGTCGCGCACCGCGCGATCCTGCGACGGCGTCAGCGAGTAGGGGAGCGCGGCAACGATGCGTGCGCGCAAGCGGCCCTCGGCGGCGCTGCCACGGCCGGGACGCTTGCGCATGTGGCCGCGCAGAAGCGCGAGCGCGAGCTGGCCGGCAAGAAGTTCGTCGTAAGCGAGCCGCGACCACGCCGCGCTTTGCGGATCGAGGTCTTCCGGCGCCGCCGGGCGATGCACCGAGCGGAGCGCGTCGGCGAAACCGGGAAAGCCATTGCGCTGGCGCCAGGCGGCGTCCTGCCACTCCGGCAGATTGGGCACGCGCTCGAGCGCGGCGTCGATCGCCTTGTGCAGGCTGTTGTGATGAACCCCTTCCGTGAGCGGATAAACCGGGTCGATCGGCGGCAGCTTGGCGAGACCGGCTTCGTCCACCACGCGGTCCGGGTGCAGCATTTGCAAATGGCCGTCATAAAGCGTGATGGTGCCGGAGACGTAGCGAAGCGCGCCTTCCGGCAGCAGATTCTCCAGATAATCCTTGCGGGCGTTGAAATAGGTGATGGTGAGCGTGTTGGTATCGTCGCTTGCCTCGATGTTGTAGGGCGCGCGCGGCCGGTTCGGCGGCGGCGGGCGGTGTCGCTCGATGGTGACGGCGACCGTCGCCACCGTATCCGGAACGACTTCGGAGAGCTTCGGCCGGTTGCGCCGGTCGACGAAGCCGGTCGGCAGATGAAACAACAGATCGGCGATGCGCGGCGTCTCGCCCTCGCGCACGAGGAGACGCGCGAACAGCGCCTCAAGCTTCGGCCCGATGCCGGGCAGGCTCCGCAGCGACGCGAACAATGGATTGAGGGCTGGGGGGCGCATGATCCGCCTTCGTCATTCCGGGGGGCCGCAAAGCGGCGAACCCGGAATCCATAACCTCCGCGTCGGGACTATGGATTCCGGGTTCGCGGACTTCGCCCGCGCCCCGGAATGACTGGTGAAAGCCGCTGACATCCTCTGCATTGCCCTCTATATACGCCTCGCCCGGCCCGTCCGGGCTTTTGGCGTTGCGCATGATCCCGGAAAAGTGGCTACCGGTTTTCCGCAAGGATCATGCGTCATAAAACACCGGATTTCGTCATGACCGAGCGATCGAGCGCAGGACTGGACGAGCGGCAGCGCAAGCTATTGTTTCGCGCCTGGCGCCGCGGTGTGCGCGAGATGGATTTGATTATCGGCCGCTTCGCCGATGTGCATATCGCAAGCTTCGATGCCGCGGATCTCGATGACTTCGAGCGGCTGATCGAGGCGCCGAATGCGGCGCTGTACGCCTGGGTGACCGGCACCGAAGCCGTCCCCGCCGAGTATGACACCGCCGTATTGGCCAGCCTCAAGACGTTCCATGCGCGCAGCGAACAGACGCGCGCCGGGGAAAAGCCATGAGCACCGCCGTGCGAACCAAAGCGCAATCGCCGGCGGCGCGGCTTGCGCCGGGCCGGGCGCTCCTTCTCTCCGGCGTCGCCGACGGCGCCGAAAGTTTGGTGCTGGCCGATCTCGCCCGCGCGATTGCGGCGGGCAAGGATGCGCCGGCGGTCAGTCTCGCGGTGGTGTGCCGTGACGGGCCGCGCATGGCTACGCTGTCGCGATCGCTCGCCTTCTTCGCGCCCGACGTCGAAGTGCTGGAATTTCCCGCCTGGGATTGCCTGCCTTACGACCGCGCCTCGCCGCATGCGGCGATTATCGCTCAACGGATGATGACGCTGGCCCGGCTGGCGCGCGCCGGCGGCCGCGACACGCCGGCCATGCTGCTCACCACCGTCAACGCCATTTTGCAGCGGGTGCCACCGCGCGCGACGCTGGCGGGGCAATCGCTGGCGATTGCGGCCGGACGCCTGCACCCGATGGCCGGCGTGATCCAATGGCTTGAGCTCAACGGCTTTAATCGCGCCTCGACTGTGCGTGAGCCCGGCGACTATGCGGTGCGCGGCGGCATTGTCGACCTGTTCGCGCCCGGTTTCGAGGCGCCGGTACGGCTCGATTTCTTCGGCGACACGCTGGAAACGATCCGCAGTTTCGATCCGGAGACGCAGCGCACCACTGAGGAGTTACGCCATCTCGATCTGGTGCCGATGGCGGAATTCCAGCTCACGCCGGAGACGATCCGGGCCTTTCGCACCGGCTACGTCGCAGCCTTCGGCGCGGCTTCCCCCGATGACATGCTCTACGAAGCGGTGAGTGAAGGCCGCCGCTCCGCCGGCATCGAGCATTGGCTGCCGCTGTTTCACACGAAGATGGAGACGCTGCTCGATTATCTGCCGGCGTCGCCGGTCGTGCTCGAACCGCTTGCGGAGGAAGCCGCGCATGAGCGGCTCGCCCAAATCGCCGACTATTATCAGGCGCGCAAGGACGTGCTCGATCAAGCCGGCCAGGGGGGCAGCGGCGCGCCGTATAAGCCCTTGCCGCCGGACCGGCTTTATCTTGGCGAAAGCGAATGGCGCGCGCGGCTGGATGCTGCGGCGTTGGCGCGGCTGTCGCCGTTTGCTGCTGACGACGGCACGCGCGACATGATCGCCATCGACGCCCGCGCCGGCCACAACTTTACCGCCGCGCGGAGCGAGCCAGGCGGCAACGTTTTCGAGGCGGTAAAGAAGCACGTCGAGGCTTTGCAAGCTGCCGGCAGGCGGGTCGCGATCGCGCTGTGGAGCGAAGGTTCACGAGAACGCATGGCGCACGTGCTTGCCGAGCACGGCCTCCTCAATGTCACGGCGGTCGCGTCATGGCCGGCGGCGCTCGCGTTGCCGCGGCATCAGGTGGCGCTCGCCGTGCTCGGCGTCGAGTCCGGCTTCGAGACCGACGACTTAGCTCTGATCTCGGAAGAAGACATTCTCGGCGAGCGGCTGATCCGCCCGCGGCGGCAGAATAAGCGCGCGGAAAATTTCATCGCCGAGGTCACCAGCCTTGCCGCCGGCGACATCGTGGTCCACGTCGATCACGGCATCGGCCGCTTCGTCGGCTTGCGCGCGATCGAGGCGGCGGGCGCGCCGCACGATTGTCTCGAACTGCATTATGCCGGCGGCGACAAGCTGTTCCTGCCGGTGGAGAACA
>Ga0307372_10005919_pt1 | contig 18101 bp, 18 predicted proteins | sample OX1MG_FD_202533 | JGI IMG/M metagenome (GOLD analysis project Ga0307372, IMG submission 202533) | Soil microbial communities from Risofladan, Vaasa, Finland - OX-1 | ecosystem: Environmental > Terrestrial > Soil > Coastal area > Acid sulfate soil | place: Finland: Risofladan, Vaasa | collected...
GAAATCGTCGATGTCCTGGGCGACGCCCCGGACCTCCACTGCATACCTGTCGGCAACGCGGGCAACATTTCGGCGTACTGGCGCGGCTACCTGCAGTACAAGGAGGCGGGCCGGTCCACCAAGTTGCCCCGGATGCTCGGCTTTCAAGCGGCCGGGGCGGCACCCATCGTTCTGGGCCACCCAGTGGAGCATCCCGAGACGATCGCCACCGCCATCCGCATCGGGAACCCCGCCAGCTGGTACGCGGCCACCGCGGCAGCCAGCGAGTCGGGCGGTTCCATCACAGCCGTGACCGATGAGGAGATACTTGAGGCCTACAGCTTCCTGGCCCAGCAGGAGTCTGTGTTCTGCGAAGCCGCGTCGTCGGCGTCCGTGGCGGGGCTCATCAAGAGCGGGGCCCCGGAGGGTTCGAAGGTGGTGTGCGTCCTCACCGGGCACGGACTGAAGGACCCTGACCTGGCGATTCAACAGATCTCCGTGCCCTCGGTCATCGATCTGGATCTGCCGGCAATCCTGGCCGAGGTGGCGCTCTGAGCCTCCGCGTGGCTTTGCGGTCCGATCTTGCCATGTTGGCAATCTCCTTCCGGCCCCGCTAATATGTACATATCCCCGCTGCGCTGTGAGGCGCTCTCCGCGGGAACCAACTGGTCCCGGGATTGTCTTGCGTAGCGGTGATCGGGGGAAGGTTTCATCCCGATGCCTTTCCCCTCCCTGTTTCCCCTCGCCACGCGCGGACATTCCGAGTAGGCGCTAACCCTCTATGGAAGAGGAGCCCGATGACTGCGGAACAGCAGCTCGAACGATCGGTTCTCGAAGGCAAAGAGCGCGACGAACTCAGTGCCATCGCCCAGGCCATGTCGCTCAAGACGACGACCAGGACGAAGAAGGCCGACATCATTGACCAGATTCTTGACGCCACCGGTGTGCACACCAACGGCGACTCCACCAACGGCGACGCCGCCGTCGGCGAGAGGCCGGCCCGCCGCCCTCGGTCGAGCATCGCTTCCACCGGCGGCGGGAGCGGATCAGAGGCCGGAACCGAGGCCGGAACCGACGACACGGCACCAGCGGCGTCCGATGCGGCTCACGCCTCGGCGGAGCTGACGGCGGGGAGCCCTGCGGACACCGCCGACAACAGCCCAGCCGTCTTCGTTGAGCCTCCTGAGCTGTCGGACGGCGCCGACGTCACCGCGCCCCGGCAGAACGGTCAGGGCCAGGGCAACAACCAGGGCAACAACCAGGGCAACCGGAGCCGGCCCAACCAGGGCAACAACCAGGGCAACCGCAACAACCAGAACAACCCGAACAACCAGTCTCAGGGCGACGGCGACATCGGGAACCGGCGCAGCCGCCGGCGACGCGGCCGTGAGCGCGGTGTGGGGGGCGAGCTTCAAGGCGGTGGCGCCCAGGAACAGCCCTACTCGGGCGAGATGGTCGAGGTGAAGGGCCTGCTGGATCTGCGGGACGAGGGCTATGGCTTCCTGCGCTGCGACGGCTACCTTCCCTCATCGAAGGACGTCTACATCTCCATCAGCCAGGCTCGTAGGTTCGCTCTGCGCCGGGGTGACTACCTGGAAGGCGCCTGCCGCCCCGCGTCCAACAACGAGAAGTACCCGGCGTTGCTGCGCATCGACACCGTGTCCGGGCTCGACCCAGAAGTGGCGCGCAACCGCCCCCGCTTCGAGGACCTGACCCCGCTCTTCCCCGACTCCCGCCTGCATCTTGAGATGCAGGACCTGGGGGACAAGGACAATGTCACCGCCCGCATCGTCGACCTGCTGTCGCCCATCGGAAAGGGTCAGCGTGGGCTCATCGTTTCGCCGCCCAAGGCAGGCAAGACCACGGTGATGAAACAGATCGCCCACTCCATAGAGGCCAATAACCCCGACGTGCACCTGATGGTGCTCCTGGTGGACGAGCGGCCCGAGGAAGTGACCGACATGCGACGATCGGTGCGCGGCGAGGTGATCGCCTCCACGTTCGACCGCCCGGCCGACGAGCACACCCAGGTGGCCGAGCTCACCATTGAGCGGGCCAAGCGCCTGGTCGAGGTGGGTCGGGACGTCGTCATCATCCTTGACGGCATCACCCGTCTGGCCCGGGCCTACAACCTGGCTGCCCCGGCCACGGGCCGCATCATGTCCGGTGGAGTCGACTCCGGCGCCCTCTACCCGCCCAAGAAGTTCTTCGGGGCCGCCCGCAATATCGAAGAGGGCGGATCACTCACCATCCTGGCTTCGGCCCTGGTCGAAACCGGCTCGAAGATGGACGAGGTGATCTTCGAGGAGTTCAAGGGAACCGGCAACATGGAGCTGCGGCTGGACCGTCGCCTCTCCGAGCGCCGCCTCTACCCGGCCATTGACGTCAACGCCAGCTCCACCCGCCACGAGGAGCTCCTCTTCGAGAGGGGACAGCTCCAACAGGTGTGGAAGCTGCGCCGGGTGCTCAACGCCCTGGCCAACGACGGCAAGGAAGCGGCCGGCCTTGAGCTGCTCATGGACAAGATCCGCACCACGAACAGCAACGACGAGTTCCTGGCCGAAATTGCCAAGGGCCCGGCCACCTGAGCCGGGGAGCCGGACGAGGAGTGTGGGCGAACCCCTACACTGGACCGACCGAATCGACGTAGGAGACACCATGAAACCCGATATCCATCCTGACTACGTAGACGCCACGGTGAAATGCTCGTGTGGCAACACCTACGTGACCCGTTCCACCAAGGCCGATCTCCACGTCGAGCTGTGCAACGAGTGCCACCCGTTCTTCACCGGGAAGCAGAAACTGGTCGATTCCGGTGGAAGGGTCGAGCGCTTCCAGCGCCGCTATGGCGAGCGCAAGGGCAAGGCGAAGTCGGTCCCGGTCCCGGCCACGGCCACGGCCACGGCCACGACCCCGGAACCGGCCCCAACCCCGACCCCGGAACCGCAGCCGGAGCCGGCAACGGCGTCACAGGAATAAGGCCGGTCGCGATCGGGTCGGGCCGGTACCCGGCCTCCCCGTCACGCCCTGCCCGATCCCATGTTCGACGAACGGATGGCCGCGCTCGAAGCGGAATTCAACTCGGTGGAAACCGATCTGGCCGATCCCGTCGCGCTGGCTGATCCTGATCGGTTGCGTGCACTTTCGCGCCGTCATAAGGAGCTGGGCGAAATCGTCAAGGTCTGGCACGATCTGGTGGCCTCCCGGGCCGACGTCGTCACCGGTCGCGAAATGCTCACCGAAGCGTCGGGAGACGAACGCGAGTTGATGCGCCGGGAAGTGGAGGAGGCGGAAGCGTCCGTGGCCGGTCTGGAGGAGCGGATACAGACCCTGCTGCTGCCCAAGGACCCCAATATCGGGCGCAACGTCATCATGGAGATTCGCGGTGCTGTCGGTGGCGATGAAGCCAACCTCTTCGCCCGGGTGCTCTACGACATGTACCTGCGTTACGCCGCCGCCCAGAAGTGGAAGGTCGAGGTCCTCTCCGAGGACGCTTCGGACAAGGATGGCATCAATGAGGCTGTCTTCCTCATTAAGGGAAACGAGGCCTACCTCCGACTGGAACACGAGGGCGGCACGCACCGAGTGCAGAGAGTGCCGGTGACCGAGGCCAAGGGTCGGGTGCACACCTCGACGGCGACGGTCGCCGTGCTTCCCGAGGCAGCCGAAGTGGAGATCGCCATCGATCCGGGCGATCTGAAGATCGACGTCTACCGGTCCACCGGTCCCGGCGGGCAGTCGGTCAACACCACCGACTCGGCCGTGCGCATCACCCACATCCCGACCGGCACCGTGGTCGCCATGCAGGACGAGAAGAGCCAGATTCAGAACCGGGCCAAGGCCATGGTCGTCCTGCGGGCCCGCCTGCTCAAGGCCGAGCAGGACCGACAGTCCGCCGCCATGTCGGAGCAGCGTCGGGGCCAGGTCGGCGCCGGGAGCAGGACCGACAAGATCCGCACCTACAACTTCAAGGAGAACCGGGTCACCGATCACCGGATCAACCTCACGCTCCACAAGTTGGACCAGGTGCTGGCCGGCGATCTGGCCGAACTGACCGATGCGCTCATGGCGGACAAGCGGGCCCGTCAACTGGCCGGCGGGGAGGACGCCGGGTCGTGACCCGGAGCGAGCTGCTGGCCGAGCTGTCGGCCGCACTCGGCGCCCGCCACGAAGCGCGCTTCATCCTCGCCGAGGTGCTCGGCCCCTCACCGGAGTCGTCGGCGCCATCCGTGAGCCCGCGCGCGGTCGCCGTGGCGCGTGCCACGGCCGCACGCCGGAGGAGCGGGGCACCCCTGCAGTACCTGCTCGGGCACTGGGCCTTTCGCACGCTGGACCTCCTGGTGGACCCCCGCGTGCTCATCCCACGCCCGGAGACCGAGCAGGTGGTGGAGGTGGTCTTGGCCGAGATCGCCCACCTGGGAACCGCAGCACCCCTGATTGTGGACGCCGGGACGGGGTCGGGCGCCATCGCGCTGTCGCTGGCCACCGAATTGGCCGCTGGGCCCGCCGCCGGACCCGCCACCGGACCCGCCACCGGACCCGCCAGCGAACCGGACACCGAGTTGCGCGGAGGTGGAATCTGGGGCATTGATGCCAGCACCACCGCGCTGGCGGTGGCCCGACTCAATGTGGCCAGGGTCGCCCGGGATCAGGCGCAGATGCTCCCGGTCACCCTGGTGCACGGGCACTGGCTCCGCGCGCTCCCACCTTCGCTCCGCGGTGCGGTCAGCCTGGTGGTCGCCAACCCTCCCTACGTCTCCGCGGCCGAGTGGGGGGACCTGGCCGAAGACGTCCGGCGCGAACCGGAGGAGGCCCTGGTGGCTGACGGAGGCAGCGACGGTACCCCGGGTCTGGCCGGTCTGGAGACGCTCCTTCATGAGGCACCAGCCTGGCTGTCGCGGCCCGGTGCGGTGGTCATGGAGCTGGCACCGCACCAGTCAACGGCGGCGGCCGGCATGGCCCGTTCCCTGGGTTACGTCGAAGTGCGGGTGGAGCCCGACCTGGCCGGTCGCCCCCGGGCGCTGGTCGGTCGGGTGCGTTGAGCCGCCCGCCCATCATCAGCGGGCGCTCCGGCGTTGCGGTGCGAGGAGCGTTCGGCGCCGGTGCCGACCGGCTGATCGCCGTGCCCGGGACCGGCAGCTACCAACTGGCGGCGCGGAGCGCGTGCGGCGACGCCGTGCGGCGGCTGGAGGCGCTGTCGGGAAGCGAAGCCACCACGCCGGCCCACTATGTCGTCGGCCACCGGGACCAGGCCGCGGCGCTGGTCGGGCCACGGTATGAGGGCCAGTGGTCGGATGACGCCCGGCGCCTGGCCGCCCGTTGCTGGCCCGGGCCGCTCTCCCTGCTCCTGGCCGGCTCGGAAGATCGGGAGCCCGTCCTGGTCAGCATGGCGAGCACGCGCGCACTCCGGCGGCTCTGCCGCGAGAGCGGTCCGTGGCGCGTCGCACCGCTGGCAGAGGTCACCGCAGATGCGGTGGCCGACCATTACTCGGTGTTTGACGTCGCCCTTGTTGCCGACGCCGGGCCCTGCCGCGGGCCGGGCGCCACGGTGGTGGATTGCACCGGGTCCGAGCCGTGGGTCTCCCGGGAGGGGGCACTGCCGGCCAGCTTCATTGAAGCGGCCCTCTTCATGGGCACCCGCCGGAGGTGGTGGTCAGAGGTGCGCTGGCCTACTCGGCCGCCGCGGCCGCCTCCAGCTGGGCGACGTCCAGCTTGACCATCTGCAGCATGGCCTGCATGACCCGATTGGCGCGTGCGGGGTCGGGATCGCTCATCAGCTCGCCCAGCCGATCCGGCACGACCTGCCAAGAGACGCCGAAACGGTCGGTGAGCCAACCACACTGAGCGGGCTCTCCACCCTTGAGCAGCCGGTCCCAGTAGTGGTCGACCTGGTCCTGGGTCGCGCAGTTGATGACAAAGGAGATCGCCGGCGTGAAGTGGTACATCGGGCCGCCGTTGAGGGCCAGGAACGGCCTCCCGTCGATCTCGAAGCTCACCATGAGCGTCGAGCCCTCCTCCCCGGGAGCATCGGGACCGTTCTCGCTACCCATGGTCCGCCGGGAGTTGGGGAAGATCGAAAGGTAGTGGTCGACGGCGGCATCAGCGTCGCCGTCGAACCAGAGGCACGGTGTGATCGGGGTCATGGGCCCAATGTAGGGCGCCACCGAAGGGGGGAGGCCAGGGGGTCGGCACCCGCCCGCTCCACCGCCGGGAGCGCGCTGACGGAGCGCCGGGCCTCCCAGTGGCGGCGCCCCATGGTGCGGAAGTGCCGTGGGCGGTCGGTGAGGGCGTAGGTGGCAAGCCACAGCCGCTTGAAGTGGCGCTTGTAGCCGTTGGCCACGTCGTCGACGTAGGCCGTCCGCCCGTGCAGCACGTGGTAGTTGTTGATGAACTGCATCTCGCCCGGCTGCAGGTCCATGTAAACGTTGAAGTCGGGATCGTTGGTCAGCTCCGTCATTTTGGCGATGGCCGCCTTGGTGGTGGCACTCAATCTGGGAGCGTCGGCGTGGCGTTGCGACGCCAGTATGTAGGGGGGGATGAAGCGGACGAAGAGCCGCCCGGCGTGCTCGGTGAAGCCCGGCACGGTGTAGAACGGGCGAGCCCCCTCGGCCTGCTCACCCCGGGCGTCGTAGGGCAATTCCTCGTACAGGGAGGCCGCCAGTTCGGGGCACTCCCGCACCATGTGGTTGTGGACCGCCACCGCGTTGGCCACGCAGGAGAGCCCACCCGTCCGGGCCGTGCGCAGGCAGAGCAGCCCGACCAGGTCGGACCCGTCGGAGTGGTAGTCGAGGGGAATGCCGCCCAGCTCGTTGCCGCGGACGGTCGGATCGTCAATCGTCTTGCCCTGGTCCGTCACGTCGCCCAGCACGTGGCCGTGCTTGTTCTGGGCCCAGGGCTCGCCCAGGTGGAGCCCGATGCCCCAGTAGAGCAGGGTGAGGTCCTCATCCGCATAGGTGTCGACGTCGAGGGTGGCGATGCGCACGAAGCCGCGGCCGTTGAGCAACGCGTCGACCACACCGTCGAGCTTGGGCGCCAGGGCGTCCAGCGGGAAGTCGTCGCGGGTGATCTCCAGCGGGTCGGTGCTCTTCTCCTTGGCGGTGCGCAGGGCGGCAGCCAGCTCGGCCTGGTCGGCCTCGGTCAGGCGCAGGGTCCACCGCGCGGGGTCGGCCACATCGGCGGCGCGCCACTCCGCCGCCGGTTCAAGCTCGTGCAGTTCCAACGTGGTCTCCTCTCAGCGGTTCCGTCAGCTCAACCGGGGATCGTCCCGGGGACCCCGCACGAGACGGCCGGGCAGCGCGCCGGTCGGCTCCCCGTGGCGGGCGATGAGCTCACCGTTCACGATGGTGGCGGCGTAGCCCCGGGCGCGCTGCAGCAGGCGCTTCCCGCCGGCCGGGAGGTCGTAGGCCATGGTGGGCCGCTCACAGCGGAGCCGGTCGAAATCGATCACGTTGAGGTCGGCCCGCAGGCCGACCCGCACCGCCCCGCGGTCCCACAGTCCCACCGTGCGGGCCGTGCGGCTGGTCAGCTGTTCGACCATCCAGCCCACCCCCACCCGGTCATGGGCGCGGTCACGGGCCCAGTGCGAGAGGGCATAGGTGGGAAAGCTGGCATCCGAGATGATGCCCACGTGGGCCCCACCGTCGCCCAGTCCGAACACGGTGTCCGGGTGGGCCATCATCTCGCCGCAAGCATTGAGGTTGCAGTCGGCGTAGTTGGAGAAGGGGGCGAACAGGAAATTGCGTCCCTCGTCCTCCAACATCAGGTCGAGTGCCAGCTCCGTCGGCTCCATCCCCCGGGCCTCCGCCATGCTCTCCAGGCTGGACTCCGGCGCCGGTTCGTAGTCCGGCACGTCGCCCAGGGGGAACATCCTCCCGTAGTCGATGATGCCCCGGCCCCGGGGTCGGGCTTCTGAGAGGAGCGTGCGACGGAGGGTCGGGTCGCGCAAGGCGCGCACCTGCTCGGCCAGGGGAAGACCGGCGATGGCCCGGTACGAGGGGTGTCCGGTGAAGGGGTGGAATGACGACTGCAGGCCGAGCAGCAGGCCGATCGGGCGCGGGGCCACCTGGGCTCGCAGGGGAAGCCCGGACGCCGCGGCCGCCTCAATTCTGTCCAGCAGGTCACGCCAGGCCTCGGGCCGCTGGTGGTTCTGGGCCAGCGACACCGAGAGCGGTCGCCCGGTCAGGGCGACCAGGTTCCTGATCAGGGCGAACTCGGCCTCCGGATCGGGCCAGAAGTCCGATATCAGCTCCACCACACCGTGCCCGGCGTCCGCCACGCCCTGGACGATCATCTCCAGCTCGTGGGCCGTGGCCCGAAGTGACGGCGTGGGATCACCCGACGCCGTGCGGTGGTTCAGCGTGCGCGAGGTGGTGAATCCGATGGCACCCGCTTCCATGGCCTGGCGCGCCAGCTGCCGCATGGCCACCGCGTCCGCCTCCGTCGCCTCCTCAAGGCGGGCGGCCCGCTCGCCCATCACGTAGAGGCGCAGGGCACCGTGGGGGAGTTGGGCGCACAGGTCGATCTCGTGGGGCCGGCGCTCGACCGCGCCGAGATACTGCCCGAAGCTCTCCCACGTCCAGTCGATCCCCTCGTCCAGCACGGCGCCCGGGATGTCCTCCACCCCTTCCATGAGGGAGATCAACTGCGCGTGCGCGTCGGGGCGCACCGGAGCGAACCCGACCCCGCAGTTGCCCATGACCGCGGTGGTCACGCCGTGCCAGCTGGAGGGAGCCACCGAGGAGTCCCAGGTCGCCTGCCCGTCGTAGTGCGTGTGGATGTCCACGAAGCCCGGCGTGACCAGCAGACCGGTGGCGTCGATCTCCGCAGTGCCCCGCGCCCTCACCGAGCCGACGGCGGCGATCGTCCCGCCGTCCACCGCCACGTCGCCCTGCCGGGGCTCGCCCCCCAGGCCGTCCACCACCAGCCCGCCCCGGATCACCAGATCGTGTGCCATCCCACTCCCGCTCGGACCATTTGGATTGACTCAACTATGGGGCAGGGGGCGTCGTTTGTCACCTGCCCGCCGGTCGGCGGACCCGCCCGTCAGTCGGCGGGCTCATCGTTCCGCCACGGAGCTCAGTCGTCGAGTGTGAGCGCTCCGTCCGTTGCCAGGACCCCGGTGCGGCCGATGCCCTCCGTCGTGCAGAGCGCCGCCAGGGTGTCGGCGTCGGCGATGTTGCCCCAGGCCCGACTGTCGTCGCCGGTCCGGCAGGCCACGATCCCGCGTTCGGGAGCGCCCTCACGATCGAAGGCCACGGTGTAGGTCTCGACGCGCACCGGCCCGCTCGCCTCGGAGTCCACCCGGCACTGGGGCAGGGCGTCGACCTCGGGCTGGAGGTCGCGCCAGGCGAACGGCTCGTGTCCCCCGTGGGCCGGGGGCCGTGAGGCGTAGAGCCCGATCGAATGCTTGGTGGCGTACCAGCCCAGACCGGTGACGAGACCGACCGTCCCCGGTGCGGCCCGCAGTGCCCCGACGGCCTGGGCGATGCCGTGGGAGGTGTAATTGTTGCCCGGACCGCCACCGAAGGTGAGGCCGCCGGTGAGCGTCAGTGGTCGGCCCGGATCGTCCAGAGGCAGACCGAGCTCCCGAGCCGCCATCTGCACCACGACGGGGAAACAGGAGTACAGGTCAATCGGCCCGATGTCGTCAATGGTCAGGCCGGCCATCTCAAGCGCGGCCCGGCCGGCCAGGCGGATGGCTGGGGAGCGGTGCAACTCGGGACGGTGGGAGATGAACCAGTGGTCGTTGGCATCGGCCCCGGCGAGGGGGAACACCCACCGGTCCTCGGGCACACCGGCAGACCGGGCTGCCTCCACCGAGCACACGATGTAGCCGGCCCCCTGGTCGACCTGCATGTTGGCCGTGCACAGCTTGGGATAGGGGAACGACACCATGCGGTTGTCAGCCGACGGGGTGGTGATCTCCTCGGCGGTCCGGGGCTGGCGGATCCAGGCGTAGGGATTGGCGGCCGCCACCTGGCTGAAGCGCGTCCACAGGTTGCCGATGTGGGCCGCGTGCTCGGACAGGGTCCACCCATGGGCGGCCCGCAGGGCGTTCTCGAACAGCGGGTAGGCGTGAATGGGGAGGATGACGCCACGGGCCATCTCCAGCTCGGTGGCTCCGGCCTTGTCAGACCCGAACATGGTGGGCTCCGGCGTGCCTTCGGCCGCCTGGCTGGTCCAGGCCAGGGGTGCCTTCCCCGGTTCCCGCCGCGACAAGGCCCGGGTGTGCATGGCTTCGGCCCCGGTGACCAGGACCACGTCACGATCGCCCCTTCCGATGGCGCGGCAGGCGTCGTGCATCAGGGCCTGGGGCGTGTTGCCACCGATGGCCGAGAGCATGAGTTCCCGCGGCATGTTCCCGGCGCCGAAGCCCAGGCGCTCGGCCACCAACAGCGCCGGGTTGACGGAGCGCCAGCCCAGGGGCACGACGACGCGGATGCTGTCGGCCCGCCGAACCAGGAGCTCACCGGCCGGCGCGCCGGCGCCGGGCGGGGAGCCGTCACAATCCTCCGTGGCGGCGCGCAGCGCCCGGGCCATCAACTGCACCGGTTCGGGACGATCGGCCGGATCCGTGGCGGGATCCGGAAGCACGGTGACCTGGCCGACACCGACCACGACGGGGGTGCGGGGATGAAGGGGCATGGCCCGAGGAGCGTACCGGGTGGCACCGCCGGGGTCCCCGGAAGGCCCAAAACAACATCATCGCTAGACTCGGTGCCCATGCGCGTCGCCTTCGGCTCGGACCACGCCGGATTCTCCCTGAAAGAGTTCCTCAAGGCCGAGCTGGAGGCCCGGGGACACCAGGTGTCCGACCTGGGTACGCATGAGGGCGACACCTCGGTGGACTATCCCGATTTCGGCGCCGCCGTGGGCCGGGCAGTGGTGGGGGGGAGTGCCGATTTCGGTGTCTGCGCCTGCGGCACGGGGATCGGCATCTCCATCGCGGCCAACAAGGTCCCCGGGGTGCGCGCCGCGGTGATCCACGATGTCACGACCGCCACCCTGGCCCGCCAGCACAACCACGCCAACGTCGTCTGCCTGGGCGGCCGCATCGTGGGTACGGCCGTGGCCGTCGACGCCGTGGTGGCCTTCCTCGCCGCCACCGAGGAGCACGGGCGCCACGACGGACGCATCGCCAAGTTGGACGATCTGGACGGTGCGCTGGCTCCACAAGGTGAGGGGAGACCATGAAGAGCGACGAGATGGCGCTGGCCCGGGACCCCGAGGTGGCCGGCCTCATCCGACAGGAGTTCGAGCGCCAGCAGACCACGCTGCAGCTGATCGCCTCGGAGAACTTCACCTCCCCGGCCGTCCTGGCCGCATCCGGATCCGTGCTCACCAACAAGTACGCGGAGGGCTATCCGGGCCGGCGCTACTACGGCGGCAACCAGATCATCGACGAGATGGAGGACCTGGCTCGCCACCGCGCCACCGCGTTGTTCGGGGCCGAGCACGCCAACGTCCAGCCGCATGCCGGCGCCAATGCCAATCTGGCGGCCTACCAGGCCCTGGTCGAGCCCGGAGCCACCATTCTGGCCATGCGTCTCGACCACGGCGGGCACCTGACCCACGGGTCGCCCGCCTCCATCACCAGCAAGATCTGGCGCTTCGTCTCCTACGGCGTGACCCCGGAGTCCCACCAGTCGGGCCTCCCGGGCGAGGTCATCGACTTCGACGAGGTGGCCCATGTGGCCAAGGCCGAGCAGCCGGCGCTGATTGTGGCCGGCTCGACGGCCTATGCCCGTACCATCGACCCCCAGCCGTTCCGCGACATCGCCGACTCGGTGGGCGCGCTCTTCATGTTCGACGCCGCCCATCCGGCCGGCCTGATCGCCGGCGGCGCGCACCCCAGCCCGGTCGGGGTTGCCGACGTGGTGACCCTGACGACGCACAAGACACTGCGCGGCCCGCGCGGGGGCGCCATCCTGTGCGGGAGAGACCTGGCCAAGAAGATCGACAGCGCCGTCTTCCCCGGTCTCCAGGGCGGGCCGCTGGAACACGTCATCGCGGCCAAGGCGGTGGCCTTTGCCGAGGCCGCCCGGCCCGAGTTCCGCCAGTACGCCGCCCAGGTGGTGGCCAACGCGGCAGCCTTGGCCCGGGCCCTGTCCTCCCACGGGTTCCGCCTTGTCTCGGGGGGCACGGACAACCACATGGTCCTGATCGACCTGCGCCCCTTCGACGAAGAGCTGGACGGGAAGGTGGCCCAGGAGGTGCTGGATCGGGCCGGGATCACCTGCAACCGCAACACCATCCCCGACGACCCCCGCAGCCCGTTCATCACCTCCGGCCTGCGTCTGGGCACGGCGGCCCAGACCACGGCCGGCATGGGCACCACGGAGATGGAGACCATTGCCGGGCTGATCGCCCGGACGTTGCAGGCGCGCGCCGACGAGGCCGAGATCGCCGCCGTCCGGGCCGAGGTGGCCGGGCTCTGCGCCTCGTTCCCGCCCTACCCCGATCTGCCGGGGTAAGGGTGCCCGACATCGGCTGGTACGGCCTGGTCCTGGTGGTGGCGGCCGGGGCGACGGCCGCACTGACCGTTCCGGCCCGCCGGGTCTCGGTGCGCGTGGGCTACGTGGCCCTCCCCAATGAGCGCAAGATCCACACCAGGCCCACCCCCTACGGCGGTGGCGCCGCCATGTTCCTCGGATTCCTGGTGGCCGTGGTGGCCGCGGCCGCCCTGCCCGCGCTGCGACCGATCTTCACCGACTCGCCGGAGCTGCAGGGGGTGGTGCTGGCCGGCGGCGCCATGTTCGCTGTCGGTCTCATCGACGACGTCAGGGACATGTCGGCCCCCGCCAAAATGGCCGGGCAGGTGCTCTCGGCCAGCATCTTGTACTTCATGGGCGTGACCATGTACGAGTTCAAGGTCCCCCTGGCCGGCTTCTTCGTGCTGACCCCCGGCATCATCCCGCTGATCACCGCCGCCTGGGTCATCGCCCTGACCAATGCCATCAACCTCATTGACGGTCTGGACGGGCTGGCCGCCGGCGTGGTGGCCATCGGCGGGGGCGCCCTCGCCATCTACGGCCTGCGGCTGATGGGTTTGGGCCTGCTCCCCTCGGACAACGTCGGCCCTCTGGTCGCCGTGATCGCCTGCGGGATCTGCCTGGGCTTCCTGCCCTTCAACTTCAATCCGGCTCGCATCTTCATGGGGGACGCCGGCGCGCACTTCCTCGGTCTGCTCATGGCCGCCTCGACCATGGTGATCGGGGGACGGGTGCCCACCACCGTGCCCACCACCGGCGTGACCTATTTCTTCTTCGCCCCGCTCTTCATCCCCTTCTTCATCCTCGGGGTGCCGATCGTCGACATGGCCTTCGCCTTCATCCGCCGCACCGCCCGGGGCACCGGGTTCCACACCCCCGACAAGGAGCACATCCACCACCGGCTCCTGCGCCTGGGCCACGGGCCCCGGCGCAGCGTCCTCATTCTGTGGGCGTGGACCGCCATCCTGTCCGGATTCGTCCTCTTCCCACTGTTCATCCACCAGGTCAACGCCTTCATCCCCCTGGGCGCGGCGGCGCTCGGGGCGGGTCTCTACACCCTCTTCCACCCCGGGCTGCGCAAGGGCATCGGCGACGACGCCGACGAGGATCTCGACCAGGGCCCGCCACCCTTGCCGATCAGGGCGGGGCCGGGCCGCTGAGCCGGCGGGGATCCGCTCCCGATGGTTTGGACGGCAGATTGGCCGGGGTGCGATGATGACGCCTGTGTACCCCGTCCACCTCGCCCCGTCTGGCCTCCCCCTCGTGGCCACCCAGACGGCGGACTCTGGCACGCCACGCATCGCGTAAGGGGGGAAGAGGGTCATGCGGGGTCGAGTGAGCGTCGTCGGGCGCGCCCGGTCGGGTGACGGACCCCGGCGCGACCGGGATGCCCCCGGAGGGGACAGCCGATCGCACACCGGATCCGACCAGGATCCCACAGCTGGGGGACTTCTTCTTCATGGGCACCGCATGTGCGGTCAGCGTGGTGGGGGCGGGAGCAGCGGGCTACGGCCTCGACTCGTGGCTCCACACGGCCCCATGGCTGAGTTTCGCCGGCCTGGCCTTCGGGATCGTCTCGGCCGTCCTGCTGTGCATCGCACAGTTGCGGAAGTTCCCCTGATCCCCGGCCCGACTGCGGCCGGGGAGTCCTGAGGGGTCATGTTCGCCAACTTCGCACTGCCCGACCTGGCCCGGGTCTCCCGGAGGACCGTCCTGGGCGCCCTCGGCTTCGGCATCGCCGGGCTGGTGGCCTGCCTCGCTCTGGGTGCCCCGCTGACCGGCCTCGGGCTCTGCCTCGGGATCGGGTTGGGCGTGCTCAACTTCCGGATGATCCAGCGGTCCGTGGCCAAAATCGGGGCCCGGGAGGACGAGAACCACAAGCGACCGCTGGCCGCCAACACGGTGGGCCGCCTGTCCCTCATCACGGTGTGCGCGCTGGGCCTCCTCTTCCTTTCGTTCGACCTCGGCCTGGGGGTCATGGTGGGGCTGGCCGCATTCCAGTTCTTCCTGTTGCTCAACGTGGCCCGCTCAATGTTCAAGATGGGCCACGGTGACCTGTCGGACGTGGAAGGAACGGGGGGTGTCTCCCCATGATCCCCGGTGGAGGCCTGCTGACGTTCATGAATCCGGCCACGAACATTTCGGTCGGCGAGCACGTGAAGGGCAGCCTGTTCGGCGGCTCGCTGGACCTGGACACGGTGTGGGCAACGGCGGCGGCCGTGGTGGTGGTGTGCCTCCTGGCGCTGGCCTTGCGGCGCCAGATGACCAGTGGGGTGCCCGGCCGGTTGCAGGCGGCCTGGGAGATGGGGGTGGGAGCCCTGACCAAGCAGGTGGAAGGATCGATCGGGCCGAAAGGAGCGGCAGTGATCCCGCTGGCCGCGACCCTCTTCGTGTTCATCTTCGTCTGCAACATATTCACGGTCCTGGGTCTGGGCGCCAGGTACGAATGGCTGAGCGCACCCAACTCGGACATCAACCTGCCGCTGTCCATGTCGCTCTTCGTGATCATCCTCGTCCACGTGGCGTCAATCCGGGCCCGCGGCCCGGTCGGCTACGTGAAGCACTACCTCACCCAACCGTTCCCCATCTTCTTGTTGCCCTTCAACTTCTTCATTAACATGGTCGAGGAGCTGGCCAAGCCCATCACGCTGGCCCTCCGACTGTTCGGCAACCTGTTGTCGGGGACTTTGATGCTCTCGCTGATCGCCTTCCTGGGCGTGTGGAAGCTGGGCGCCATTCCGATCGGCAATGTCCTGGTGCTCCTGGTGAACCCGGTCTGGAAGCTGTTCGACCTGGGGATCGGCGGCATTCAGGCCTTCATTTTCGCCCTGCTGACGATCCTCTACTTCGATGTCGCCATGAGCACGGAACATGGCGACGCTCATGACGTCGAATTAGTCCACCCGGTCCCAGAAGCTGCATTGTCCACGCAAGTTCACTAGTCAAATCACAAAGGAGAGCATTGACATGGCAGACACAACGGCGCAGGCCATCCAACTTGCCGGAGCCATGGTCGGAGGCGGCCTGGCTTTGGGCGGAGGCGCCATCGGCGCGGCAGTCGGTGACGGCCTGGCGGGAAGCGCAACGATTTCCGGGGTAGCCCGTCAACCTGAAGCGCAAGGGCGGCTCTTCACCATCATGTTCCTCACCGTCGGCTTGGTGGAGGCGATGTACTTCATCAACCTGGCGTTCACGGCACTCTTCATCTTCTCGCTGTACAAGAAGTAGGCCGGTGGCCGGTGGCCCGGCGCTCTTGCCACAGCAGGGTTCGAGACGTCGCAGAGAACGAAGGCAAAGACTGAGATGAATATGCCCATTGCTGACAGCAACTTCCTCATCCCCAACTCGACCCTGATCGTCGAGCTGGTCGCATTCCTGATTGTGCTCGGTGTCATCGGCAAGTTCGTGCTGCCCTTGTTGAAGGAGAAGCTCGATGAGCGGGCGGAATTGATCAGGAGCGAGTTGGCCGCGGCCGATGAAGCCAAGGCGGACGCCACCGCGGCCGACGAGGAGCGGAAGGCCGCGCTCGAAGAGTCCCGCCACCAGGCCCGCGAGATCGTGGCGCAGGCGAATCGGACGGCGGAGCAGGTGCGGGCCGACGCCCAGGCCAATGCCCAGGGCGAGTACGAGCGCATTGTGGGCAATGCCGAGTTGGAGGTGGCGCTGGCGCGCCAGCGCGCCGTTGAGCAAGCCGCCGGCCGGATGGGCGAAATGGTGCTCGACGTCGTCGAACGCATCATCGGGCGCGAGGTGAGCCAGGAGGCACACCGCGACCTGATTGATGAAGCGGTGGAGGCTCTGAGCGCCGATGCCGCGGGGAGCGCTCCCTCCGGGGCCGGGGCACAACCTTGAATCCGACCCTTCAGGGCTACTCGGCGGCAGTGCTGGAGTTCACCGACGCCGGTGAGCTGGCCCGTCTGGCCGGCGAGCTCGAGTCCATTGAGCGGTTGGTGTTGGCCACCCCGGCCCTACGCGCCGCCCTCACGGACACTGCGGTCAAGAGCCCGGCGCGGCTCGCCGTGATGTCCGAACTCCTTGAGGGCAAGGTCTCCGACACAGCCCGACGATCGGCGTCGTTCGCCACCTCGGTGGTCCACGCTCCTGACGTGCTGGCGGCGCTGGGGTGGTTGGCCACCCGGGCCCGCCACCAGGCTGAAGCGCGGCAAGATCCCGAACCTGCCCTGAGCCTCACCGGAGCGCGCCAGAGGGTCGGGGGCTTCGCCGTGGCGGTCTATGAGTCGAAGTCCCATGCGGAGCTTGAGGAGATGGAGGACGAGCTGTTCCGGTTCTCCCGCATCGTAGAGTCGACACCGGCCCTGCGTCGTGCGCTGGTCGATCGTGACCTGGCGGTTGAGGCCAGGCAGGGCCTGGTCACCCAGCTGCTTGAGGGGAAGGTGCAAACCGGCACCCTTTCCCTGGTGCGCTACGTGATCACCGGTGGCCGGGCCCGTGACGTCGTGGGCACCCTGGACTGGCTGGTCGAGCAGACGGCCAAGGCGCGGGGCTGGCGCATCGCCAGGGTGCACGCTGCCCTGCCCATTGAGGACGCGCAGCGGACGATGCTCTCCGACGCTCTGACCCGACTGGCCGGTGCGCCCGTGGAGCTTCAGGTGGTGATTGACGAGCACCTGCTGACGGGCGTGCTGATCCAGATCGGGGACCTGCAGGTCGATGCCAGCGCACGAGGCCGGATTGACGTACTCCGAGAGCACCTTATGCCGGGAGGTTGGGACGAGAGCGGGTTTGGCGCCAGACGGGCACGGTCCGCGGAAACGACGACAGAGGGAGCAGGTTGATGGCAGAGCTGACTATTGACGCCAGTGAGATCACGGCGGCGCTGGAACGCCACGTGGAGGAGTACACGCCGGCGGTCGGGACCGAGCAGATCGGGCGGATCGTGGAGGTGGGCGACGGCATCGCGCGGGTATCGGGCCTGCCCGGAGCCGCCGTGAACGAGCTGCTGGAGTTCGAGGACGGGACGCTGGGCTTGGCCTTGAACCTCGACGAGGACACCATCGGCGCCGTCGTTCTCGGTGAGGTCGACAACCTCGAGGAAGAACAGACGGTCAAGGCCACCGGCCGGATCCAGACGGTCCCGGTGGGGGATGCCCTGCTGGGTCGGGTGGTCAACGCCCTCGGTGAGCCCCTCGACGGCAAGGGGCCGATCAACAGCTCCGAGTCACGCCGGATGGAGGTTCAGGCGCCGGGCATCGTCGGCCGCCAGCCGGTGAGCGAACCCCTGCAGACCGGGATCAAGGCCATTGACGCCATGACACCCATCGGGCGCGGTCAGCGCGAGCTGATCATCGGCGACCGCAAGACGGGGAAGACGACGGTGGCGATCGACACCATCATCAACCAGGCCGGTCAGGGCGTGAAGTGCATTTACGTGGCCATCGGGCAGAAGAACTCATCGGTGGCCCAGACGGTCGCCACCCTGGAGGAGCACCATGCCCTGGGGTACACCGTGGTCGTGGTCGCCTCAGCCGGCGACCCGGCGCCCTACAAGTACCTGGCGCCCTACGCCGGCTGTGCCATGGGCCAGCACTGGATGGAGAACGGCGAGCACGCCCTCATCGTCTACGACGACCTGTCCAAGCAGGCCGAGGCCTACCGCTCGGTGTCGCTCCT
>Ga0307372_10005920_pt1 | contig 18100 bp, 11 predicted proteins | sample OX1MG_FD_202533 | JGI IMG/M metagenome (GOLD analysis project Ga0307372, IMG submission 202533) | Soil microbial communities from Risofladan, Vaasa, Finland - OX-1 | ecosystem: Environmental > Terrestrial > Soil > Coastal area > Acid sulfate soil | place: Finland: Risofladan, Vaasa | collected...
GCTCATGGACCGGGAGACGCTGCTCGCGCACCGTACCCAGTGGGTGAGGGAGCCGAATCCGTTCGCTGGCCAGCTCGATCTGCTGACCGGTCAGGAGGCGGCGCTCTACCGGGAATTGCTGGACAATACGCTCGGCCAGTCGGTGCGGCTGGAGCAGGAAAGGATCCGGTTCGGCCTGGTCGAACAGGCGCTCTGCCAGTTGCTGCGCGGTCAGTGCGCGGAAACAGAAAACTGAAGGCGGTGACAGTGGCAATTGGTGCCTGGTTCGAGCAGGTCGTCAACTGGTCAACGGTGATCAGTGCCGTCGTCGCGGTATTCGCGGTGGTGACTGGGTTCTTTGTCGCGACCAAGCTCTACCAGCTCATGGCGCTGGTAAGCCAGCGTGCTCGCTGGATCGCGCCTGCGGTCCGCAGCGCCGGGATACACGTTTCGTGGTTTCGCTTCACGCGGTCGGCATGGCTATTGATCGCCGCTAGGATCCGCAGCGGACATTCCGGGGTGCGGGAGGAGTTGACCTGGCTGGCCGGGCTCCATCCCGTCGTCGAAGCGGAAGCGGGTCTGTCGCCTGATTTTCCGGTTCCCCTTCCCTTCACGTTCACCTCGCAAGTCGTCGACAGCGGGTACTCCTCAGCTCTGACAGGGCTGGCGCGCGCCTATGAGGGCTACGCGTCGTCGGTCCGGCGGAGATGGCTGCTGCGATCAGCGGCCGCGCCACTCGTCGGAGATGAGCACGCGTGCGCCAGGGAAACCGCCGGCCTGCTGAGGAGGTGGGCGTCGTTCGAGCCGATCAGGGATCCAGCCAATCCGGATGGACTGCGCGGAATGCTGGTCGAGTTAAGTGACGGGATACATCCGCGCAGCGTGCGACTCGTCACCTGGCCAGACATGACCGCAGCGAGGGCTGTCGTGACCTTTCCGTCTGTCGGCGTCTCGTTCCAGCCCTACCGAGTGGAAATGGACGGCAGTCCGGCGCGTCAGGTCCGGCCCGACGTGGCAGACATGCGTGTTGTCGCGAATGTCCTCGATCCCGCAGTGTCAGGTTCGCTCTTCTTCGACGGGGTGCTTCCTCGTTGGCACGGGCCTGGATTTCGAATAGAAGTAGACAGAGTCACTGGCCGCCAGAAGCTGCACCTGTGCGTCGCCGAGACGACGTACTTCGCTTTCCAGGCGACGCAGGTTCCAGCCGCTGTCGAGCGGGCCGGGGATGCCGCGCTGTGCGCACGGGTTCTGACGCTCAACCTGCTCGCTGTCGATCCGCACGACGTAGTCGTGCTGGTCCGCCGGTCTGATCATGTCGTCCAGAACGGCTGTTACACCGGCACGATCAGCGGAAACTGCGAACTGGTCGCACGGGAAGGTCTGCCCGCTGACCTTGACGCGGCTGGACTGCCAGACTTGCTCGCAGCCATCGCTCGGGAGTCCCGGGAGGAACTGGGCCTGGAGATCACCCCGGCCAGCCATCTGGCCGCGCTGGGGATCATCGAGATCAACAGCGAGACCGAACTCGGCACCCATGTCCTCGTCGCCACTGCCCGGCTACCCGGACGCGCACGGGACTACCGCGCCGACTGGTCCGCGCCAGATCCAGTCGAGGGCCTATGGGAGGTCGGCGAAGAGGTTATGACAGTTGACCTGCACGCGGCGCTGCGGGACTCCGACGCGGGATTCCGGCTCGTCAACTGGTTGCGCACCAGTGCAGGGCTGACACCGGGTGGCGCGGGATCACTTCTGCTGCTCATGATCGCTAAGCTCGAACTGCGCCAGCAGCAAGCGCGGCGCCCGGCGACAAACGGCAGGCAGACCTGCGGAATTCCCTGGACGACTAGCGATCTTGCCGACTGGCTGCGATCGCCGCCCGGCCAGGCGCCGGTGGACGTCGAGGACCTTATTTCGAGTCACCCACTCTGGCAGAAGTGAATGGCTCGACCAGGATGCGGCACGCAGGCGGGCGTTGTGTCCTGGCCAGGCATACATAGCGTTTCCATATCACGCAATATATGTAGCAAGTTATGCAAACATCGGCTCCGCCGCTGCTACCTCTGCTGCGATCGCGGCTGGTCTTGGCCTGCCGAAAAAACGGTCAGCAGGCCGTTGACCTGGTAGGGCGCGATGTACGCTGGAATGGCCTGATACGAATCACCGGCTTGGTAGGTTCAGGCTCGAACGCCATCACGTAGGGGGAGGCCTGATGAAGGTTCGGCACATTGTCCCTGGCACGCCGGCGGGCGCCGGCCAGACCGACGCGTGCTCGGGCAACGCGCTACGACGCCTGCGGGCGCGGGTGCGGTGACCGTGCGTGACCTGGATACCCGCGGCGCAGGGGAGACCGGGCTGGGCTCCCTCGTCAGCAAATTCGATCCCGTTGCCAGCATCGAGTCGGCGGGCGGTCCGGTGCCGACGCGCAACTTCGCAGAGATTGCCATCGGCGGCAAAAGCGGCGGCGGGCAGTCGCCGCGCTTTCACAACAGGGACGAGGAACTCGACGAGGTACTCGATGGTCTGACTAAGGAGCACGGCGAGCACTTCTGGTTCGTCATCGCCCCTCCCCAGCTGGGAAAGAGCTGGTTTCTCCAGCGGATAAGCGACCGCATGTCGGCCCGCTGGTCTAGCTGGGTCGTCAGGCGAGTCGACCTGCGAGCCATGCCGGCCGAGATCACCGGAGACGCCGACGCTCTCGTCCAGGCAATGTTCGGCCAAGCGGATCGGAGTGCCACGGGCCCGGCGGACCCGCGCGAGCTGGCGATCAATATCCTCAGCTACGGCAAGAGCCATCTCTGCACGCTCGACAGCGCCGAGTTGCTGGACGATAAAACCATCGGTGCGCTGCGGCAGCGTGTCGGCGAGATTAATCAGCACGTGGAAGATGCGAAGAACCCTAACGTGCACCTGGCATTGATCGTAGCGAGCCGTCGTGATCCGCACTGGATAGGAATTACGCCCCGGCCACGGCTGAGGCGACTGCCGCTCAGTGAATTCAAGGTCGACGTCATCTTCAAGGCGCTGCGTGAGCTGGCCGTGAGTATGGGCCATAAGTTCGGTGATGATCAACTGCATCCCTACGCGGACCTCGTGCACCGCGCGAGCGAAGGCCTGCCTGCCCTGCTGGTCGGGTATCTGACCTGGATAAGGGACGCGCAGTGGGTCGAGCTGCAGCGGCTTGAAACCCAGGCGAGTTTCGACCAGCTGGCCCGGCCCTATATCGAGAATGACCTGCTCTCTGCGAGCAGTCTCGTCGGCTGGGGAAGGACTGTGACCAGCGAGCGGCGAGCCGCGCTTGAGCAGGCGCTGAAAGCCCTGGTGCCTTACCGCCTGTTCACCCAGTCGCACCTGAGCCATCATGCGATGAACGGGGACTTGCATCAGGCCCTGCGGGCTCAGGATTGGTCAGTCGCGCAGCTCTGGATTGCCGTCAGCGGTACCGACCTGCTGTACCGGCCGCAGGGGGAGCCGTGGCACGAAATCAATGCCCCGATCCGCCGGTTGCTGTTCCGGCACTGGTATCCGTCTGACGAGCTCCGGGCGCGGGCCCACCGGAATGCTCGCCAGTTCGTGCAGTCCTTCTTCGGGGGGGAGCTGGGACCGCATCAGCCCGTCATCCTGGTCGAGTGCCTGTGGCATGAGGCGGAGGCATGCAGAGTGCTCGCCTCGAACGAAATGGAAGAGGACCTCATCCGCCTTGCCAGGCGGCTCTCCGCTGGCCTCGTGAGTTATTCCGCGTTTAGGCAAGAAGACCTGAGAGTATGGGCCGTGGAGCGCATGCGTGGGGATCAGGAGCTGGCGAACGCGGTCGATGGTGCCGCCGGGTTGTTCGACCGGCTGATCGATGCTGTGAAAAGGCCAGTGTAGGAGCTAGCGCGTGAACGGGAACCCTCGATACTCCGAGTACATTAAACGAGACGAAGAGCGGCAAATCGAGCGGGAACTCGACACGGTGCGGGAAGACAAGCACAGCCGTGCGGTGCTGCTCTACGGACCCGGTGGCGTCGGTAAGACGTCTCTGGTGCGTCACCTGTCGGAGACCAGCTCTGATGGGAGAACGATCTGGCTCGAGCCTATCGATGTCGACGACCCTGACTGCTGGCTGCTGTCCAACCTGGAACGAAGGGTGGCGAGGCAACTCGACCCCGCCAACAGGTATTTCGGTCCCTACCAGCTCCAGCTTTCGCTGCTGCCTAGCTACACTCACGTCAGTATCAGTCACGAGACAATCGTCAGCTATCTCGGCCGGATCAAGGAGATCTTCGCTAGGTGTTATAAGGACTATGTCGATGCGGAACAGAAAACCGTCGTCATCGTCTTCGATACTGTCGAGACCATTCGCGGGACGAATCTGCTGCTGACGCTCACGCAGTGGATGAAGGGACTGCCCTCGGCTACTGTCTTCATCCTGTCAGGCCGCCCGGGCTGGCCGGACCCGATAAAAACCGAGCTGGAGAGCCCCTATCACGGCATTCCGGTCAGCACCGTCGACGTTCGGGGTTTCAGCCTGGAGGCAGCACACCGTTACCTCGATAGAAGCCAGATCTCCGGCGATCTTGAGGGCCAGGAGAAAGACAAGCTCGTGCTGCTGACCCAGGGACAGCCGCTGTGGCTCGCGTTCCTGATCGACTACCTGCGGGACGCGGGCATTCCGGAGGAAGCGGAGCGGGAGTCGCTCGAGCACCTGGAGCAGAATCTCCCTTACGGCGGGGAGATGAGCTCCGAGGGGGAGCGGTTGCACGAGGAATTCCTGCGCCGCCTGGTGGCCCCGTACCGGGAGTCGGACTTCTGGCACGAGGCATTCAAGCGGCTGGCCGTCGTGCGGCAGCCCGTCGCGAAGTCTGTCTGGCAGCGGCTCATGAACGATTGCACGCTGCCTGACGACAGCGCGGACGCCGATGCTGCGTGGCAGCAACTGCTAGACACGCCCTGGATCCGGCCGCGCGGCAACCGGCAGTACGTGACGCTGCACGACGCGGTGGCCGAGGCGTTCGCCCAGCGCCTGTTCCCGCTGCATGACAGGGACCGGCAGTGGCGGCAGCGGATCTGGCAGCGAGCGCTCGAGATCTACGGTGAACTGCTCGCCGAGGCGCAGGCCGATTTCGAACCAGAGCTTGCTGCCGTGCACGAGAACCTGAGGCAGCTCGATGCGGTGCGGCCGGAAGACGATCCCGGACCCTCGCGCATCGATACCGAGACCATCGAGCGCTCGATGCGGCTGGACGCGCGCAAGCGCGAGATCGATCAGCTGAAGGCGGCCCGGCTGTATTACCTCTTTCTACGTGACTTCGAAAGCGGCTGCCAGGAGCTGTTGCGGGACTTTGAGCAGGCAGAACAGCAACATGACGCGTACTTCCAGGACCTGCTTGTCATCTATTTGCAGCGGTTTCTGCCAGGCGGTGCCGATTCAGCGGCATTCAACGACGTCGTCAAGGCGAAGCTCGAGGAATTTCGGTACTGGCTGTTCCGGGACAGGCCGGACTACTACATCGCCCTGGGCATCATGGTAGCCAGGTACCTTATCGAGACCGCTCAATCTGAATCCGCGCTCGGGTTGCTCGACCGGCTGCCTGAGGTGGCGAATTCCCAGCAGCGTCATCGCATGCATATCTTGCGGGGTGACGCGTGCCTCCGCATTCCAGGCAAGGTCAAGGAAGGCCTGCCGCATTTCGAGCAGGCACTCGCCGAAGCTGAAGCCGTGACCTCGGCAGATCGTCACAAGCTGATCGCCGAGGCATACAAGGAGCGGGGCTTCTACCATCGGAACACGGGCCAATGGGAGGACGCCGACCTGTCCTACAAGCATGCGCGGGACGCGATCTCTGCGGCCTTGTCGGGAGAGGTCTCGGCCGATGACCGCAATGAGATGGCGTCGATCCACACGAACTGGGCGTACGTCAAGGGGCTGAACGGTGCTCACCGTGACGGCCTTGAGCTGGTAGAGAGCGCGATCACGGTGCGTCGCAGGATGAATCGGATTACGGACGAGGGAATGTCCTGGAGCGTCTGCGGAGAGGTATACCGGTACGCGCGCAGGTTCCAGAAGGCATGGGATGCTTACTCTCAGGCCGAGCGACTGCTCCAGCGAGGCCGATACTGGAACCGGCTGGGACTCATTTATCAAGAGCAGGCCATCTGCCTCTATCAGGCCGTCCAGGACGATATCAGGCTTACCAGCGACCCGATGCGGGACGCGAAGAAACTCATCACGCGGGCGCTCGACATATGCCTGGCTCAGTCCATCCGTGGCTATCCTTCCGCCCTGAACCGGGCCGGGCGCATCTTCGGCCATGATGACCCGGAGGCAGGGCTGCACTATCTGAGGGACGGAATCGGCGAAGCACAGAGATTGTCAGACGGCTGGTTCTGGTTCGCGAACCTGGTGGAATATGCAGAGCTGAACTACCGGGTCTGGGACCAGCGGCGAGAGGATCGGTACCGTCTCGAAATCGCTCACGTGGAGGATGACATTCACCGGGTCGCTGAGGACTATTCGTTTCCTGACCTCATCGGGCGGTGGAGCCTGCTGCAGGGTCACCTGGCCACCCACGACTATCTGCTGACCAGGGACGATAGGGCGCTAGACAGCGCGCTAGAGAGCTACAAGAGCGGGTTCGCTAATATCGCGAAGAGGCATGTCGGCTCCTCCGGTGCGGCTTCGGTCGCCGGTGAGTTCAGGACATTCCGGCAGATCTTCTTCCAGTTGCCCGAGCCGGTTCAGGCGGATTGGCGGGCCAAGCTCCGGTCGGCGTGGAGCGCTCTGGACGATGGTTCGACGCTGCTGCTTGCCCGCTTGGAGGAGCTGTACTGACCAGCCAAGTAACGCCGGTGACCGACATCCAGGAAGGCGTGGCACATGGGACATGTACAGTCGCGGCGCCAAGCGGTCGCGCTGTCGAGGTTTGACCTGCCTGACGCGCATGACCTGCTGCTGCACAGTTGCGAGGACTGCGCGTGCGCGGTGACCGATGACGAGGCCGTCAAGCACCAGTCGATGCCGTCGCCGCCGGTCGCATCCGCTGGCGACCGCTGGGTATGCGCGAGCGAAGTAGCCGAGTTCCCGCTCGATGCCGAGCACCGGCTGCTCTTCAACCCGCTCGGCTCCTCCGGTGCTGTCGTCGTCAACGAGTCGGCCTATGACATTTTCCGAGCGTTCGGCGCGCCTGCTGTCCCTGGCGATGTCGTCGCCGGCCGGCCCGGGCGCGGCGCTGAGTTCGAGGAGATCTTCCGGCGGCTGAGCAGCCTGGAGTTGCTTCACCCGGACGGCCGCAAGCCACGACCGCGATTTCCTGACGGGCAGGTACTGACAGCCTGGCTGCACGTGACCAACGGCTGCAACCTGCGCTGCCCGTACTGTTACGTGCACAAGTCCGCGCAGGCCATGGACGAGGCGACCGGCCGCGCGGCAGTGGAAGCCGTGTTCGGGTCGGCCGTGGCGAACGGGTTCCCCGCGGTCAAGCTCAAATACGCCGGCGGCGAGGCGAGCCTCAATCACCGCCTGGTCGTCAGCCTGCACGCGTACGCACGCGAACTCGCGGCGGCCGCTGGCGTCCGGCTGTACGCCACGCTGCTGAGTAACGGTGTGCGGCTGCCGGCCAGCCTCGTTCAGACCTGCAAGGCCGAGGGCATCCGGGTGATGATCTCGCTGGACGGACTAGGCGATCAGCATGACGTCCAGCGCCCGTTCGCGAACGGTAAGCCCTCGTTCCAGTTCGTCGAGCGGACGATCGCGGAGCTGTTGCGCCAGGGTCTCCCTCCGCACCTTTCTGTCACGATCACCAGCCGTAACGCGAGCGGCGTCGCCGACGTGGTGCGGTTCGCGCTCGAGCGTGACCTGACTTTCAGCCTTAACCTCTTCCGTGACAACGACTGCGCGTCGGTACATGCCGATCTGCGCTATGAAGAGCAGGCGATGATCGCCAGCCTGCTTGCGGCGTTCGGCGTGGTCGAGGATTTCCTGCCGCGCTGGAGCGTGCTCGGGTCGATACTCGACCGAGGGCAGTTGCTGCAGCCAAGGCAGCGATCCTGCGGGGTCGGTCAGGACTACGTGGTCATCGACCAGCGTGGTCAGGTCGCGAAGTGCCACATGGAGATCGAGAAGACGCTCGGCGATGTCTTCGCCGACGATCCGCTGGCGCTCGTCCGGCAGGACCGGACGAGCGCGCTCAACCTGCTTGTCGACGAGAAGGCAGGCTGCCGGGATTGCACCTGGCGGTACTGGTGCTCGGGCGGCTGCACGGTCGCTACTTTCCGGGCAACTGGACGATATGACATCAAATCGCCTAACTGCCATATCTACCAGGCTATCTATCCGCAGGCTCTGCGGCTCGAAGGGCTCCGGCTGCTCAAGTACGCGGTCACCTAGCGCCGGTTTGCCGCACCGGTCGCCTTTTATGCGACTGGCTGAACACTTACGCACCGCCGCCTAGAATCCAGGCGTGCGATGGCCTGTGAATTGGGTTCGGCCCGGCCGGGGCGAAAAGGCTGCGGCGGACCCGGTCAGTGCCGCTGGCGGCGCCCGCGCGCCCGGTAATGACGCGCCCGGTAATGACGCGCCCGTGGCGTTGCTCGTGCCACGTCAGCGCCCGGCCCGTGATCGAGCTACCAGGACCCCGACGAAGCAGGGAGGTAGCGTGCGGCCGCCGCAGGTCGAAGCCGACGGACCGGCCGGGGCGATGGCAGCCGGGACCACGGCAGCAGAGGCCACGGCAGCAGAGGCCAGCGGCGGCGGTACGGCACGCAAGTACGCGGATTTCAAGGTTCTCCTTGACGATCCGGCCAAGTCTCCCGGGCTGGGCTTTGCTGACTACGCGTCAGCCCTCGCGGAAATGATCGCCCATAGCCGAGCGGAATTCGCGGTCGGCATCTTCGGCAGCTGGGGTTCGGGCAAGACGACCCTGATGCGGGTGGTCAAGAGGATCTTGTCGCATGACGACAGCATCGTGACTGTCTGGTTCACCGCCTGGCGGTACGAGAAAGAGCCCCATCTCATCGTCCCGCTGCTGGACGTACTCCGTGAGGCGCTTGAGCGTCGGAACCGGGAAGATGAGAAGTCCGCGTGGGCGCGTCAGGCCGCGATCACGATCAGGCGCGCGGGGCAGGCTTTCCTCGCGGGCCTGACGCTCTCCGGCGAACTGTTCGGTATCGGGGGACAGCTCGATTTCGGCAAGGTGATCGACTCGATCGGGGTGAAGGACGACAAACCCGGACCGCTGTCGCTTTACCACTCCGGATACGTCCTGCTCAGGGACGCGATCCGCGAACTGTCAGCAGACGGGACGCGTCGCGTCGTGGTGTTCGTCGACGACCTCGATCGCTGCCTGCCGACCAATGCTCTGGACGTCCTTGAGTCCATGAAACTCTTCTTCGACGTCGAAGGCTGCGTATTCGTCGTCGGCCTGGACCAGGAGATCGCGGAAAGGGCCGTAGCGGTAAAGTACGGCACGGTCGGCGAGGAGGCCCAGCAAGTCCAGGTCAGCGGGACCGACTATGTGGAGAAAATATTCCAGGTTCCGTTCATGCTGCCCAAGATGAGCTCGCCCCAGCTCCCCAGCTACCTGGAGAGCATCGAGACGAACAGTGATTTCGGGAATGCGCAGCGCGCGGACTTCGCGAACATCGTGCGGCACTTCAGGTTTCTCCAGGGTGCCGACTCGGTCAACGCGCGCGCCATCAAGCGGCTGGTCAATACTTATACCCTGCAGCTCAAGGTGCTGAGCGGGCGGTTGGGCGAAGCGCTCGACCCGAACGTCGTGCTCGGGCTTTTGTGCATGAACTTCCGTCCCGATTCGCGCGAGATCTACAATCAGCTGACCGCCGACCCGAAGTTGTTCCAGTCGGCGATGCGGGAAGCGCTTGAGGAGACCGAATGGCCGGACTCCGTGTGGCTTTCTGGCACCAAGTTCGCGCTCCCGCTCGGATTCCCCGAGTACCTGCGCGGTGACGCCGCGCCCGTTCTCACCGTCGAGGACCTGCAGTCCTACGTCTCCGCCGCCGAGTCCACCTGGTCCACCGATCCGTGGGTGCTTGACGCACGGACGATCGTGAGCCGGCTCCGGCGGTCCGTCGACTCGCTGTCGTCAGGCAGCCTGACGCTGGCAGAGGCCGCGCGGCGGATTCCGGGCGAGACCGATCGCCTGTACAACGTCGTCATTCCCAGGCGGGAACCATTCGGCAGGCTGCGCGCGATGCGCAACGACATAGAGGCCACCGTCGCCAAGCTCGACGCCATGATGCGCGACCTGGTCAGAGCGGACAGCGGCGAGGACGCCGCATTCTCCGTGGACGCCTGGACTTCGGGGGCCACGGCGTTGTTCAAGGAACTCGACGTCGCCTTGCAGGAGTTCCACCGGTACGTGAGCGTCGGCGCCTTCTGAAACCGGGAGCGGTCCAGCAGGCGCGGTCACCAGTGCTGAGGGCTTCCGGTCAACTGGAAGCCACCCGAAGGTAGCGGCTGATGGCGGCGGGGACGGCGACCAGGAGCAGGGCCACCAGCCAGACGATCGCCTCGCCGGCGGGCCGGGCAGTGCGGCCGCCGAGGCACAGCGCCCGCAGCGCGTCGGTGATCACAGTGACGGGGTTGGCTTTGGCGAAGGCCTGCGGCCATCCGGGCATGGTGCCGACCGGCACCAGGGTGGAACTGGTGAAGAACAGGATGACGACAGGGAACAGGCCGGCTAGCCCGGCTGCTTCCGGGTCGCGTACCACGAGGCCAAGCAGCAGGTTGAGGCAGGAGAAGGCGAGCCCGGTCAGCACGGCGAGGGCAACGGCGGCGGGTGTGGCGGCTGGCCCGGCGTGGAACCGGAATCCGATGACAGCGGCCTGCTGCGGGGTCAGCAGCGGCCACCTGGCGACCTCAGCGCGGATCTGCTCGCGCAGGGGCTCTAGCTCGGCGCGTGCTTCCGCCAGCAGCCCGGCGCGGTCACGGGTCCTGGTTCTTCCATCGGGACATGTACCTGGTCCTGTCCATGCGTAGGACAGGACGCGGTCTGCGACCGGTCCGCGCGGTCAGGGGACGCGGCGGCGGAGGCTGCCTAAAGGGTCCTGCCGATGAAACCCTCGGGCGATGAGCGTCTGCCTACATGGCAGAAAACCGATCCATGGGAGGAAGGCCATGGGAAAGGTCGTGGCGGGGACACCACATCGATCGACGGGTACATCACCGGCCCCGATGACGGGTCTGGCTGCGGGTTGGGCATGGGCGGGAGCGGCTGCATTACTGGGTGTTTAGATGCCATTGAAGGTGCGACGCGCCAGTCCGCCGGACTCGATTTGGTCACCGTTCGGCGACAGCATAGTCGCGGGGATCGCTGGCAAGGTCGTTTCATGAGCAGGGGTTGCGGTAAGGCAGCCCGGGTAGCGACGACCTGGTGCTCAGGCTGGTGGTCGAGGTCCACCGGCACAAGGAGGACGACCCGGCAAGATGACAGGTTGGCCGCGTGACGGCGGGGCAACGACACCGACTGGGCCTTCGCCCTCTACAACCCGGCCACCGAAACCTACGCTGACGCTGTCCCTTGCTGCGACCAGCCAGCACAGCTACCGGCGGACCAGGTTCGCGTCCGCCGCCAGCCTCGGCCGGATCGCATGGGCCGCCTGGTCGCTGCCCGGCGCCGCCGTCCGCTAGCCGGGGGTGCGGCTTGCTACCACGAACCCCAGGCCAGGCTAGGGGCGGGCAGTTCGGGCGGTACCAGGAAGGCCGGCGGCGCGGAGAAGTCGAGCGCCCCGACGGGCGAGAGCGCCGCGGCGTCCCGTCTCGTCAGGGACGGCAGGTTCCACTTGTCCTGCACCAGCCGCAGGATCGAGGTGTGGTCGAAGACGTCGGAGAGCACGCAGTCGCGCCGCGCGTACGGGGAAACCAGCACCGCGGGGACGCGGAAGCCGTAGGTGTCGTACTGCCGGGACCCGGCGACGAGCGCCTCGGCGTGCCGCACGTACCCGGGGAACAGCGGTTTCAGCGCAGTGCGCAGTACCGACGGATGACCCACCAGGCTGCGCCCTTCGACGTCGTCCGGTGGCACCGCGGCGGGTGGCGGGACGTGGTCGTAGTAGCCGCCGTGTTCGTCATAGGTCCAGATCAGGAGCGTGTCCGGCCAGCCCTTGCCGTGCATGACCCGGTTGATGACCTCGGCGGCGAAGCTTTCGCCCCTGCGGATGTCCTGCGGGCTCTCCTCGGAGTACTCGTCGAAGTCCGGGTCCACGATGCTGAAGGCGGGCAGCGTGCCGTGGTCGGCGTCGGCGAAGAACTCGTCCACGCTCTTGACGTGCAGCATGTACCGGGAGACACCTAGCGGGTACAGGCCGCAGGTGAATTGCAGGTCCCGTTTGACGCCATCGCTGACCTGGCGGAACGGGCGTCCCAACGATGCCAGATGATGCCTGGCGCGGCGACGCCGGTACCGGGCGTACCGCCGGGCGGTCGACTTGGCGCCGCCGTTCGGGTGGTAGTTCGCCCATGAGATCCCGTGCCTGGTGAGCAGTTCCCCGATAGTTCCGGCTGGCGGCCTGCTGAGGATGTTGACCGGCAGGTCGTCCATCAGACCGTGCGCAGTGCCGGCCAGCAGGAACCGCCGGTTCGGGAAAGTCGGGCCCAGGCAGGGGCTGAACCAGCGGTCGGCGAGCGGGAACGTACGCGCGAGGCCGTAGTAGAAGGGTAGATCCCGCTCGGTCCAGTAACCCATGCCCGCGCTGGAGTCGCAGGCCGGCGCCGCGGCCCGCGTCGCGGTCACGAAACCGCTCAGCTTGCCGTCGGCCCACTGGGCGTGGCTGACACTCCAGCTCTGGCACGGCACGGCCGCGTGCTGCACGGTCGACGCCAGCGGGTGCGCCCGGACCGCGCGGCCAGTAGAGTCCGGGTTCCCGGCGTCGGGCTGGCCGTCCGCGCCCAGCGGAAATCCCTCGCCCCGGCCCGCCAGCACGCCGAGGTAGTTGTCGTAGGAGTGGTTCTCCATCATGAGCACCACGATGTGCTTGATCCCGGGCAGCAGGTCAGTTCCTGCGGGCTCGGACGGATCAGGCAGGCGACCAGGTTCGAGGCCCGGCGGAATTCGGCCGGGCCGATTCACACTCCGCTGCTCCAGGCGTTGCCACATCCTCGTGTCGAGCATGAATCATCCCTCCTTCGAGGTCGCTCGTCGCTCAGCTGACGTTCCTGCTCAATGTTGACCGGGAAGCCGCGCGCAAACGTCCCCGGTGCCAGCGGCCCGCTGGCCGCGGCTCGTACCGGTAGGAATTTGGCCACGTAAGCGGCAAGCTAGGAGATAAATCAGCCTTTCGGAGGTCGGCATGCACAAGCACGGCAAGGACGGCAGGGACGCTGGCTCAACTCGCAGGGCGCTTCTTCTCGGTACCGCCTCGGGCCTGACAGCCAGCCTCGCGGGCATGCCGGCGGTCGCGGCGCAGCCAGCTGAGGCGGCCACCGGGACTGGCGGCCCCACGGACTGGCTGAACGTGGTCACCCAGTACAACGCTGACTCGTCCGGTGCCACGGACTCCACGACCGCGATCCAGAGCGCGCTTGGTGCGGCTCTTCCTGGCCAGGTCGTCTACCTGCCTGCCGGTACTTACCTGATCTCCCAGCCGCTCAACATCCCCCCGGCCATTACCGTCGCGGGCGCCAAGGGCGGCACCAACGCGGCTGACACCAGCGCCACCACCGAGCGGGGTACGGTGCTCCGGGTCGCGTCGTCGTTCAGTTCCTCGTTGCCGGTCACGGCCGCCATCGCGATGCTGGACTGCCAGGCGGGCGGCTGGCCTTCGTACTCAAGCGGGGACCCTGGCGCGAACATCGGCATACAGCTGCGCGACTTCTTCGTCGACGCCCAGAGCGCCCCGGCGAATGTGGACGGCATTGCCGCCTACGGATCCGTCCATTCTGTGAAGATCACCGACGTCGTGGTCTATGGCGCGACCGGCAACGGCGTGGCGGGCCAGAAGAACTCATCCAGCACCGCCGGGGACAAGTCGCCGGACGGCTGGCTCTGCGAGCGGGTCCTCGTCCAGGACGCGGCGAAGCACTCGTTCGGGAGTTCCATCTGGCAAGACGGCGTCTTCATCGCCTGCCATGCCCAGGCGGGCGGTACCGGCGGTGACGGCTTCTTCATCGACCAGGGGTCGACCAGGCTGATCGGCTGCCGGTCGGACTACAAGCAGAACGCGTTCACCGCCGACAGTTACGGGACCGGGGGAGGCTACGGCCCGATCATCCTCTCGGCCTGTACCAGTGATCAGTGCGACAACAATGCTTTCAACATCATCAACAGCAACTCCCAGGGGACGAGCAGCCGCAATCCGGTGATCATCGACGGCTGCCAGGCGGTCAACGTGGGGGCGAACGGCGGCTCGGGTGGTGGCGGGTACGCCGGCATCTACGTCGAAGGCGCCGCTACCAGGGTCACCGTCAGCAACACCCAGATCTGGGCGACGACGTCGGCTGGACCTGACTACGGCGCCAGGGTGGTCAAGAACGGCGTCAGCGGCGCTGGCGCGTCCCAGGTCAGGATCAGCGGCGGGACGCTCAACGGCCAACTCGCCGCGGTCAGCTACGACGGCTCGGCCGCGGATTTCTATATCGGCCCGGACGTGACGCAGTACGTGGGCATCCCGGGTACGACGACACCTGCCTCGGGAGGCTGGATCCCGCTGGCTCCCCAGAATGGTTACGCCAACAGTGGTAGCGGCCCGAACCTGGAATCGCGGGCATTCGGCGACCGGATCGAGATCATCGGTGACCTCAGCGTGCCCGCCAGCGCCAACACGACGATCGCGGGCCTGCCCGCCGGGTATGCGGTGCCGCTGACCCAGCAGCTGCACGTCACGATCATCAGCAACAGCTCGCCGCCGGCCGCGAGCGTCCTGACGCCACGCGTGTACGTCCAGGGATCACCTGCGGGGCTCGTCGCCCGGAACATCCCGGCGAACACCACCAGGATCTACCTGAACGGCGTGGTGTACTCCAGTGCCTGATGCGCGGGGCGGGGCAGTCAGATCGTCCCCGCGGTGATGGCGTCGGCGATCCACGGGATGGCTTCGTCCAGCATCTGGCTGAGTGTGGTCCGCGCCTCGAAGCCGAGTACTCGCTTGGCCTTCTCGGTAGCCGGAACGCGGCGCTGCACGTCGTACTCGAAGGGATCGTCGTGTACCACCCGCAGCGGTTTGTCCTGGCCCTTGACCTTGTGCCAGATCAGTTCGGCCAGTTCCCGCACCGTCGTGCCCTGAGCGGTCGACAGGTTGAAGTCCTCGCAGTGCGCGTCGGGATGCGCCATCGCGGTCACCACGCCCGCGGCCAGGTCGCCGCCGTAGGTGTAGTGCCTGACCTGGTCGCCGGAACCCAGGAGATGCAGCGGGTCCTGGCCTTTGAGCACCTTCTGCACCAGGTCGGGGACGACATGGCTCATCGCGAGCCGCACGTTGCCCGACAAGATCTCCTCGTCGCCGAGCGCCCGGCTCTCGCCGATTCCGACGCAGTTGAACGGGCGCACGATCGTATACGGAAGCCGGTACTGATCCCAGGCGGCCCTGGCGAAGTACTCCACGGCGAGTTTCTGGAAGCCATACGACGACAGCGGCGGCGGGATCTCGCGCTCCTGGCCCTCGTGCGAGGGCCAGTGGTCCGCGCTTTCGAAGACCATCGACGAGGACAGGTAGGTGACCTTGCGCAGCCGGCCCGCCTGGTGCGCGGCGATCGCGGCGTCACAGGACGCCGCGATGATCCGCTCGTTGGTGGCGAGCAGGTCGTAGGTATAAGTATGAAAGTACGAGATGCCGCCGATCATCGCCGCTCCGGCGATGAAATGGTCGCAGTCCGAAGCGAGCTGACTCATCAGGCCGACGTCCGCGGCGTCCGCCTCGACGAGGTGGTAATGCGGATGGCGGTCGTAGGACTTGCTGACCTTGCCGTACTTGGAGAAGTTGTCGACGCCGACAACCTCGTAGCCGCGATCGAGCAGTTCGGCGACCAGGTACCCGCCGATGAACCCCGCTGACCCGCTGACCAGTACCTTCTCCATTTACCCGCCCTTCCCGGACACTCGCTGCCGCACCTGCTCCGCGGTCAACCGGGGCCCGAACGCGAACCGGTACCAGCGCAGGTACTTGGGAATCCACTTGGCCACCTTGAAGTTCGAGACGCCTGCCTGGCGGTCCAGCCAGATGGTCGGGATCTCGGCGACGGGCAGCCGCATGCGCTTGGCCTTCGCGGTCAGCTCGATCCCGATCTCGAACCCGTCCCTGGAGTCGATGCCGACAGCACGGACGAAGTCAGTGGAGTAGGCCTTGAACGAGTTGGTGGCGTCCCTCGTCCCGGTATGCGCGAGCAGCCGCAGCGAGCGGCCGGCCAGCTTGGACAAGGCGCCCTTGACGTAGCTGCCGCCCACCTGCTGGCCACCGGGCATGTACCGGGACGCCGCGGCGACCGCCACCCCCCGCTCGGTCAGCCTGGCGAGGTCGTCGATCTGCCTGGCGTCGTCGCATCCGTCAGCCATGGTCACCACCGTGACCGGCGCGGTCGACGCGGCGATCCCGTACCTGATCGCGTTCGCCGGCCCGTTGCCGTAAGTGTTGACCAGGTAGCGAAGCCGCGGCTCCTTCTGCGCGTACTCGGTCACGACCTCGACGGTGCTGTCTTCCTCGCTGTCCACGACGACCAGGACCTCGCAGGTCAGCCGGATCGACTCGAAGATCCGGTCCAGCACAGGGACGATGCGCCCGCCCTCGTTGTAGGCCGGGATGACGATCGAGATGCGCGGCTCCTCGGTCACACCCGAACGCCTTTGCCGAGCACGTCCCACAGGTCCGCCACCGGCTTGCAGGTCGTCAGGTCCCGGTACTCCGGATGCGGCGCGCCGATCACGAGCAGGTCGGCGGCCTCGATGACGTCGCTGGCGGGCAGCAGCCGGGGATCGGTACGGACGTATGGATCGCTGCACAGCACCGCCTTGGCCTTGAACTGCAAGATCCGCCGCAGCTTGTAGGCAAGGCTCGAGCGGATGTCGTCCGACCCGCCCTTGAAGGCCATGCCGAGAATGCCGACCGTCATCGTCCTCAGGTCGAAGCGCTGCTCGAGCTTGTGGACCAGGTACAGCGGCATGCCCTCGTTGATCGCCATGGCCGTATGGCCGAGCGCGAAGTTGTTGTTGTTGAACGCGGCTAGCTGCATCGTGTCCTTGAACAGGCACGGCCCTGCCGCGAAGCCCGCTCCTGGCATGTCGGCCGCCCTGGGATAGCCGAGCGTCAGCTTCTGCCTGATCTGCTCGAAGTCCAGCCCGCGGTCGTTGGCCATCATGTACAGCTGATTCGCCGTCGCGAACTTGATGTACCGCCAGACATTGGTGAACAGCTTCGCGAGCTCTGCCTCTTCCGGTGACATCGGCACCAGCGTGGGGGTGAGCTTGCCGAACAGCGCGCTGGCCCGTTCCAGTCCCCGGGCGGTACGGCTGGACACGATCTGCGGCAGCTCGAACAACTCGGTCATCGCCTTGCCCTCGGCGATGCGTTCCGGGCAGAACGCCACGTCGATCTCGATGCCCAGATCGGCCACCATCTTCTCCACCAGGGCGGTCACCCCCGGATAGACCGTGCTGCGCAGGATCAGGATCTGCCCGTCGTGCAACTGATCGGCGAACGCGGCCAGCGCTCGCGGAATCGCGGCCTGGTCCGGGTTCAGGTGCTCGTCGACCGGAGTGCCGATGACCACGACCCCGTGCTCGGCGGTACTGATGATCGACGGGTCGGCGGATGCCGCCAGGCGTCCTTCGGCGACCGCGCGGGCCAGTATCTGCTCCGCACCGGCCTCGGCGAACGGCATCCTGCCCGCGCCGACCGTCGCCACCGCGCTCTCGCTGACGTCGTAGATGCCGACCTGAAGGCCGCGATCGGCGAATGCGATCGCCAGCGGCAGCCCGACGTGCCCGCAGCCCCCGATGACCACCACATCGCGGGTGTACTCCCTTGGACTACTGCCAGCCGTCACCGAGGGACCTCCGGTCAAAATTGGCCTAAATAAAGGTAATTAAATTGCCAAGCGCTTATCAGCGCATCGTATAGCGGAGCCGGGCTCCGGACCTCTCGCGACTTTATTTCCCCGTGCGGAAGCTGATTATGTCTGGCTCGGATACGCGGTCTT
>Ga0307372_10005921_pt1 | contig 18100 bp, 19 predicted proteins | sample OX1MG_FD_202533 | JGI IMG/M metagenome (GOLD analysis project Ga0307372, IMG submission 202533) | Soil microbial communities from Risofladan, Vaasa, Finland - OX-1 | ecosystem: Environmental > Terrestrial > Soil > Coastal area > Acid sulfate soil | place: Finland: Risofladan, Vaasa | collected...
CCGCGCCGTCCAGCACCTCGAGGAGTACTTCCAGCGGCTCGGACCCCTCACCCAGCCGCTCGCGCGTCGCCAACGCCAACTCTCCGAAGACGCGAGCGGTCTCGTAGGAGCGCACGACGGCGCCATCGTCGCTGAAGGTACCGGCCGCCGCGCCCAGCACCCGGTAGGGCGCAGTAAAACACGACCCCAGGTGGGCCAGGACGCCGCGGGTCTGGGTCACTCGGGATGGAACTGATTGGTGATCGGCATCCGGCGGTCGCGGCCGAACGCCTTCTTCGAGATGCGCACGCCCGGCGCGGTCTGGCGACGCTTGTATTCGCTGGCGTCCACCAGCGTCGCGACGCGCCGCACGAGATCGGGGTCGTGTCCGAGGGCGATCAACTCCTCGGCCGTGGCGTCGCCCTCCACGTAGAGCTCCAGCAGCGGATCGAGCAGCTCGTAGGGCGGCAGGGACTGGTCGTCGCGCTGGTCGGGACGCAACTCGGCCGACGGAGCCTTGGTCAGGACCGACTCGGGTATGGGCGCGGGGTCGCCGTCGCGGATCGCGCTGGCGTTGCGGTGCCGGCACAACTCGTACACCAGGGTCTTGGGCACGTCCTTGATGACCGCGAACCCGCCAACCGAGTCGCCGTAGAGGGTCGAGTACCCCGTCGCCAGTTCGGACTTGTTGCCCGTGGCGAGAACGATCGCCCCGGTCGCGTTGGAGACCGCCATGAGTATGACGCCGCGCACGCGCGACTGGAGGTTCTCATCGGTGAGGCCGTGCGGCGGCTCGCCCAGGGCGCTCTCCAGGGTCTCGCAAAAGACGCGGTGCGCATCCTCGATGGGCAGCGACGTCACTTCGATGTCCAGGCGACGACCGAGCTCGTAGGCGTCCTCGAGCGAGTGGGACGAGGAGTAGCGGCTGGGCATCGCCAGGCCGCGCACGGCGCGAGAGCCGACCGCGTCGACGGCGATCGTGGCCACCAGCGACGAGTCGATGCCCCCGGAGAGTCCCAGCACGGCCGAACGAAACCCGTTCTTGCGCAGGTAGTCACGCGTCCCGGTGACGAGGGCTTCGTAGACCTCCTCGATCTCGGTCGGTAACGCCGCCACGTGATTGACCAGGTGCGACACCGACGCCGACTCGTCGCGCGGGTAGAGGCCGTCGAGGGCCACCCCCACGTCGCTGGCGCGCGCTTCGACGTCGACGACGAGAAGCTCTTCGCGAAAGGCCACGGCGCGCGCCACGACCTCGCCGCGTTCACTGAAGACAACACTCTGTCCGTCAAAGACCAGCTCGTCCTGTCCTCCGACCAGATTGACGTAGGCGATCGGACAGCCCGTCTCGAGCGCGCGTTCGCGCAACATGGTCTCTCGCTCGTCCTGGCGACCTCGCGCGTAGGGCGACGCGTTCGCCACCACCAGCAGCGTCGCCCCCTGGGAGGCGAGCTCGGCGGCCGGTCCCATCTCCGGCCACACGTCCTCGCAAATGACCATTCCCACGGCGACGCCCTTCACGTTGATGATCGTCTGGGGTCCGGCGCCGCGCCGGAAGTAGCGCAACTCATCAAAGACGTCGTAGTTAGGAAGCAGGCGTTTTGTGGCGGTAGCCGCCACACCCCGGTCGTCGAGGGCGACCAGGACGTTGGCCAGTCGGGGCGGAGTTGGCGCGCCCATCGGGCCACCGGCCTCGTCGCGAGCGTCGACCGGAGGCCCCAGGGGCAGTCCCGACTCGCCGCCCACCACCGTCCCGACCAGGAGCGGAGGCACGAATCGGGCTCGGGCGAGCTCGTCGAGCGCGTTGGCCGCGGCCTCGATGAAACCCTCGCGCAGCAGCAGGTCCTCGGGCGGGTACCCGGTCAGCGCCAGCTCCGGCGAGACCACCAGGTCGGCGCCGACGGTGGCCCCCTGCTTGCGGAACCGGTCCAGGGTCGCGACGTTCTGGCCCAGTGCGCCGACAACCGCGTTCATCTGGGCCAACGCGAGTCGCACGACGGGCACGACCGCAGCCTACCGGCGTGGTCTTTGACGATTCCGGGCCGACGTTTCACACGCGGTTAACACAACCGGGGGGTGCAGGGGGTGCGCGCCCACCAGACTGGAGGGGTCGCGAAGCGCGACGACGCCAAAGGAGCAACGTGTCGTATCAGGCCGAGTACATCTGGATTGACGGAACCGAGCCCACGCGCCAACTGCGCAGTAAGACCAAGATCGTGGCCGACGGGTCGAAGCCGCCCGTGTGGGGCTTCGACGGCTCGAGCACCAACCAGGCCACCGGCGACGCGTCGGACTGCGTGCTGAATCCGGTGTTCAGTTGCCCGGACCCGCTGCGCGGGCCGAGCGACCTGCTCGTCATGTGCGAAGTCCTCAACTCGGACATGACGCCGCACGTGACCAACACGCGAGCGGCGGCGGCCGAGGTCGCCGAGCAGTACGCGCGCTTCGAGCCGATGTTCGGCGTCGAGCAGGAGTACACCTTCTTCAAGGACGACCGGCCCTACGGCTGGCCGGCCGTCGGGTTCCCCGCTCCGCAGGGTCCGTACTACTGCGGCGTCGGCGGCGCCAAGATGCCCGGTCGCGACATCGTCGAGGAGCACACCTTGGCCTGCCAGAAGGCGGGGCTGTCCATCGAGGGCACCAACGCCGAGGTGATGATGGCCCAGTGGGAGTTCCAGGTCGGCGTGCTCGGCGCGGTCGAGATCGGCGACCAGCTCTGGGTCATGCGCTGGCTCCTCGAGCGCATCGCCGAAGAGTTCGACGTCGACGTCAGCTTCGACGCCAAGCCGGTGCACGGTGACTGGAACGGCGCGGGGGCCCACACCAACTTCTCGACCAAGCAGATGCGCGCCGCCGGCGGCTTCGACGCCATCGTGGCCGGCTGCGAGGCGTTATCGAAGAAGGTCACCGAGCACATCACCAACTACGGCGTCGGCATCGAGGACCGACTGACTGGAGCGCACGAGACCGCCCACTGGTCGACCTTCTCCTACGGGGTCTCGAACCGCGGCGCGTCGGTGAGGATCCCCGGGGCCGTGGCCCGCGAGGGTCGCGGGTACCTCGAGGACCGGCGGCCCAACGCCAACATGGACCCCTACGTCGTGAGCCGGCTGATGGTCGAGACGATCTGCGGCGCCGCGGCGGCGTCCGCGTCCACCAAGCGGGTGGCCGCGAAAAAGGTCACGGTGCAAAAGACCGCGAAGAAGGCCCCCGTCCGCGCCAGGGCGCGCTAGGCCACCAGCGCCACCGACCGATGGGGTCGGCGGTGGCGCTCGGGGCGAGAGGTGCGAGAATGAACACCATGCAGTCCCAGGCCCAGTACGTCCTTCGCACCGTTGAAGAGCGCGGCGTGCGCTTCGTCCAGCTCTGGTTCACCGACGTTCTGGGGCGCCACAAGGCCTTTCACGTCACCCCGGCCGAGCTAGAAGACGCCCTCGATCAGGGGATGACTTTTGACGGCAGCGCCATTGACGGCTTCAGCCGCGTCCAGGAGTCTGACGTCCTGGCCCGACCCGACCTCACGACGTTCCAGCTCCTGCCCTGGTATCACGAGGAGGGAGTGGCGCGCGTCTTCTGCGATATCACCAACATCGACGGGAGCCCCTTTGAAGGATGCCCGCGCCAGCAACTGCGTCGCGTGCTCGAGGGTGCCCGTGACCAGGGCTACACCTTCTTCGCCGCGCCCGAGATCGAGTACTTCTACTTCGAGGACCTTGATGCGTCGCGCGGTCCACGTCCGCTGGACCGCGGCAGCTACTTCGACCTGCTGCCCGACGACACCGGCAGCCAGCTGCGCCGACGCACCGTGCTGGTGCTCGAGGAGATGGGCATCGGTGTCGAGCACGCCCAACACGAGGATGCTCCGGGCCAGCACGAGATCGACCTGCGTTACACCGACGCCCTCACGATGGCCGACACCGTCATGACCGCGCGCTACGTGATCAAGGAGCTGGCGCGTCAGGCCGGGGTCGCGGCGAGCTTCATGCCCAAGCCCCTCGACGGTGTCCAGGGCTCGGGCATGCACACGCACCTGTCCCTCTGGCGCGACGAGCGCAACGCCTTCGTCGGCGAGGGCCCCTACGGCCTCAGCCCGGTAGCCGCGCAGTTCATCGCGGGACTGGTGCATCACGCGCCGGAGATCACCGCGGTCACCAACCAGTGGGTCAACTCGTACAAGCGCCTCATCCCCGGCCACGAGGCGCCGGTGGATGTGTCCTGGGCGCGTCACGACGACGCCGCCCTGGTGAGGGTGCCTTCGGTCAAGCCCGGGCGCGTGGACTCCACGCGTGTCGAGTTCCGTTCGCCGGACCCGGCGGCCAACCCCTACCTCGCCTTCGCGGTCATCCTGGCGGCGGGCATGCGTGGCGTGGCCGGACGCTACGAGTTGCCCCCCGAGGGTGAACGCGTCGCGTCGCTACCGCAGTCGCTCGCCCAGGCGCTCGACCTCATGGAAAGATCCGAGCTGCTCAACGAGACGCTCGGGGCCCACCAGGTCGAGTGGTTCCTGCGCAACAAGCGCGCCGAGTGGAACGCCTACCGCGGCCAGGTGTCGGCCTTCGAGTTAGCGCGCTACCTACCACTGCTGTGATCGACGTCGTCCTGTGTGTGCCGTCGTGTGAAGGCCCGGTGCGCAAGGCCTTCGAGGTCACCGGGGTGACACCGGCGGTGGCCGCGTCGGGTCGTCTCAACGAAGTCACGGCGCTCGAGCCAACCGACGGATTCGCCGGCGCGGTCATCAACGCCAGCGCGATGCCAATCACCGAGGCGATGAACCTGTGCCGGGCACTGCGCTCACGCGAGCGCGGTGTCGGGCCGATCATCGTGCTGGTGGACCACTACCAGCTCGACGACCTGACGTTTCGCGAGGACCTCTTCGACGACTTCGTGGTCGGGCCCTTTGACGTCAGTGAGCTCGCCACGCGACTACGTCACCGACTGCGCCGCGCGGGCAACGAAAGCGTCGCCCCACGCGTCGAGCACGGCGGACTGGTCATGAACCTCGAGACCTACCAGGCCGCCATCCACGGGCGCGTCATGGACCTGACGTACATGGAGTACGAGCTGCTGCGGTTCCTCGCCACGAATCCGCACCGCGTCTTCACCCGAGAGACCCTGCTCAGTCGCGTCTGGGGCTACGAGTACTACGGCGGCGCGCGCACGGTCGACGTTCACGTGCGGCGCCTGCGCGCGAAACTCGGTGAGGAGAACGCCCACCTGATTCACACGGTGCGGTCAGTTGGTTACAAGTTCGGCGACGAGCCGGAGCGCACCAGCGACTAGCCAGCGGGCGCGTGCGCCCAGAGCTCCACTTCGGCCCGCGCACCGAGGGGCAGTTGGGCCACGGCCACGGCCGAACGGGTCGGTCGCGGATCGCTGAAGGTTTCGACCCAGACCTCGTTGCACGAGGCGAAGTCCGACATGTCGACCAGAAACAGGGTCGCCTTGAACACCTGCTCGAAGGTCACGCCGGCCTCGGCGAGAACCTCACGCGCGTTGGCCAGTGCCTGGCGCAGCTGATCGGCCGCGACACCTTCGACGAACTTTGGGGGATCGGCGTCATAGTCCAGACCCACCTGGCCCGAGATGACGACGAGTTCGCCCGCGCGGCGCCAAGGCGAGTAAGGACCAACTGGCGTCTTCACGCCTAGCTGAAGGAGTTACCGCAGCCGCAGGTGCGTGAGGCGTTCGGGTTGGTGATGTGGAAACCGGCGCCCTGGAGGCTGTCGGTCCATTCGAGAGTTGACCCGGTGAGAAGTTCGGCGCTCTGCGCGTCGACGACCACCTTGACGCCCGCGAACTCGCGAACGACGTCGTCGCTGGCTACGTCGGTGTCGAAGAACATGTCGTAGTTGAACCCCGAGCAGCCGCCCGGCTTCACCGCGACGCGCAGCGCCAGGGCCTCGTCGCCACCCTCGGCGGCGATCAACTCGGCCACCTTCTGAGCGGCCCCGTCACTGAGCGTGATGGGATCAGCGGACTGCGTCTTGAGACGGATCTCGACCGCGTTCGACATTGTGGCCTCCTAGCTCCTCACTATCGTAGCGGCCGACTAGCGCGGTGAACACCTCGCCGGCGACCCCGGTAGCGTCTCGTCATGAACTCCGATGAGGTCGTGCGTGAACGCCTGGGCCGCGTTCTGGACCCTGAACTGGGCACTTCCATCGTCGAGCTCGGCATGGTCGGCGACATCATCGTCGACGACCAGGGCCACGCCCGGATCGGCGTGGCCCTGACCACCGCGGCCTGTCCCCTGCGCGCCCAGATCGAACGCGACGTGCGCGAGGCCGCCCTCAGCCTGGACGCGGTCACGTCGGTCGAGGTCGAGGTGGCGGTGATGGACGCGCCGGCACGGCGCGAGCTGATGCGTCGCGCCCGCGCGGCCGCCCAACGGCGCGCGCCCGAGACGTCGATACCTCCCCAGGTACCGGTGCTCATGGTCGCCTCCGGCAAGGGCGGCGTGGGCAAGTCGTCGGTTGCCGCCAACCTCGCGTCGGCGCTCGCCGCGACCGGGCTCACCGTCGGGGTTCTCGACGCCGACGTCTGGGGCTTCTCACTGTCGCGCCTGCTGGGCGTGCGAGGCGAGGTCGAAGCGCGCGCCGGAAAGATGGTGCCACGCGAACGTGAGATGGGCGACGGACGTGTGCGCCTGCTTTCCATGGGTTTGCTCGCCGATGCCGACGAGGCGCTGATGTGGCGCGGACTCGTTATCCAAAAGGCAGTGGCGCAGTTCATCGAGGACGCCGACTGGTCCGGCGTCGACTACTTCGTCGTCGACACGCCGCCGGGCACCGGTGACGTCGTCATGACCCTGGCCCGACTCCTTCCCCAAATGGGCCAATTGGTCGTCACGACGCCGGCGCCAGCGGCCCAGCAGGTCGCGGCGCGCGCGGCGGACTTCGCGCGCAAGTCCAACATTCGAGTTCTCGGGGTGATCGAGAACATGAGCGCACTGGTGTGCGAGTGCGGCGAACGCCACGCGCTCTTCGGCGAAGGCGGCGGTCGGCGCCTGGCCGACGATCTCGGCGTGCCCCTGCTCGCCGAGATCGCGTTGAGTCCCGAGATGTCGCACTCCGGTGACACCGGCGACCCGGTGGCCCTGCACGAGGCGCCCGGCGGAGTCTTCACCTCGCTGGCCCAACGCATCCTCACCGAGGTCGCTCCACCACCGGGTGCGTTGGGCTGCTCGGCCCGGCTGCTCGACGCCGTCAACCGATCGGTCGAGGTGCTGGCCTAGGCGTCGTAGCCCTCATCTCCCGCGATCAGCACCGTCACGACTCCGTCGCGCGTGACCAGACGCGGTTCAGTCTTCGCCACCCTGTCCTGAGCTCGTGCGAAGGCAACGACGTCGCGGGCCCTTGCCAAGTCCGCGACGGACTGGAGAGTGCGAATCGTGGGGAAGATCATCTCGTACTCGCCGCGCGCCTGGGCCGACAGTGCGTCACGCGGGCGCAGCCACACGCTGTCCACCGTCTCGGCGCTGTCGTGAAGCGCCACCTGACCCGACGGCGCGAGGACCACGAAGAAGCGGGTATCAAAGCGGCGCGGTGGCCCGGTCGGGGTGACCCAGTGTGCGAGGTACGCGACGCCGCGTAGGTCGAGGTGCACGCCCGACATCTCTAAGACTTCGCTAAGAGTTCCCTCGCCCGCGTTGAGCCTGCGACGCGCCGCGGCGAGGTGCGATGCGGCCTCCGCATCGAGTTGAACTTCCTTTCCGGCGTCGTCGCACACGACGAGCAGCCCCGCCTCTTCAAAGAGTTCACGCAGCGCCGCGACGACGTAGGCCCGACCCCCCGCGGAGAGACCCAGCAGATCCGAGAGCTCCGCATCCTCAGGGCCCGTCACACGATTCAGTTCGGCGTCGCCGGGTTCGAGCGCGCCCCCGGGAAAGACGTACGCACCGCCAACAAAGTCGCTGCGGAGGTTGCGCCGCACCATGAGCACTTCGAAACCATTGGCGCCGTCTCGCACCGCCAGGACCGTGGCTGCGGGTCGAAGTGGCCGATTTTGGTCCATGGTGAAAACTATCGATGCCGTGGGCCGAGGTGGACCACGGCGGCACGTCAACTAAGTTTTAGAGGACCGTACCGAGGAGCATCGTGGCAAAGAAACCCCCAGCCCGCAAGGCACCGGCCCCCCGCGGGCCGGTCAAGAACACCGGTGGACGGCCGGCTGGCTTGTTCACCTGGATTGCTGTGGGCTTGGTGGTGGCCGTCGTGGCCACGCTGGTCGTCATCAAGGTGACGTCGGGCTCCTCGAATCCGGCGGGTGCGTCGGGGTTTCAGGCCACCGACGCCGCCACGGTGAAGGACCTCACCACGGTACCGATGTCGGTCTTCAACACCGTCGGCGTCACCTCCAACGTGGCCGCCGTGAGCCCGCCGATCAAACTCAAGACGGGACAACCCCTGTTGACCGGCAAGTCGTCGACCGGCGCCAAGGTCCCCGAGGTCTTCTACTTCGGCGCGGAGTACTGCCCGTTCTGCGCGGCCGAGCGCTGGGCGTCCATCATCGCGCTGAGCCGTTTCGGCACCTGGACCGGTCTGGGCAATATGACCAGCTCCACGCGCAGCGGCGAGGCTTTCCCGGGTACGCCCACCTTCACGTTCGCCCGCGCCCACTACCGCTCGAAGTACCTCTCCTTCGCCGAGGTGGAAGAGACCACCAACCAGTTCAGCGCTTCACTCAACAACTACACACCGCTGCAAACACCTACCAAGTGGGAACTCGCGAACTTTAAACACTACGACAACACCAACTTCATCCCGGGCATCACCGCGTCCCAGGACTACTCCATCCCCTACTACTCGCTGGGCAACCAGTTCCTCATCTCGGGGGCGAGTTACACCCCAGCGCTGCTGGCCAACCAGACTCGCTCCCAGATCGCGACCGGACTCAGTGATCCCTCCAGCCCAGTGACCGACGCCATCATCGCGACCGCCAACTACGTCACGGCCACCTTGTGCCAGTTGACCAAGAACAAGCCCACCAACGTGTGCACCAGCTCGGGCGTCGTGGCGGCGAAGAAGAAGCTCGGCATCACGTGATCCGCGCCGTGGGACCCGTCCCACGATGGGCGAAGGTCGCCACGCTGCTGCTGAGCCTCGCGGGCCTTGGGGTCTCGATCTACCTGACCATCACGCACTTTCAGCCACAGCTCCTCATCTGCTCGAGCACCGGCACCGTCGACTGCGCCGCCGTGACGACCTCGGCCCAGTCGTACTTCCTGGGAGTGCCAGTCGCGGTGCTGGGACTGGCGCAGTACGCGGTGATGACCGCGCTGACCACACCATGGGCGTGGCAATCGAAGCGCTACGAGCTGCACGTCGCACGCTTCGCGCTCAGTGTTGTCGCAATGGCCTTCGTCCTGTGGCTCCTGGCCGCGGAACTGCTGATCATCGACCACATCTGCCTGTGGTGCACCGGGGTCCACGTGATCACGTTCGCCCTACTGGTCGTCCTCACGCGCGTGACCCCAACGCAGTTGGGGTGGACGTTCAGTGATTCGTCAACGCGCGACGCTCTAGCTCGTTAAGCCCGCCCCACACACCGTGGGACTCGTGGCGCTCCAGCGCGGCCGCGAGGCACTCCTCACGAACGTCGCACCCGGCACAGATCCGCTTGGCGACGAGCTCACGGGCCAGGCGCTCCTCTTTGCGCTCGCTCACGTCGGGGGGGAAGAAAAGGGCTCGTTCGCTGCCGCGACACGCCGCAAGTTGCGTCCACGCGACCGGAAAGACCGCCATCTCCGCCTCCCCCGTTCCCCCTGCTCCACACTAAGCACGACTTCCCCGAGTGGCAAGATGCAATTTCGCCCACCAGGCGCCGCCGGGGCTCAAAACTCGGCTCCGCTACGCTGAACGCCGTGGCCACCGTCCTCGTCGCCAGTGACCTGGCCGCCCTACGCCGCGAACTTCGCTCTCTACTGGAGAGCCCGTACTTGGAGATCGAGGAGGCCGCCACCGGCCCCGAGGTCCTCAAGCGGGTCGGCCAGGGCGGGGTCGACCTCGTGATTCTCGACCTGCAGATCGGGTCAATGGGCGCCATGGCGATCTGCTTGGAGCTGCGTAATGAGGAGTCCTACGGCGCGACCGAGCCCGTGGCCGTCCTGATGTTGCTCGACCGGCGGCCCGACGTCTTCTTAGCGCGCCGCAGCGGTGCCGAGGGATTCGTGGTCAAGCCCCTCGATCCGGTGCGCGTGCGAACCGCGGTGCGCGCGATCCTGCGCGGTGAGGAGTACGAGGACGATTCCTTACGTCCGGCCACGGTGCGCGCAGGCTCACCCGAACCGCGGTGAAGGACCAAGAGCCCCCTCCGTCGGGCCTCGCGCGGTTCCGCGCACGAGTGACCGGACGACGCGACTCTCGTGACCACTCGCCCGAGGCCGCGGCCATCCACGAGCGCGTCGACCAACTGAGCGAGCTCGAATTGCGCGACGTGATGACACCGCGCGTCGACGTGGTTTACCTCACCGTTCCGGTGACTCCTGAAGCCGTCGCCGAGGCCGTGCGCGACACAGGTCACTCCTGCTTCCCGGTGGTCCACGACGACCTCGACGAGGTTCAGGGAGTGCTCTTTGTCAACGACCTCTTCCGCAGCACTACGGACAAACGCGCCATCGGGGTGGCGCTGCCCACGGCGCCAGAGATCGCCCGCAAGATCCGCCGACCCCTGATGCTTCCCGAGACTCAGGATCTGCTGTCGAGCCTGACCGAAATGCGCGAACAGCACCGGACCTTCGCGCTCGTGCTCGATGAGCACGGCGGCGTGGCCGGAGTCGTGTCGATCCGCGACATTCTGGAGCAGTTGGTCGGTGACCTCAACGACGAGTTCGACGAGGACGAGGAGCCCACCATCGTCAAGATCCGTGAGGATCGGTGGCTCGTTGATGGCCAGACCCACGTCGACGAAGTGGAGAAGGATCTCGGACTCGTGATCCCTGAGGGCGAGTACGTCACGATCGCCGGGTACATCCTGGACCTGGCCGGAAAGATCCCGGCGGCGGGTGACACCTACACCGAAGGTGACTGGACGTTTCGCGTGCAGTCCTTGGAGCGACGCCGCATCAGCGAGGTCGTGATCGAGCACCACGAGCCCCCCGAAGAGGTCGAAGGTCCGCTCTAGCCTCCGGAGACGTCGACAGCGACGGATATACTCGTCAAGCCGCGAGGTAACTCGCTGCGGGCTGTAGCGCAGTTTGGTTAGCGCGCTGCGTTCGGGACGCAGAGGTCCCCGGTTCAAATCCGGGCAGCCCGACCACCATGGCGAAAGCCGTGGGATGCCAGCCCCCATCGTCTAGCGGCCTAGGACACCACCCTTTCAAGGTGGCGGCACGGGTTCGAATCCCGTTGGGGGTGCCAAGGGTTTTCACTCAAACCCCGGTGATTACAAGGGGTTTCATGCTACACCTAGTGACCACGAGTGACCCTCAGCAACCGTGATTGACCCGTGTTTAGTGCCCGTGTAGTGCCCGTGGAGTGCCCGCGCAAATTGACACTTCAGGGTGAACTCGAAAGCAGTGGTTGGAATTATTGGCACCAGTTGAATCTCAGCATTCTCGATCGCCCCACCTCCGACAGCCCCAGACGGAACACTTGTGAGCGCATCCAGAGAGCCGAGGACGCGCTTCACAACCCTAATGACCGGCTCACTGGTTGGGGCTATACTATAGCCCATGCCAGAGCAGCCGAATCCCTACACCCCGGGAGCGGGTGATCGCCCGCGCGCGTTTGTCGGGCGCGATCAGCAACTTGCCCTGGCCGAGACTATCCGAACTCAACTCGAGGCCGGCTATAGCGCCAACTGCCTCCTCTTCATTGGTCTGCGCGGCGTCGGCAAGACCGTGCTGCTCAAAGAGATCCGCGACCGGTTCGCTGCCAACGAGTGGCTCGCGGTCTACGTACAGATTCGCCCGTCGATCAGCGTCCAAAGGGCCTTCGCGGATGTGGCGATTCGATCGGCTGAGCACTTGAAGGCTGGCTCCCGGCTGCGGCGCTCGCTGAAGAAAATGGCCGAGCAAGGCGGTGGCCTTCAGGTGATGGGCCAGGGCCTATCGATCGGAGGCACGTCTGTTGCCGATAGCTACACGGATCTGCGCGATGTACTGAGGACGCTGTGCATGGCCGCCCAGAAGGACGGCAAGGGTGTCGCACTCATCGTCGATGAGCTCCAGTCGCTCAAGTCCAAGCTGCTAAGCGAGTTGGTCCACCTGGTCTTCGAGCTACGTGACGACTTGCCACTGGCCTTCATCGGTGGTGGGTTGACATACTTGCCAGCGAAGATCTCACGGGCAACCACGTCGACGGAGCGACTGCGCTACGAACCCACCGACTTTCTCTCGGCGGGCGACGCACGTAGGGCTGTAAGCGAGCCGGCGTCAGAGAGGAATGTCAGCTGGGAGAAGGCTGCGATAGATGAGGTCGTACGTCTGGCTGAGGGGTACCCCTACTTCCTCCAGCTCTACGCCTTCGAGACCTGGGAGGTCGCGCGACGGCGAGGGACCTTCTCGAAGATCACCACCAAGGACGTCGCATCGGCAATTCCCGAAGTGGAGCGACAGCTCAATGTCGGGCTGTACGGTTCGCGATTCGACAAACTTGGGCCACTCCAACGGGAGTACGTGTTCGCCATGGCGAGCCTGATGACCGCTAATCCGTCGAAGCCACGCGAACGCGTCCGCTCTAGCGACATAGCCCAGGCATTGGGAAAGACACCTCAGGACTGCTCACCGGTTCGCGAAGGTCTCATCCAGTCCGGGCTGATTCACTCACCCGCTCACGGCGATTTAGAGTTCTCGGTGCCTGGGTTCCTCGCGTACGTCGACGGCCGCCGTGAGGATAAGTAGTAGAGGTTCGACAACGTCGATTGGCCTGGGGCGCGGTGAACTGTCCCTCTCACCAGCCAGTATCTGCACGATCAGCTCCATTTACCGTGCCCCATCATCAATGGAGTTTGCCGTCACCGAACTACTGTTGCAGCCAGTGACCCAGATGTCGGATCGAGCAGCCACGAAGGCATCGGGCTCGGTCGCAACGGTGATGGTGTGCGAGGTGATGGCAGTCTCCGCCTCCGGTGTGGCCAAGGGCACGATAACCAGGGCGAGAGTGACAACGGCAATCAAAGCCGGCGCTTTGATTCCAAAGGGAATCAACGCCAACTGAGGATTTGCAACACCCGTGTCAATTCAGTCAGCAGTTGGCGCTTGTGACTCACGAAGAAATGGGATGACCTCGGCCGGCTTAATAAGTGATTCAAGTGCGTCTGCGAGAACTCGGTCACGGTCGCGGGTCGCGTGTTGATAGCGCAGCGCTGCGGGAGCCGAAGAGTGTCCCGCACGGTGCATCAGCTCGGCTGTGGTCGCACCGGTTGCGGCCGCGAGCGTCAAGCCAGTGTGTCGCAAGTCGTGAAGCCGCAAATCGGGCCGACCTACCGCTGAGCGAGACTGCTCCCATGAAAATTGGAGAGCATCCCTCGTCAGCTCATTTCCATCTCTTCCCGTAAATATCAGATCATCAGGATTGGGACCTGTGAACTTACCCATGTGTTCTGCCGCGGCCGTCATAAGATGTTTCGGGGCCGCGAGGCTCCGCCGACCCGCTGCACTCTTCGGCTGTTTGATGATGGACTTCCCATCCATGGCGAAGGTTCGACTCTGTTCGATGTTGATTATCGCGTGCATCACATCGATGTCCTTGCGTCTCAAACCAAGAATCTCTCCCCTGCGAAGCTGACACCATGTCGCGAGGGGAACAATAAATCGTAGGTGTTCGGGCATGGCGTTTTCGAGGGCCTCAACCTCCGCGATCGTTGCGATCGGCCTTTCGGCAGCGCGTTCAGTGCCCGCACCATCCACTTTGCATGGTGAGGAGAGAATCAGGCCATCGATGACCGCCGTCCGCATGATTGAAGAAAGGAGACGGTACGCCTTAGCCGCCGTGGCGGGATGTTCCTGGGCGATGCCAGCGTGCCAGCCCCGAATCTTCGAAGGCGCGAGTCCCGCCAATGTCGATTGACCAAGCGAGGGCAGAATGTGCTTGTCGAGTACGTACCGATACAACTCTCTTGTTCGAACAGCTAAATCTGGGCGACGTTTGAGCCACTCCTCAGCGTAGGTTCGAAGCGATACTTCGCCCTCTCTTGGATCAATCCACGCGCCGCGACGGAGATCGACCTCAATCGTTGACAGATATGCCAGTGCATCAGCCTTAGCTGAAAAGTTGCCTGCAGAGTACCGCTGACCATCGCGCCAGTACATTGCTTGCCAAGAGCCCGAGGGGCGCTTGCGCACTGTTCCGAAATGCCGTCGCCCCGTCATGGCGTGACCATGGCCATCAAGGTAAGCCCTCTGCGAACGCGACGAATGGTCTGTTCGGTGTTCACGCGGCAGTAGGCAACTACACAGGACGTTCGGTTTGTCTTCTGCTTAGTCATTGCCATGGTCTCGTCATGGTATATGGCCAGTGTAACTTTCCAATTCGCTCTGATGGCATCTGTAAAGGACCTTGATGAGAGGTGCGTTCTCGCCTCATCGTTTTGCCTCGACACGCTGGCTGACAACCCACTGATCAAGGTCTAACGCCAAGAACCTCACCCTGGTCCCCGCAAGCTTCACGAAGGGGATACGCCGCTCTTGGACGAGACGCCGGATAAATCTTTCGGAGCATCCGAGATGGTTAGCCGCGGCTGGGATGTCCAAGAGCGGTCGATCGACGTATTCACGACTCGATCGCTTACGCAGGGCCAAGCCGTCTTGGTCGGGTGGTTTCCTATCCACGAGACCCCTCCACACGCGCGATCACGCGGGCCTTCCGGCGTCGTGAGTGGTCGTTTGTCATGGCCGATTTACCTTCGCTACTCAATCACTCGGCCGACGATAATGCTGGCGTTAAAGCCACCATCGAGAACTTCGAGCTCAGCGTCAGTGTTCGGGTGGTAGGCGGATTCCATTGGAAGAGGATTCTCGTCCTGCCATTCGCCAACGAAACTCCGGGCCATGTCCGTCAGTTGTCCATCGTGCTCTATGTCGACGACCGAATGCCCGTCGAGGTACTGCCGAGCACTGTCGCTGAAGTCCAGCACCTGTTCCATATCCAACTTGCAGTCGGGATCGACCATCGTTAGGGCACAGGTAATAAACAGTTCTACGGTCGGATCGGTCATGACAGGGTTGCGCAGTTCGGGCCAACCGCTCTCGACGGCCATTTGCAACGTTGCACGATCTATCAAGATCGGCTCTTCACTGTCCCCTACAAACAGGGCCATCGTGGGCAGTCCGTCGTTGAAGCCGAACACCATTCTCTGGGTCTCGCGTGAGACCGGATCAACGTTGTTGATTATCACCGGCGTTGACAATCGTGGTGAGGTTGCCGCTTCAACTTCGTGACCGACAGGACTTCCGTCAATTTCGTGGGCGCGCAGGAGTCCTTCTCGTGCACTCTGCGGCGTGGAAGCTGCAGGTGTCGCGAATTTCGCGTTCAACTGTCGCCACGCCTCGTTGACGAGTTCGTGGTCCCTTTCGGCTTGGTCGGTCTCGTAGTTCCACACTGGCCCATCAGGAAGGTACGCGTCCGTTTGGTCCGGGTCAATCTGGAACGTTCGCGTGTCTGGGTCGTACCTCACGACGAGCGATACGTCTCTAGCCATCTCAATCTCCTTTCAGACGCCGAGTTCGCGCCACATATCGGCGGGACAGTCCAATACATCGAGCTGCGCTGCCGAGAGTGGCTGGTAGGCACTGGCTGGGGCGTCGCGTAACGAAAGATCGACCGAGAGCACCTGGATACGTCCGTCGGACGCGTCGGCAATCTCTTGGATGCAATCAAGGTCGACCAGATCTTCCGTCCGACGCTCGCCGACAACGAGCGTCGTGTCCACGTCAATTGAACGCTCGATGGCAACTTCTATGCTGACGTCGTTCGTGGCTTCGACTGCGGGTTCTTCCACCTCGAAGGTCTTCAACACCGCCGTGGCGGCCTTCTGGATCCGCCCCGTCGATGCCTTGATGCCCTGTGTGGCTTCAGGGGCACCACCGGCCCAGCCCGCCACGTACCCGAAGGAGTAGTCGCTGGTGTCCATGCCGAGTGCCGTGCAGATGACGTAGGCCGTGGACTCCGCCTCGAGCTCCTTGAGCCCCCGCTCCAGGTCCTTGGTCGCTTCAACACCTGGATCGTGCAGGAGTGCGTGCCCGATCTCGTGAGCCAACGTCTTGGCCTGTTGAGCTTCTGAGTTGCTGCTAACGACCCGGATGCGTCCCTCCGAGTGCGACGTGTCACCGTTCGCTCCGCTGTCCAACGACTGCGGCCGCTCGACGCGAAAGCCAATACCTTGCGCGAACTCGGTCAGTTTGGCGAACACGCCCTCGGGTGCGAGTCCTTCGAGCTTGCTCACGATGTCGGGCAGGTCCGGACCCTCGGTCTGGCTGATGTCGAACACGGGAACCAACTTGAAACCGCGAATCTCTCGGGCTTTTTCACCCTCGGGCGCATCGTCCCTCTTGTACGTCATCGGAGCCAGTATCCGAAGGGCCGACTCCTTGGCCATGACCTGGTGGTCCAGTGCCTGCCAGGCCCGGTAGCCCGCCACCCGGGTGGCGTAGGGATTCTGCAGCAGGATCAACATGACGTTGTTCGGGCTGTAGCGATAGAACTTGCTCTGCACTTCGAGGTAATGCGTCCACTTCTCACTGGTCGTGAGGTCGGCGATGCCGGCGCTGAGTCCTTCGAGCAGTCCTGAATAGTCGCGCATGCGACCTCCTCGAGGTTGGTTGGGTTGGTTGGGTTGGGTGGGCAGTGCCGAGACGTACGCCGAAGGAGCGTCAGCCAGGACGCCGTCCTGATCGAGCGTGACCGGCACTGCGTTGGTTTCGACCTCGCGCTTCGCCGTCCTGTCGTTCCACTCGTCAGCGGCTGCAGCCTTCGCCTCGAGCAGGGCGATCTGCTCCTCCAGCTCGGCAGCCTGTTCAGACCGCGATCGCGAATCCTCCGCTCCCGCCAAATCGACCAGTGCAGGTACGCCCAGCATGCGCAAGTACTCCGGCGTCAGCTCGTCGCTGATGAAGGCACCGCGAACCGTCCGCTTGTCGTAGGTCGCCCCCCGCAGGTCGGCGCCGATCAGGCTCGCATCAAACGTGACCGCTCCGCGCAAGGTTGAGCCTCGCAGGTCGGTACCGACCGCCTGCGCACCGGTCAGGTCGGCGAAGGACAGATTGCAACCCGACAAGTTGGCGAATGAGAGGTTGGCCATCTGCAGATTTACGAACGACAGGTCCAGTCCCTGGAGATCGGCACCCGAGAGGTCGGCGTTCGACAGGTTCACGCCGTAGCCAATCAGTTGCGGGGCACCGTTGACGACCAGGACGCGGTACTCGTGTTCCTTGCCGTCCACGGTCAGGGAGACAATCTCACTCATCAGCTACTCCGTTTCCTCTCCCGTCGGGTCCTGGTAGCTCTTCGCCCGGAGAGAGCGAGTCTTGGCGGTGGCCGGTACTGGCCAACGTCTTCAGTGGCGTCAGCGAAGGGCTCTCCGCGCAGTGGCGTACGACACGGTCACTGGACGTGGCCCTCACGTCGCCACCTCCGCGGATAGCGGCTCGCCGTTGTCAGCAGCGAACCTTGCGTCACCCGTGGACACGCCGTCGGTCAACAGTTCTTCGAGGTCCTCGGGGGCGCTGTCGCGCTGGTCGATCCACCACGACGCGCTGGCGCGCTCACGGGCCGGTGATTCGAGTCGTAGGGCGAACTCTTCGTCGGACCACTCCCGATCGTTTCGCCAGATCGTAGGCCTCGCCCATCAGCGTGTAGCGCACGCGCGCCGCCCAGGCCACCGCCTTTTCTGTCCCCACGAGCTCGGGCATTTGCGAGCCCAGCTCCCAGGCGTCAATCTCCGTCGACTCTTTGGAGCGCTGCTCGGCGAGCCACTCCTCCCTGGCCTGGTTCTCGCCACGCCCGGCACGCCAGCACGCGGAGCAGTCCCGCTGCTGAAGCCAATGTGCCAGACCAGTGCGCTCTGACGGCGGCTTCTTCGACAAGTCGTGGTCCTGATCGTGTCCGCACCGGTGATGCACTGTCCATGTCGTTGCTACAGCCATGCCCGTCTCCTTCTCTCTAGCCCGGTGGTGGGCTTACTG
>Ga0307372_10005922_pt1 | contig 18099 bp, 20 predicted proteins | sample OX1MG_FD_202533 | JGI IMG/M metagenome (GOLD analysis project Ga0307372, IMG submission 202533) | Soil microbial communities from Risofladan, Vaasa, Finland - OX-1 | ecosystem: Environmental > Terrestrial > Soil > Coastal area > Acid sulfate soil | place: Finland: Risofladan, Vaasa | collected...
CGTGATACTCACCCGTTCGCCACTAAATCTTTCGGAGCAAGCTCCTTGGATTCCGTTCGACTTGCATGTGTTAAGCACGCCGCCAGCGTTCATTCTGAGCCAGAATCAAACTCTCCATCAAGATTTTCTCGGAACCGAAGTTCCTCGATCATCAGAGAGCCAGATCGGCGACTCTAATACCGACCTGACAACAACGAGTACCACGGGGTGGCCTCGTTGCCCACTTCTTTTTGACGAACGACGCGACCGGTTAGATCCGTTCATCGTCGCCCGTACTGGCTTTTGGCTCTCGTTCTTCCGTTTTCAAGGAGCGACGTCGTACGCGACCGAAGTCGGAGGTACGACATTCACCATCTCGGATTTCTCCGTGATTCCGCCACCGGTTGCCCGGCGACAGGGATGCCAACCTTACCAGCGTGGTTCGAATCGGTGCAACTGCACCGGTCGCCTTCGCTGCGGCGGGAACTCAATGATAGCAGACGCGGCCCGACCGGTGCCTTGCGAACCGTGTCACGACCCTTTTAGACCCGCAGCCGCGCGGCGGCCAGCGCGGCGTCCAGACGGTGGCGCTGCTCGATCGCGGCGATCGGACCGCTGGCCCCCGAAGAGCGCCGGTTCGCCAGTGCCTGACCGGGCTCGAACAGTTTCGCGAGGCCGCGACCGTCGTCGTGACCGGCCACGACCTGGGAGAACGCAGTCCCGTCGGCCAGCGACGCGGCCACCCACTGGCCGACCATTTCGTGCGCCTGGCGAAACGGGACGCCGGTCGCCACCAGTGCTTCGGCCACGTCGACCGCGACCAAAAGCTCGTCGCTGGCCGCCCGGCCCGCCGCGTCGGAGTTGAAGACCAGGGTGGAGTATGCCCCGCTCAAAGCGCGCAGAACCAGGCGGACCTGGTGCAGCGAGTCGAGCAACGGCTCCTTGTCCTCTTGAAGGTCGCGGTTGTACGTCAGCGGGAGCCCCTTGAGGGTGACGAGGAGCGCCGTGAGGTTGCCCACGAGCCTGCCGCTCTTACCTCGGGACAATTCCGCGACGTCACTATTCTTTTTCTGGGGCAACATCGACGAACCGGTCGTGTAGTCATCACCCAATGACGCGAAGCCAAACTCCGCACTGGTCCACAGCACCAGCTCCTCGCCCATGCGCGACAGGTGCACGCCGAGCAACGCGACGTCGAATAACACCTCAGCCACGAAGTCGCGGTCGCTGACCGCGTCCATCGAATTGGCGATGGTCCCGGAGAATCCCAGAAGTTCCGCCGTCAACTTCGGCTGAATGTCCAGAGATGTCCCGGCCAACGCCCCGGCACCCAAGGGCGAGAAGTTGAAGCGGTCTCGCGCGTCCATCAGGCGGTCGACGTCGCGCAGCAACGCCCACGCGTGCGCCTGGAGGTGGTGACTCAACAGGACCGGCTGAGCGCGTTGCAGGTGCGTGTATCCAGGCAGCGACGCGTCGGGGCATCGATCACCGACTGACGTGAGGGCTCCGACGAGTTGGAACACCATCTCGGCCACTTCGGATGCGGCGTCGCGGGTGAACAGTCGCAGCGTCGTGGCCACCTGGTCGTTGCGGCTGCGTGCGGTGTGCAGCTTGGCTCCGGTGTCACCGGCGAGCTCGATCACCCGTCGCTCGATGGCCATATGAATGTCCTCGTCGTCGCCACGCCGCACGAATTCGCCGCGATCGAACTCCGATTCGACGTCATCCAGGGTCACGAGCAGCTGCGTGCGCTCTTCGTCACTCAGGAGCCCCGCGGCGCCGAGCCCCTCCACGTGCGCCTTAGATCCCACGATGTCGAAGTGATAGAGAACGTGATCGAACGAATAACTCTCCGACAGCTCCCACAGCGGAGTGGCCATGGAGCCCGTGAACCGTCCGCCCCACAGCGTCATGGCTGTGGCGGGGTGGCGTTCTTCGCACCCTGGCGCGCCGCCCACGTCTTGACGCCGAGGCCGTAGATTCGCACGTAGCCCTCCGAGTCGGCGTGACGGAAGGTGTCCGCGGCGTCGTAGGTCGCAAGGCCGTGGTCGTACAGGGCGACGGGGCTGCGCCGGCCCGTGACCCGCGCGAGACCCGGCGGTTCGAACCGCACTCGTACGTCGCCCGTGACGTGACGCTGCGTCTCGGCCATGAACGCGTCGAGGGCCTCTTTGAGCGGTGAGAACCACATGCCGTCGTAGACGAGCTCGGCCCATCGCGGCTCCAGCCGCGCCTTCTCGTGCTGCACGTCCCGTTCCAGAGTCAGGTCCTCTAACTCTGCGTGGGCCAGGATGAGGGCCAGGGCCGCCGGACATTCGTAGACCTCGCGGCTCTTGATGCCCACGCGCCGGTTCTCAACCATATCGAGACGGCCAAAGCCGGTCGCACCAGCCCGGTGGTTCAGCGACGCGATCAGTGTTGCCATGCTCATCGGTTCGTCGTCGAGGGCAACGGGACGTCCCTCTCGGAAGGAGATGGTGATCTCCAGCGCGTCTCCACGAGTCACGCGGGTCAGGGTGTAAGGCTCTTCGGGTGGCGCGGCCCACGGGTCCTCGATCTCGCCACACTCGATCGCGCGACCCCACAGGTTCTCATCGATCGAATAGATCTTCTCCTTGGTCGCCTTGATGGGAATGTCACATTTGGTGGCGTAGTCAACGGAGTCGGACCTCGTCATGCCCCAGTTGCGCGCCGGCGCCAGGACTTCGAGGTCCGGGGCCAGGGCGTGGGTCCCGACCTCGAAGCGAACCTGATCGTTGCCCTTGCCGGTGCACCCGTGCGCCACCGCATTGGCCGAGAACACGCGAGCCTGATTGACCAAGTGGCGCACGATGACGGGGCGTGACAGCGCAGAGACCAAGGGGTACTTACCCTCATAGCGTGCGTTAGCCGCGATGGCAGGAGCGCAGAACTCCTCGGCCATCTCGTCCCGCGCGTCCACTACGACGCATTCGAGCGCCCCAGCGGCCAGGGCGCGAGCCGTAATCGTGTCGAAGCCTTCGGAGCTGGCGGGGTCCTGACCCACGTCCACCAGGACGCATACAACCTCCACACCCCACTCTTGGATCATCCAGCGAACCGCCACCGAGGTGTCCAGTCCCCCGCTGTAGGCCAGCACCACTCTCTTGGCCATGATCACTTGCCTCGCTTTCGCGTCACCGGCTGCTCGAGACCGGCCAACAGGCGAAACTCGGTCGCCAACGCAGCGCCGCTGCGATGCTCGTTGGCGATGACCAGCAGCGTGTCGTCGCCCGCCACGCTGCCCAACACCCCGTCCAGGGCGCTGCGATCAAGGGCCGATGCAACCACGTGCGCGCAGCCGGGCGGCGTTCGGATGACCACCAGATTGGCGGAGTTCTCCACGGACACCACCCACTCGCCCATCATGCGCCGTAAGTGGTCAACCGGCGCCGAACTCAGCTTCGGTCCCGAGGAGATGACGATGCGGCGAGTGCCGTGTTCGTCGCGGATCTTGATCGTCCCCAACTCCTGGAGATCACGGGTCACCGTCGCCTGCGTCGCCGCGAAGCCCTCGGACTGGAGTCGCGTCACGATCTGGGCCGCCGTCGAGATGACGTTACGTTCCAACAACTCGGTGATCCGATGTTGTCGCTGCGTCTTAGTCATGAACTCTCCTCAGTTATCCAGCGAAGCACACCCACCATGGCCGAGCGGCGGTGGAAGACCTGGCGCCACGCCATCGACCGTCCACCGTCGAGCACGTCATCGGCGATCTCATCGCCGCGATGTGCAGGCAAGCAGTGCAGAACCACCGCGTCGGGCTTGGCCCCGGCGAGCAGTCGCGCGTCCACACGGAACGCCTCGAGCTCGCTGCGTCGCGTCGCGGCTTCCTCTTCCCGGCCCATCGACACCCACGCGTCGGTGTAGATGACGTCGGCGCCGGCGACGGCCTCTTGTGCGGACTCGGTGAGCCGTAGTCCACCCGGGCCCTGCAACGCCTGCGGATCCTCGGGACCGCCGCGTTCGAGCTGGTAGTTCGCCGGCGCCCCCACTGTCACGTTCACGCCGAGTCGGCGCAAGGCCACCGCGAGTGAGCGCGTCACGTTCGTCGCGTCGCCGACGTAGGCCACCTCCAGTCCGCCGAGGCCCATGACGTCACCGTCGGCAAAGTGGTCGGCCAAGGTCAGCACGTCGGCCACGGCCTGAGTGGGGTGCGCGACGTCGCTCAATAGGTTGATGAGCGCCAGACGACCCTCGGTGGCTCGACTCATCCGCTCAAAAACGGAGTGGTGGCGCACCCGCAGGGCGGCGATCGAGTACATCTCGCTTAAGGTGCGACCGACGTCCTCAGCCGACTCGCGACTGTCCAAACCCACCTCTTGGTCAGTGAAGAACGTCGTGAATCCGCCGAGTTCGCTCACCGCGACCGAGCACGACGCCCTGGTGCGAAGGCTCGGTCGCTCGAAGACGAGGGCGACGCCTTGTCCCGAGAGTGTCTCGTCATCAAATGGCTCGACCGCGAGCCGGTAGATCGTGCTCAAACTGGTGTCGTCCAGTCGATCGATGGTGATGAAGTGGCGGGTCACGCGACCACCCGAGTCGAAGTGGTCAAACCGCGTACGACCTCTCGTAATGCGTGCGGGTGCGTGCCGTTGGCCAGGGTCACGCTCTTGGCTCCCCCGTCCAGCGCGTCCAGCGCGGCGATGAGCTTCGGGCGCATGCCGTCACGCGCCCGACCCGACTCCACCAAGGACCGGGCCTCCGCGCCCGTCAAGCGCGACACCGCGGACGCGGGATCGTCTGGATCGGTGCGCACCTGGTCGACGTCGCTGAGCAGGTACAGCGCGTCGGCGTCCAGGGCTGCCGCCAGTGCCCCCGCGACGCTGTCGGCGTTCACGTTCAGCAGTTCACCGGCCGCGTCCACAGCGATGGACGAGACGACTGGAGTGATCCCCAAGGACCAGAGACCCTCGACAACCTCGGCGTGAACGGTTGGTGCGCCACCCACACGTCCCCACTTCGCCCCACGGGCGCTGGCCGAGAGAAGTCCGTCGTCGCCGCCGGTCAGCCCCACGGCCCGCACCCCCGCGTGGTTGAACGCGGCCACAACCCGAACGTTCACCAGGGACAGGGCCATCGCGACCACTGACATCGCGGTCTCGTCGGTGACGCGGAGACCCTCGACAAAGGTCGACGTTTCGCCCAGCTGAGCGAGGAGATCGCCGATCTGAGGGCCGCCACCGTGCACGACAACGACGTCCGTCGCGTCGCTGCGCAGGGACTCGACATCCTTTGCCAGATCCTGCAGCGTTGACGCGTCACCAGCGACGTCGTCCAAGGCGTGCCCGCCGATCTTGACCACCACGCGATTCATGGCGAGACCCCGCTCAAGGGCAGACCCCTCGTCTCCGGCCGGCCCGTCGCCAGGTTCCAAGCCTGAAGCGCTTGGCCCGCCGCCCCCTTGATGAGATTGTCAATTGAGCTGAGTGCGATCAGCCAACCGGTGCGCTCGTCCACACGCGCACTGACGAAGCAGAGGTTCGACCCGACCGGGTCCTTGAGTGTCGGCGGTTCATCCGTCACAACGATGAAGGGGTCGTCACGATAGGTGTCGTACAGGAGTTCCATGGCGCTAGCCGTATCGAAGTCGTTCGTGGCCAAGCGGGCGTAGGCGGTGACGAGGAGGCCTCGACTGGTGGGAATCAAGTGAGGCGTGAAGAGAACCTGCGCGTCCAGCTCTTGCTCGATTTCGGGCGTGTGGCGATGACGCAGCAAACCGTAGGCCTCGGCGTTCGCGGTCAGTCGTGAGAAGTGCAAGCGGTCACTCGTCTGGCGTCCGGCGCCCGAGGCGCCGCTCATCGCGTTGACCACGACGCCACTGTTCTGAACGACCCCGGTATCAAGGAACGGTCCGAGTGCCAACGACGTCGCGGTCGGGTAGCACCCGGGCGCCGCGATCAACGTGGCGCCGAGTAGTTCCTCGCGATGTCGCTCAACCAATCCGTACACGGCGTCCGCCAGCAGTTCCGGGGCTGCGTGGTCTCCCCCGTACCAGGCTTGGTACGTCGCGGCGCTCTTAAGGCGAAAGTCTGCGCCGAGATCAACCACGGCGACACCACGCTGGACCAGTCGCGGCACCACGCGCTGGCTCTCACCGTGCGGCAGGGCCACGAAGGCCACCTCGAGGTCGTGCTGGAAGACGTCGTCGGTCTCCGTGAAGGCGAGCGCCGGGTAGATCGCGGCGAGGGCGGGTTCATAGGATCCGACCTTTTTGCCGACACTGGTCGAAGCCGTCGCGACGATGACGTCCAGGTCCGGGTGGTCTGCCGCGAGGCGCATGACCTCCGAGCCGGCGTACCCGGACGCCCCCACAACTCCCATTCGCATGATGTCATTTTATGCACATGTTCTGCCAATTATGCAAATGTCGCTCCGCGCCGCTAGGCTGTCGCCGTGTCGCGACGCGGATGGCTCCTGTTCGGCACGATGTCCGTGATCTGGGGCCTGCCCTATCTGCTGATCCGCGTGGCGGTGCGCCACATGGACCCCGGAGTGCTCGTCTTCTGTCGCACCGCCCCGGTCGGCGTGTTCCTTTTGCTCGTACTGCTGTTTCGTGGCCAGCTGCGAACCGTCATCGACAATGCCCGCTGGATAGTGATCTTCGGTGTCGTGGAGTTCGGTATCCCGTGGTTCTTGATGTCCACCTCGGAGCGACACATCACCAGTTCGCTCACCAGCCTCATCATTTGCGCGGTGCCGCTGTTTTCGATCGTGGCCCAACGTTTCCGCCGTACCGAAGAGCACGTCACTCGGCGCCGGTTGCTCGGCCTCGGAATCGGGGCCGCCGGCGTCGCGCTCCTCGTCGGTCTCGGCGTGAGCGGAGGGTCGTTCACTTGGGTTGGATTCATGCTGCTCGTCTGTGTCGGGTACGCCGTTGGTCCGTTAATCCTGGCGGCCAAACTCCAGCACGTGCCGAGTATCGCGGTCGTCGCCGGGGCAACGTTCTCCGTCGCCGTGCTCTGGTCACCCTGGGCGCTGACGCACTGGCCCCACGCGGCCACCGCGGAGACCTGGGCGAGCGCGGCCACTCTCTCGGTGGTGTGCACCGCCGGCGCGTTCTTCGTCTTCTTCGAGCTCGTGCGGGAGGTGGGGGCGACACGAAGCGTCGTGGTCACCTATCTCAATACGGCGATCGCGGTGGTCCTGGGCATCACCTTCCTACGCGAGCCACTCACTGCAGCGATTCTCGCTGGATTCCCGCTCGTGTTGGTGGGCAGTGTGCTCGCGACCACCTCGGGAACGCGTCGCGAGTCAGTCGGACTCGAAGTCGCCTGAGACACGTACGTCGTCATCCACGGTCATCCAAAACAGGTCGCCACTCACTCGTAGCAGCAAGGGGTCCGCGAGCTCAACCGACGCGTGGTGGGTCACGGACGCGGCGCGAACCCCGGCGGGAGCGACTTCGGCGACGGCACTCCACACCGCGGCGTTGTTCACGTGTCCGACCACGTCGATGTCGCTGCGACGAATCGTCCACGTCTGACTCGAGGCACTGGGGTCGACGGGAATCTTCGTGACACGGCCCGAAACCTTGCGACCGCCGGCCGCCGCGCCGTACACCTCGTAGAAGTCAGGGCGCACCCGTCGAGGTCGACCCTCAGGTCCGACCGGAACCCACAGGGAGGCTGCCTCTACCATCACCTGACCCTCGATCTCCAGGTCGGTGCGACGCTCCGCCCACGCCGCGCCGCTACCGCCGCACCACGTCGTCAGGGTCACGGACTCATTGAGGCGTGGCCAGCGTCCCGCGCGGATCAGACGCCACGCCGTCCGGCGCGCCAGCCAGAAGTCGTCGGCGTTGATCCCCGAGTCAGCCCAGTCGTCGCTCGCGACATCTTGAAGGTACCGGGCCAGGCCGTCAACGCGCAGGTGGCCGTCGACACCGGCGTCGCCGAGGAAAACGGTCCGCGACGACGAAAAAGTCCGACCCTGAGCCGGGCGAACGACGTACTCGACCATCGATTCAACCTAACGACCATGCGCCAACCTCAGCGCAAGGTCGCCCCCAATCCCGCGGCCGCAGAGATGAGTCGCTCACGATGCGCGCCGATCTCGGAGTCGGACAGGGTGGCGTCGCGTGAGGAGAAGCTCACGCGGAAGGCCAGGCTTCGCGTCCCCGGGGGCAGCGACGATCCCTCGTAGACGTCAAACAACTCGATACTCTCCACCAGGTCGCTCGCGGCGCGCAGAGCGCCCTGGAGGTCGTACGCCGCGACGGCGCGCGGTGTCACGAACGCCAAGTCGACACTGGCGCTCGGGTAGCGACTGGGTTCTGACACGAAGTCGGCGCTGCGGCTCGCGCGCTGGGAATCGGCCAAGGCGTCCAGGTCGAGGTCCACGAGACCCACGCGTCGCCCCGCACTCGGCGCGAACTGAGTGACAAAGTCCGGATCGATCTCGCCCACCACGCCCAGGACCGCGCCGGAACGTGCGTCCACGAGTGACCCGCTGCGCGTCGGGTGCCATCCCGTCATCGGCTGGTCGACGCTCTTCAGCACCACCCGCTCCAGGCCCAGGCGCTCCGCCACGACTGACCACAACGCCACCGCGCGAGCGGCGTCATCGTCGGGTCGACCGAGCACGATCGTGACCCGCTCATTCTCCCCCGGCAGGACCAGTTCCACCGTGCCGCCCGCTCCCCCGCGGGTGAGCCGAGGCGTCGCACAGAGGTCGGGGTGCGTGAAGACAACGCCGAACTCGCCCAACATGACGTCGCCGTTGCCCCGGTCGACGTTTCGCCCCCACGCCATCACGAGGCCCGTGACCATGGTCGCGCGCAGCACCGACTCATCGGATGACAATGGGTTGGTAATCCGCACTCGAGGTTGGCCGGCATTTAGCAGGTCGAACTGCTCGTCGCTCACCAAGGTCGGCGTCCACGCCTCGAAGACACCGAGATCGACCAGGGTGTCGCGGACGCGCCTCCGCAGGACCTGGCGGGGCGTCAGGCCACCGGGCTCGGGCCACGTCGGCGCGTGTCGTGGGAGCCGGCCATAGCCGTAGAGACGAGCGACCTCCTCGATCACGTCGGCGCGTCCGGCGATTCCTCCCCGAATGTCGGGACGCGCGGTCGGCGCCGTGACGAAGGTCCGATCGCCGTCGTGGGTAACGACAAAGCCAAGTCCCGTGAGGTCGCGCTCGTAGTGGTCCGGATCTAGCTCGACCCCGAGGGCTCGGCGTACGTCGTCGGGACGCAACTCCACCGTGGGGGGCGTCGCCACGGTGCCCCGCTCGTCCAATGGATCGGCCAACCACTCCAGGTCCGCGACGCTCTCACGCAGGACCGCGACAAAGCGCCCGACGGCGCGCAGGGCGAGTTGGGGATCGACGCCGCGCTCAAATCTCGCGGACGCCTCACTGCGAAGGCTATGACGTTTGGAGGATCGTGCGACGCCCATGGACTCGAAGTTCGCTGCCTCGACCAAGACCTCGGTCGTGGCTGCGCTGATCTCACTTGTCGCGCCACCCATGATCCCGGCCAACCCCAACACGTCGTCGTGGCCATCGACGATGACGCAGTCCTCGCCGGTGTCTCCCAGCCCGCGACCCGGTGTCGCCAGCTGACGTTCGACCCCGTCAAGCGTCACCAAGGTTTCGCCGGGGCGCGCGCGACGCACGCGCAGCGTACGGTCGGCAACCTTGTGCGCGTCGTACGGGTGCGTTGGTTGACCCATTTCCAGCATCACCAGGTTCGACGCGTCTACGACGTTGGAGATCGCGCGCATGCCGGAGTTCTGGAGACGTCGTACCACCCACGCGGGTGACGGCGCCACGATCACGTTGCGCAGGACCGAGACGGTCAGTCGGCCGCACAGATCGGGGGCATCGATGCCCGCCGCAGCGTAGGCCGAGGTCGCCTCCGTCGACTCGGGCGCCGCCATCACCGGTTCGCGCAGCGTTCGACCGAGCTTGGTCGCGAGATTGCGCGCCACGCCGACGACCGACCAAGCGTCCGGTATGTTCCCCTCCACCGTGATGTCGAACACAGTGTCCGGCTCAATGCCGAGCGCCTCGGCCAGGCGTTGACCCACGCGCGGCGACATGAGTGAGTCGAGGACTAACAACCCCGCGTGGTCGTCACCCATCCGCAGTTCACGGCCCGAGCAGAGCATCCCGTTGCTCGTGATCCCCTTCATCTTGCGACGCGCGATCGCCGTTCCGTCGGGCAGAACCGCGCCGACCGGTGCCAGGGGTACGTGCTGGCCCACCTCAAAGTTCCACGCCCCGCACACGACCTCGACCGGGCCGGCCCCAGCGTCCACCGTCACCAGTCGGATCTTGTCGGCCCCGTCGATCGCACGAATCTCATCGACGCGTGCGACGACCACGTCGTCCAAACCCTCGCCCACCGTCTCAACGGCGTCCACGACCAGACCTAGCTCGTCGAGCAGGGGCCGCAACTCTTCGGCCGACTCGGGCAGGTCCACGTACTCGCGCAGCCAGCTGAGCGAGATCCTCATACGAACTGCCTCAAGAATCGCGTGTCGTTCTCGTTGAGCGAACGCATATCGGCGATCCGGTGACGCATCTGGGCGCATCGATCGATGCCGAACCCGAACGCGAAACCGCTCCACTCCTCGGGGTCGATGCCGACCGCCTCGAAGACGGCGGGGTCGATGACCCCGGAACCGCCGAGTTCGATCCACCCGGTATGCGAGCAGGTGCGGCACCCGCTCCCACGACAGATCGTGCAGGTCACCTCAAACTCAGCCGACGGCTCGGTGAACGGGAAGAAGCCCGGTCGAAGGCGGGCCTCGATCTCGGGGCCGAAGTAGGCACGCGTGAAGGTCTCGATCACACCAGCTAGGTCGGCGAAGGTGATACCGCGATCCACCACGATGCCCTCCACCTGGTGGAAGGTCGGCAGATGGCTGGCGTCGGGAGTGTCGCGTCGGTAGCACCGCCCCGGCATGACCGAGTGGATCGGCAGCGACCCCGTCGCGACGGCCGCTTCCATCAGGTGTATCTGGGTGGGCGAGGTGTGGGTTCGCAAGACGACCGTCTCGGGCTCGCCCAGGTCGACGTAGAAGCTGTCCCACAGACCTCGCGCCGGATGGCCTGGTGGGATGTTGAGGGCCTCGAAGTTGTACCAGTCGCTCTCGACCTCGGGACCCTCAGCCACGGTGAAACCCATCGCCACGAAGACGTCCTCCAGCGAACGCTGTGTCGCGGCGACTAGCCCCGGATGACCAGCGGCGATCGGCCAGCGCACGTCGCGAATGACGACGTCGCCGAGGTCGAGGCGGTCGCTTTCCAGCCGCGCGACCCGCTCGGCGTGGCTGAGTTGCCGACGCCGCGCATCGAGCGCCGCCTCCACCACGCGACGTGCTTTCTGGAGACGTGCTCCGGCGTCACGTCGCTCCTCGGGGGCGAGTGAGCCCAGCGAACGTTGAAGTGTGGCGAGCGGGGAACGGCGACCGACCAGCGACGGTTCGGCGTCGCGCAGCCCGTCCAGGGTCGCCACGGACTCGATCACGGCCAGGATGTCCGCTTGATGGGTTGCGAGATCGTCGAGTGGTGAAGGTGTCATGACCCCCCAAGGCTAGGTCGGCCCGATTGTCGCGCGGTGCCTTCACGTTGGCGCATGGCCTCGAAGAGAATGAGTGACGCCGCGACCCCTACGTTGAGTGACTCGCTGCGACCAGACATCGGAATGCTGAGCCGTTCGTCGCACAACGCCACGGCATTGTCATCGAGACCTTCGGACTCATTTCCGATCACGACGACGCTCGACTCAGCGAGCGCGACGTCACCGAAGGGACGCCCGCCGCGCACGATGGCAGCCCAAGTGCGCGCGCCCGCCGTTCGCGCCTGGGTCAGTGCGTCGGTGAGCTCGGCGACCACGACGGGCAAGTGGAAGATCGAGCCCGCCGTGGCTCGCAGGGTCTTGGGACTGAAGGGGTCGACCGAGTGGCCCGTGAAGATGACCGCGTCGGCGCCCGCCGCGTCGGCTGAGCGAATGACCGTGCCAGCGTTGCCCGGATCACGCACGTCGTGCAGGATCAGCGAACAGCCCCGGAAGTCCACGTCGGCCAAGGGGCCGACGTGGAACCGCATGGTGGCCAGGATCGGCTGCGGCGTCGTGGCGTCGGCCACCTTCTCCATCACGCCCGGCGCGAGCGCGAAGCTGCGCACGCCCGCCGACAGGGCCCTCGTCACCGCGGCGCCAAAACGAGGGTCGTTCGACGCACTGGCGGCTAAGTAGAGCGCCTCGAGCTCCTGGCCGGTCTCCAGGGCCTCCTCGACGAGGTCGGGGCCCTCGAGGACGCACACGCCTTCGCTCCAACGCAGGGACCGCTTTTGGACGAGGCGCCGAAGCCGACGCACTCTCTGGTGTGACGACGCCAGCGCCTCTATGAGCGACCTACTTGGCGAGCGCTGCGCTGGCTTGGTCGACCAGGGCGCCGAATGCGGCGCTGTCGTTGACCGCCAGGTCGGCCAGCACGCGTCGGTCGACCTCGATGCCCGCGGCGTTGAGGCCCGCGATGAAGCGGCTGTAGCTCACGCCGTGAAGTCGAGCCCCGGCGTTGATGCGCTGGATCCACAACTTACGAAACTCGCCCTTGCGAGCTCGGCGGTCCCGGAAGGCGTACACCCCCGAGTGCTGCACCGCTTGGTTGGCCGCGCGAAATGTGCGGCTGCGATCGCCGTAGTACCCCTTGGCGTCCTCGAGAATCGCCTTGTGATGCTTCTTGGCGTTGACCGCCCTCTTGACTCGTGCCATCGACTCTCCTCTCCTCTTCGGGTCTTACAGACCCATCAGTCTCTTGACGTTCTTTTCCATGCCCGGGGCGAAGTCGGTCTCGCGGCCCAGGCGACGCGCGCGCGTCGACGACTTCTTCTCCATGAGATGCCCGCGGAACGCTTTGCGTCGACGCAGCTTGCCCGTGCTCGTCACCTTCACGCGCTTCTTGGCCCCAGTGTCGGTCTTCATCTTCGGCATCTCAGCCCTCCTGTTGCGATATCTCGGCCGGCGCGCTCTGCGCGACCTCCTGGAGCGCCTCACCGGCGCCCTCAGCGTTCTTCGTACGATTCCTCTTCTCGGGTCCGAGCACCATGATCATGTTGCGCCCGTCGATCTTGGCCGCCGACTCCACTTTGGCCACATCGCTCAGGCGTTCCACCAGCCGGTCAAGGATCTTCTTACCCAGCTCTGGATGGGCCGACTCACGGCCACGGAACATGATCGTGATTTTGACCTTGTGACCTTCGCTCAGGAATTTCTCCACGAGCCGCGTCTTGGTGTCGAAGTCGCCCGGACCGATCTTGGGCCGGTACTTCATCTCCTTGACGCCCACGTTCAAACTCTTGCGACGCGACTCTTTCGCCTTTTGCGCTTCGTCGAACTTGAACTTTCCGTAGTCCATGATTCGACAGACCGGCGGACTCGCCGTGGGCGCGATCTCAACGAGGTCGAGATCAAGGCTCCGAGCCAACGCCAAGGCCTCTCGAGTGGAAGTCACACCTCGCTGATTGCCGTCTTGGTCAATCAGGCGAACGGTGTCCACGCGAATGCGGTCGTTGACGCGGTGGTCTCCAGGAACTGTTGCGATAACTCTCTCCTTGCTCTCCGCGGCGCCCTTCGGGCGCCGCCACGGCAAGCGAGGCGCGAACTCCTGGTAACCCGGTGCACTCTTCATGACCAGGTGGACGTCGGCGATGCCGACCTCGCTTGCTGAACTGCCCCACCACGTTAGCAGAGCGATCCGGGCCACCTCCGACGAGTGCCCCGCGCTCTACGAGGCCCCTCATGAGTTGTCGGGCCGCACATTCGCACGCGGCAACCCGAACGCTACGGTGGTCGGGTGAATGACGAGGCCGACGAGGTGACCTCAGCGCAAGACGAGATTGAGTTCCTACGCGACGCCCCGGTGGAGTCGATCCTGGGCAGCCACATCTTTCACCTCATCCAGCTGGCCGCCGTCCACCTCGCAGCAACTCCGCCCCACCTCGACGAGGCGCGACTGTGCATCGACGTCGCGTCGGCCATGGTCAACGCCGGGGGTGACCGACTTGGCGAGCACGTCGGTCTCTATCGCAACGCACTCGCCGAGGTCCAGCAGGTCTTCGTACGCGCCTCGACGTCGCCGCCAACCACCGAGTAAAAAAGTTCTCATCCAAACCCGGTGTAACTCACAGGGGCACCACAATTGGCCCCTCTACCGTGGGAGTTGACCCTTTGAAAGGATCACTTATGAAGAGCATGAAAAACATGACAATCCGGCCCATCGCGGCGCTGGCCCTTCTAGCGGTTATCGGTGTTGGCACCCCGGCGATTGCGGGGGCTGCCTCGAATTCGGCCACGGCGAAGACAACCATCTCCGCTTACCAGACGCAGTTGAAGACGTGGCACACTGCAGTGACCGCGTACGACACTGCTCGTGCGACGATTCAGCGCACGTACAACAAGTCGGTTCGGACCGCCACCACAGCCCTGACCGTCGCGCTGAAGGCGAAGGGTAGCCACACCGCCGCCCTGGCCACGTTCCACGCTGCGATCAAGCTCGCCAAGAGCACGAGGCTCGCCTCGATGACCGCACTGGGCGCCGCTCCGGTACGTCCTACCAAGTAACACGTAACACGCTTCATTCAGCGAAACCCCGGCGCACTGCGCCGGGGTTTCGCTATTGGTGCGCCACGTCGGGTTCGGACACGGCCACGACGTTGACCGCATCGTCTCGGCCCCGGTGGCCCACCGCACGTTCGGCGTCCGCGCGAACTCCAACTCGAATGCTGCGCGAACCGTCGGCGATGTCCAGGCAGTGAAAGTAGAAGCGCTCACCGTTGTCCGTCACGAACTCGCCGTCACCTCGCTGCTCGTCGAAGGACGCGACGCGGCCGTGCAGCACGTCAGCGCGCCAGCGGGCCTTGGCGCAAGAGGGAAACCATCTCGAGGGCGGCCAACGCTGACTCGCGGCCCTTGTTCGTCTCATCCGGGCGTGAGCGCTCGAGCGCTTGGGCGGTCGTGTTGGTCGTCAGGACTCCAAAGATGATCGGCACGCCAGTGGCGAGTTGGACGGACTGGGCACCGCGGGCACATTCGCCGGCCACTACTTCGTAGTGCCCGGTGTCGCCACGAATCACCGCACCCAAGGTGATCACGACGTCGAAGCGGCGGGGCCCGGTCGCGAAGGCCTGAGCCAACAGCGGCAACTCAAAGGCTCCTGGGGTCCACCCGATCGCCACGTCACCGCGTTCGACGCCGGCGTCACTCAGGGTCGTCAGCGCCGAATCCAAGAGGCGCAGTGTCACGGCGCCGTTGAAGCGACTGCACGCCAGGGCGACGCGAAGGCCGCGGCCCTCGGCGACCCCCTCGAGCGACTCACCGACGCGCGTGCGCAACGACTCGGCCATCGACTTGTCGAAGGCGAGCTCGTCACTCTTCGTCATCGAGGCCTTCTAGAAGGTGACCCATGCGCTCACGCTTGGTGCGCAAGTAGTCAATGTTGAACGGTGTTGGACGGCTCTCCAGGGGCACCCGCTCGACGATCTTCAGACCAAATCCCTCCAGCCCGCCGTACTTGCTCGGGTTGTTGGTCATCAGGCGCATCCGGGTCACGCCGAGGTCGACGAGGATCTGTGCACCGATGCCGTACTCGCGTGAATCGACCGGCAGTCCGAGCTCGAGGTTGGCGTCGACCGTGTCGTGGCCGTCCTCCTGGAGGGCGTAGGCCCTGATCTTGTGGCCCAGGCCGATGCCGCGGCCTTCGTGACCGCGCAGGTAGACCACGACACCTGATCCTTCGGCGGCGATCTTGGCCAGGGCGGTGTGCAACTGCGGGCCGCAGTCACAGCGCAACGAGCCCATCACGTCGCCGGTCAGGCACTCGGAGTGCACGCGCACCAGTGGGTCCACTGGTCCCGCGATGTCGCCGTAGACGAGTGCCAGGTGCTGCTCGCCGTCGAGCACCGATTCGAAGACGAACGCCTGGAACTGGCCGTAGTCGGTCGGCAGGGCGGCCTCGGCCACGCGGCGCACCAATTTCTCGTGGTGGCGCCGATACCGGATGAGATCCGCGATCGACACAATCGGCAAACCGTGAGTCTCGGCAAACAACTCGAGCTCACCCAGTCGCGCCATGTCGGACTTGTCGGCGGACACGATCTCGCACAGCACTCCGGTCGGTGCCTTGCCGGCCAACCGGCACAGGTCGACCGTTGCCTCGGTGTGTCCCGCGCGCTTGAGCACGCCGCCCGGGCGATACCGCAGCGGGAAGACGTGGCCCGGTCGGGCCAGGTCAGCGGGACTCGTCGCGGGGTCTACCAGCGCGCGCACCGTCGCCGCTCGGTCGTGCGCCGAGATCCCCGTCGTCGTGCCGTGCCGGTAGTCGACAGTCACCGTGAAGGCCGTGCGCTGGGCCTCGGTGTTGGCCACCACCATGAGCGGAAGCTCCAACTCATCGGCGCGAGCCGACTCCAGCGGGACGCAGATCACTCCGGAGGTGTATTCGAGGAAGAAGGCCATCGACTCGGGCGTTACGTCCTCGGCGGCCATGATCAGGTCGCCCTCGTTCTCGCGGTCCTCGTCATCGACCACGACGACCATCCCGCCATCGCGTAGTGCGGCCACCGCCGCGTCGATCGAAGAAAGTGCCATCAGACCTCCACGTCTACCCGTACATCTTCGCCGATGCGTCGCACGGCCACAACGCGACCCCGGCGCAAGGCTCCGATCGACGGTGTCGTCAAGGTCTCTAGCGCGCTGCGGGTGCCGTCTCCGCCGGCCCACGCGGGCGCGACGTACCACACCAAACGGTTGACGAGACCGGCCTCCAGAAACGAACTGGTCGTCGTGGGACCCCCCTCAACCAGTACCTGGAGCACGTCGCGGGCACCGAGCTCGTCCAGAACGGGCTCGAGGCCGCCCTGTCTCTCGAGGCAGGGCCGCACGCGCGCGTGCTCCGGCGCGTGGCCCAAGACGACCCGTAGGGGCTCTAGGACGACGTCATCCAGCCGCGCGGTGAGCATTGGGTCGTCCGCGCGCACCGTGGCGGCACCGACGACGATGGCCTGGGACTCGGCGCGTACCCGATGGGCGTCACGGCGCGCCGCTTCCGACGTGATCCATTGACTGGTGCCGTCGGCCATCGCCACGACGCCGTCGAGCGTGGACGCGACCTTGGCGACCACGTAGGGCCGACCGGTCGTGCGGTGCCACAGGTACGGCGCGAGCTGGTCGCGCACCGCCGCCTCTTCAATCCCAACTTCCACGTCAACTCCCGCGGCGCGCAGTAATTCGACGCCCTGACCCGCGACGCGCGGGTCAGGGTCAATCGTGCCGATGCTCACCCGCCGGATGCCCGCCTCGACAATGGCTTCGGCGCAGGGCCCGGTCCGCCCGACGTGCACGCACGGCTCCAGCGTGACCACCATCGTGGCGCCCCGCGCCTGGTCGCCTGCCCGGCGCAGCGCCACGACCTCGGCGTGGGCGTCACCCGGCGCCTGGGTGTGACCCTGTGCGATGACGACGCCCGCGTCGTCGACCACCAGCGCACCGACCCACGGATTAGGCGGAGCCAGCAATCGCGCCCGCTGCGCCTCGTCGACGGCCATCAACATCAACTCCGACGGTGAGAACCTCATCGGTTCGCGAGCGCCGCCTCGCGCAGGGAGCGCGCCGCGTCGCGCGGTGAGGCGGCCCCGAAGATCGCCGACCCGGCGACCAGCACGTTGGCTCCCGCGCGCACCGCGATCGGGGCGGTCGTTGCGTCTATGCCTCCGTCGACCTCGAGGTCCAGGTCGAGGTCGTTGGCGTCGATCTCGCGACGGGCCTCGGACACCTTGTCCATGACGTCGCCGATGAAGTTCTGTCCGCCGAAGCCGGGAAAGACAGTCATCAGCAGCAGGAGGTCGACGTCGCCGAGGAAGGGCGCCACCTGCCGGAAGGGCGTATCCGGGTTGGCGGCCAGTCCTATGCGCAGTCCCAGCGACTTGGCTTCGTCGATCAGCGTGGCCGTCGAGCCGACCTCGACGTGCACCGTGCACCCGTCAGCCCCGGCGCGCACGAAGGCTTCCAGGTAGCGGCCCGGTTCGCTCATCATGAGGTGGCAGTCGAAGAACCGGGTGCTGTAGGGCCTCAGCGAGCGCACCACGGGAGGG
>Ga0307372_10005923_pt1 | contig 18099 bp, 15 predicted proteins | sample OX1MG_FD_202533 | JGI IMG/M metagenome (GOLD analysis project Ga0307372, IMG submission 202533) | Soil microbial communities from Risofladan, Vaasa, Finland - OX-1 | ecosystem: Environmental > Terrestrial > Soil > Coastal area > Acid sulfate soil | place: Finland: Risofladan, Vaasa | collected...
CAGCCGGCCCCAAGGCCGGCCCCGCTAGCCCGTTGTCAATCATTAAGGAATCGCACCGAGGCTGATCGGTTCCCTCATTAAGGAATCGCACCGGCATGGATAGGCGCTTAGGCACTGACTGCAACCTCCGATGCGGTGGGCATGGCGGCCAGCCGCCGGTCGATCTGGCGTTTGAGGGTGAGCGGGCTGACCGCCGTATAGAGGTCGACCAGGCTGGTGATCTTGGCGGGGTCAGCAGCGCCGGAGTCGAGGAGACGCTGGAGAGGGGTGGTGGGTCGATCGTAGCGCTTGACCGTGCGCTGCCCGACCGCCTCCTTGGCAATCAATTTCATGACCGGCTGAAAGCAATTGTTGTAGGGCCGGAGTAGGTCTCGGTAGAGCCGGTTGAGCCAGTCCAGTTGAAGCGCAGTGTCGAGGCGCTGGTAGCCAATCAAACGCCGGACCAAGGTCCAGTTCTTCTGTTCGACGTGGGCGTTGTCGTTCTTGTGCTCGGGCCGGGAGCGAGAGAGCGCGACCCCCTCCAGCTGGCAATAGGTGACCAGGTGCCAGTTCAAGAATTCGGAGCCGTTGTCAGGATGCAACCCCAAGAGCGGGAAGGGGAGCTGCTCTCGGATCTGGCGAATGGCCGCCAGCACGCCGACCTGGCCCTTGCCCATCACCGCCACCCGCTCGGTCCAGCCGGTGGAGAGGTCGGTCGCACAGATTGTGTTGAGCCAATCGCCGGCCGCCACCTCACCGCTGTGGGAGACCAGATCGATCTCCAGGTAGCCGGGCCGGTCGAGTTCTCTCCAGCGACCCACAATGACCGGCACCTGGCGCCGAAGGAGCGCGCCGGGCCGGGTCTGGGACAGCTTCCGAGTGATTAGGCCGCGGCGCATCGGGACCAGGTTGCGCTCGATCGTAGAGAGGCTGGCGGAGCACAGCAACTCCCTGGTCGAGGGGTCGATCTGGAGTTGGCCGTGACGTTCGAGGAGAGGAATCAAATCGGGCAGGAAAGGCTGCAGCCGGTCGGAGCAGATGTACCCGGCCGTCTCCCAGAGAATCTTCAACGCGGCTTGAAACTCAAGTCCGTAGCGAGCCTTGCGCCGGCGCCGGAGGCCAAACAGCGGCCGCCGCTTCCGACCTCCCAGCACCCGCATTCCATGCTTACGCTCGTAGCCGGTCGCCAGGCAGAACGCGTCCAGTATCTGGCCCCTCTCCTGGCGCCCCGCGGCTAGGTAGCGCATCTTCAACTCGGCTGCCAGCTCGTACCTCTCTTTGATCCGCATCCGCCCCCCTTCAGCCGAGTCCGCGGCCAAAGGCGCCTCGGTGTGATTCCTATTTGAGGGAACGATGGGGCTCTGGTGCGATTCTCGGTGAGGGAATGCGTAGCCTTGACAGGCGCGCCCGGAGGAGTAATGTGGAGTTGTACGACCGGCCGGTCGGAGGAAGTCCCAGACATGTGGTGGAGGTGCCTATGGCGGAACCGCCGAAGAGTTCAGGACCGACGGGCGAGTTAATCGGGCGGGCCTTTTAAGAGCACGACCGAGCCCCGATACAGGGTGGGCGTGAAACCAAATCTCTGTTCAGAGATCGGGCTCACCAAGATTCTCGCCCCGCCGGTAAAACAGATAAATACTGGCGCGAGGCCGGACCCATCGCATGGGTCCGGCCTCAGCTTTTTATCGCTCGCCTTCCAACCCTAGCCGGCTCGATCCTGTCCGCCCGACCGCGCATCTACGCGGTGCGCGGATATCGCGCTCCGGTAGAGCTCGACGTAGGACTGGGCCGATGCCGACCAGCTCAGCTCCTTGCGCATGCCACGCTGCACCAGTCGCCGCCAGACTTCGCGGTGGCGATGCGTCTCAAGCGCGCGCACGACGGCTGCAAACATCTGCCAGGGATCGAAGCGATCGAAGACGAAGCCGTCCCCGCTGTCGGACGCAGGATCGTAATCGCTCACGGTGTCGGCCAGTCCCCCGGTCCGGCGCACGATCGGGACCGTGCCGTAGCGCAGCGCGATCATCTGCCCCAATCCGGCCGGCTCGCAGCGCGAGGGGACCAAAAGCATGTCCGCTCCGGCGTAGATCCGGCGCGCCAGGCCGGAGTCGAATCCGATGGTCACGGCCACTCGCTCCGGGTTCTGGGCCGCCCGGTAGCGGAACATGTCCTCGTCGCGCCGGTCGCCGGTGCCGAGCACGATGAGCTGCACCTCGAGCTCGGCCAGCGCGGGTAGCGCCTTCTCGATCAGCTCCAGACCTTTTTGGGCGTAAAAGCGGGAGATGAAGGCGAGAACTGGCGTATCGGCCTGCTGCAGCCCGAGTTCGGATTGGAGCCGGAATTTGTTCTGGCGCTTGCCCTCGAGATCGTCGGGGCCGTAGGGATGGGCGATGCAATCGTCGTGGCGGGGATCGAAACTGTTCCAGTCAAGACCGCCGCCGATCCCCCAAAGCTTGTGGGCCTGGGATCGGATCAGCTCTTCCAGACCCTCACCGAACTCGGGCGTCTGGATCTCCTCGGCGTAGCGACGGCTCAGCGTGCTCAGCCCGTCGGCGTACAGAATGCCCCGCCCGAGAAGATTGACCACGTTGTCCAGGTGTCCCACCCCGACCTCGAGCAGTCCCCAGGGTTCAAGCCCGGCCAGGCGCAGCGTTCCCGATCCGAAGCTGCCCTGGAAGGCGAGGTTGTGGATGGTGAGGACTGTAGCCACCCCTGCCAGCTGGGGTCGGTCCGCGTGCAGGCGCTGGAGCAGGTTGGGAATCAGCGCGGTATGCCAGTCGTGGACGTGGACGACGTCGGGGATGAAGCCCAGCGGTTCCAGCATCTCCAGCGCCGCACGGCAGAGGTAGATAAATCTGGCATCGTCGTCGCCAAACCCGTAGATGGCGTCGCGGTCGTAGAGCTGGGCTTGCTCCACGAAGTACACCGGCACGTCCGCCCAGCGGCCCTCGAGCACTGAACATTCGAGCAGTTGATCCCCCAGCGGCACGGCGAGCTCGCTGAGTGCCGGAACCAGACCCGCGCGCTTTGGGTCCACCTGCCGGTGGCGTGGTAGCACCACCCGCACGTCATGTCCAAGTCGACGCAGTTCGCGGGCCAGCTGCGCGGTGGCGTGGGCCACGCTGCCCGCCCGCGCGAAGGGAGCCATCTCCGCAGCCGCGATGAGCACCCGAAGGGGCCGATCGGAAGGATTGGTCGCCGGGCCCTGCACCGCCGGTACGCGCAGCATCAAAGGCCCCACCGGGGGCACCTGCTCCAGCATTCTGCCCTCCCTGCTCACCACCAGTGCGAACTGGACGGGTTCGCCCGCCGAGCGCCCCAGCAGAGAGAAGGGAATCGAAAAGCACCGCGGCGAGGGAATCTCCAACTCGGACACCGGTGCGCAGGCGCCGTCGACCAGGCGATAGATGGAGAGCATGCGGCCGCGCACAACCACCAGGGTGCCGGGGTCAAAGCCGAGGTCGTCCCAGCCGGCGCGATCCAGCGGCGGAGGCAGGTCGACCTCGGGTGCCTCCCCCTCTGCCGGCGCCGGCGTACCGGAAAGGTAGAGCCGGAATACCACCTGCCGCTCGGCCAGGGCGGCCTCGTCTAGGGGCCCGTCGATGCGCAGGTGAAGTTGCTCTTGGTCGGCGCCGTAGAGCACGCCGTCGACCACCTCGGTCGGCTTGTGCAGCGCCCCAAAGCCACCCCCCACCTCGTAATGCCCGGCGCCCTGCCAGGCGGGGTCCGCGGCTCCCGTGGGCGTGAACTCGTTTCGAGGCAGGCGCGCACGGGTGCCCGCCGAACCCTGGAGCAATGGCTTGAATAGGGCGGGGACTGGCTTTTTACCGATCAGCTTGTAGACGTTGCGCAGGTGAAGCCGGAATTGGTCGTCCCAGATCTCGTCCATGCCCGAGTCGTGGCGGCGCCCAAACCACCAGAACCAGTCCGAGCCCTCAGCGACGCGGATCTCCCCCCAGGCCCGGGCCAGCGCGGTGGGCTCGATCTCCCCGCTCCGGCTCTCCGACTCGAGCCAGTCGCGGGTTTCAGAGAGCAGATCCCAGGCCCGGTTGTGCTCGGAATCGCCGATCCAGGTGTCAAGGCTGGCTCCGATCCAGCTCCCGGTGTGCAGGCGGGGCAGGGCGCGGCGAGCCGGATACCGATCCAGGAAGCCCGAGACGGTGGTGCAGTCCACGTCGTCCGACTGCTCCAGACGCTCGTAGAGAAGTTCGAGAAAGTCGCGGCCCTCGCGGCTGTAGAAATCCCAGGCGTTCTCTCCATCCAGCGCAACCACAACCAGGGCATCGTCTTCGGCCTGCCGTTCCTGAATGCGCCGCAGGCGGTCCATGAAGTCGTTGACCGCGTCGACGGCCGGCATCCGGTGATAGTCGAACCCGATGCGGTTGGAGAGCAGGCTGTCGCGGAAGACCAGGCTGACGCTGCCTCCCGCTCGCTCCATGGTCCAGGGTCGGTAGAGGATCTCGGGCTGGACCACGTCGCCCAGATCGTCGCGCTCGAGGTGGATGTCAAGAGATCGAGCCAGCACCTCGTCGTCCGAGATCATCCATTCCACGCCCGCCTGTACGGCGAGCGCCGCCACCGACTCGCCCACCGCCATCTCGGGCGGCCACATGCCCCGAGGATGAACTTTGAGGTCGGCTTCGAATCGCTCCCGGCCAGCCTGGATCTGAGCCTCGGCGTCCTCGCGATGGGAGAAGTGGCGCTGCGGCAGGGAGATCGCGGGGATGGCCGTGCGGGCCGAATCCACGTGGCATAGCAGGGGCAGGATGGGGTGGTGATAGGGCGAGAAGGTGAGCTCGCAGAAGCCCTGTCGCGCCAGCTCCGAAAAGCGCGGGATTACCTCGCCCACGAATTCGAGTTGGACCTTGAAGAGCAGATCCTTGTCGGCCTCTGAATAGTCGCGCTCCTTGGTTCGCAGCTCGCTCAGGCGGGGATCGCGATCGACCAGATCGGGATCGAACCAGACCAGGTTGCTGAGCAGCTGGAGGTCACGCAGGTCCTGCTCGCTGAATTCGGAGTCGGCTGGGCGCGTGGCCAGCTCCAGATAGCGGGGCGAGGACTGGACGCGCAGGAACCCGGGCGACTCGCGCATCCAGGCGAGGATGAATGCGCGCTCCTCGCTCGACAGCTCGGCGGCCGGGCGCCGGGCCAGCTCTAAGAACAGGTCGTGGGGGGTGGCCGAGGCGTAATCGGCGATCTGCGCCAGGAGCGAGGGCACCAGGTTGAAGGTCTGGGCAACCTTGGGGTGGCGAGCGGCCAGCTCGGCCATCTTGAGGTAGTCCTTGGTCGATCGCAACCGCACCCAGGGCAGCAGGTAGGTGTCGGTCAGGTCGTCCTTGTAGTAGGGCTGGTGGAGGTGCCAGACCAGGGCGAGATGAACTGGGCGCATCAGGCGGGATCCAGCATAGGCTGGTCGCCAAAGACCACCGCGGCCAGCGGGGGCAGGTTGACCTCGATCGAGAACTCCTGGCCGTGCCAACTCTGGGATACGGCCTGGGCGAACCCGAGGTTACCCAGGCCGCTGCCGCCGTAGTGCTCGGAGTCCGAGTTCAACAGTTCACTCCAGCGCCCGCCGTGCGACACCCCGATGCGATAGCCATAGCGGGGCAGGGGGGTGAAGTTCAACGCCACCAGAACCTGCCGTCCTCCCCCTCGCCGGGCGAAGGTGAGGACCGACTGCAGTGAGTCGTCGGCGTCCGCCCAGCTGAATCCGGCGGGATCGAAGTCCGATCTGCCGAGGGCGGGCTCGCTGCGATAGAGGCGGTTCAAATCCGCCAGCCAGCGCCCGATACCCGCGTGCAGAGGCTGCTCGGCCAGCGCCCAGTCCAGCTCGGCTTCGTGCGCCCACTCGCGCCACTGGGCGAGCTCGGCTCCCATGAAGACCAGCTTTTTGCCCGGGCTGGTGTACATGAGGGCGAAGAGCAGGCGCAGGTTGGCGAACTTCTGCCACGCATCCCCCGGCATCTTGTTGATCAGCGAGCCCTTGCCGTGCACCACCTCGTCGTGGGACAAAGGCAGCACGAAGTTCTCACTGAAGGCATAGATGGAGCGGAAGGTCAGCTCCTGGTGGTGATATTTGCGGTGCACCGGGTCTCGGCCCAGGTAGTCGAGCGTGTCGTGCATCCAACCCATGTCCCACTTCATGCCAAAACCCAGGCCGCCGACGTAGGGCGGCCTCGACACCATGGGCCAGGAGGTGGACTCCTCAGCGATGGTCAGCGCGCCCGGCTGGCGGTTCGGCACCTCCTCGTTGAGCCGGCGCAAGAGGTCGATCGCCTCCAGATTCTCGCGCCCGCCGAACCGGTTGGGAATCCAATCCCCGGGCTTGCGCGAGTAGTCGAGATAGAGCATGGACGCCACGGCGTCCACGCGCAGGGCGTCAACGTGGTACTGCTCGAGCCAGTAGAGCGCGCTCGAGATGAGAAAGCTGCGGACCTCGTGGCGACCGTAGTTGAAGATGTAGCTGCCCCAGTCGGGGTGAAAGCCGCGCCGGGGATCGGCGTGCTCATAAAGATGGGTGCCGTCGAAGTAACCCAGACCGTGAGCGTCGGTGGCGAAGTGGGAGGGAACCCAATCCAGGATCACGCCCAGGCCGCGTTGGTGGAGATGGTCGACCAGATACATCAGATCCTCGGGCCGGCCGTAGCGACTGGTGGGGGCGAAGTAGCCGGTCACCTGGTAGCCCCAGGATCCGTAGTACGGGTGCTCCATGACCGGCATCAGCTCGACGTGGGTGAAGCCCAGGGCGAGCGCATGATCCGCCAGCTCGTGAGCCAGTTCGCGATAATTGAGCTGGCCTCCATCCTGGCGCCGCCGCCACGAGCCCGGATGCACCTCGTAGATCGACCACGGCGTCAGGGCCGGGTCGCTCCGGCTCCGGGCCGCCATCCAGGGCTCGTCTGCCCAAAGGTAGTCGGCCTTCCAGACCAACGACGCCGTCGCCGGCGAGACCTCGCACGTGATGGCGAGCGGGTCGGTCTTGTCGCCCTCCCATCCGCCGCCACGGCGCGCGAGGTGGTATTTGTACACGGCGCCGGGACCGGCGTCCTCGACCACCCCCTCCCAGATTCCGGATCCGCCCAGACGGGAGAGGGGATGGACGCCGCTGCGCCAGCCGTTGAAGTCACCGACCACGCTCACCGACTCGGCGTTTGGAGCCCAGACAGCGAAGTGGGTCCCGCCCGGGCCCGGATGGCTGCCCAGCTTCTCCCAGAGGCGGAAGTGGCTACCCTCGTTGAAGAGGTAGAGGTCCTGCTCTCCGAACTGCGCCGACGAGGAACCCATCAGGGGCCGGCCGGGCCGATTTGGCCCGACGCCGCCACCCCCTGACGCCGCGCCGCCAGGTCTATACGGTCGAATAGCTCTTCCAGAACGGTCTCCCAAATGAACTCGCGCGCGGTCGCGCGCCCCCGGCGTCGAAGCTCGCGTCCCCACTCTGGGCGCTGCTCGAGGCGATCCAGCTCGGCCGCCAGTTCGATTGCGTCGTCGGTCTCGAGCACGATCGCGTTGCGATACCCCTGAGCGTAGTCCTCGCCGGTGGACCCGGTCACGGCCAGGCCCCCGGCCGCCATCACCTCCAGCCCCACCAGGCCAAAGGGCTCGTGGCCAGAATTGGCCAGGACGGCGTCGGCGGCGGCGTAGATGGGCGGCAAAAGTTCCTCGGGCAGAAATGAGACCAGGTTCAAAACTTCGACCTCTGAATGCTGCCCCAGGAGCTGCACCAGCTGCCTCCAGCTCGAAGGCGAGGGGAGGTCACGCGTCGCCAGGCCCTGGCTGCGAGCGTGAGCGAGCACCTGGGCACCGTGCCGCTCCCGTCCGCCTCGGACCAAGAGCTTCACCGGACGGCCGCCGCGCTTGATCATGGCCAGCGCGTCCATGGCCATGAGCCAGCGCTTGTCGGGGTCGAAGCGCCCGATCTTGAAGCCGAAGAAGCCGGGCCCGGCGGCGCGGCGGATGGCGGCCACCTGGGCCGGTTTGGGCGCGGTCAGGGCCGAGCTCGGGATTCCGTTGGGGATCACGATCGGGTTTACACGCCATTGCCACATGCGGTGCTTCATGTAGCGACTGACGGTGGTAAGGGTGGCGGCCTCTTCCAGCGCGGTGAAGTCAAGTCGCTCGAAGCCATAGAGATTGTTGGCATTCCACAGCATCACCACCCAGGGCCGCAGACCACGAGCGCGCAGAGCGGCGTCGAGCAGCTGGACGCAGACTGCGGTCTGCCACTCCTCGGCCAGCACCACAACGCGACGTCCCTGGCTGGCGGCGGGCTGGATCACCTGGTCCACGAGCCAGGCGGGCAGGCTCTGGTTCCAGTCCAGAACCTTGGCCGCCTCCGCCTCGTACACCCCGCCCGGGTAAAGGCGGCTCAGCCATTGGCTCCAGCGGTGATATCTGACTCCGTCAGCGTCCTCGATCGGGGCCAGGTTGGGATCGCCGGTGAAGAAGAGATGGGTTTCGAAACCACGCCCGGCCAGGGCCCGAACCAGGTCCTTGGCCCGGGTCGCCAGGCCCCCGGACTGACTATAGAGATCGGGTCCTTCAAAGCTCAGGACGCAGAAAATGCTGTCCTCGGGCAGGAACACCGTCAGCTCTGGAGCAGATCGAGGGCCAGGCGATGCAATCCGGGGTGGGCCGACGCGAGGAGGGTCGAGCGCACCCCCAAATCGGCGACCAGCTCGGCCGTGGGCCTGCCCTCGAGGTCGGTGGTGACACCGCCCACCTCGGCCAGCATGAGCACCCCGGCCGACATGTCGAAGGCCCGGGCCTGGATTGGGGAGCAGAATACGGACAGACCGCCGCTGGCGGTGTGTGCGAGTGAGATCGCCATCGTTCCCAGCAGACGAATCTTGGCGCAGGAGCGCAGCAGGGGCTCGACTGAGAGGACGCTCTGGGGGGTGCTCTCCAGCCCCAGGAGCTCGATTCCGCCTGGACCGGCGGGCAGCGGGCGCACCGGGCGGCCGTCGTGCGTCAGCCCACCCCCTCGCCGCACCTGCCAGCTCTCCCCTGTGGCCAGGTTCAACACCTGGGCCGCGGTGGCGTCGCCCAGGCGCGGACCGCGGAGCAGGCTCAGCATCACCGCTGCCGCCGGCACCCCCTGCTTGGCGTTGAGGCTGCCGTCGACGGGGTCGACCAGAACCAGTGGTTGAGGGGCCCCGTGGTCGACCCATCCCACCTCCTCGGAGAGGACGGAAAAGCGTTCTCCTCGCGCCGCCAGCGCCGCCAGTCCATCGAGGACGACGGCCTCGGCAACCCGGTCCAAGACCACTGTGCGGTCACCGCCCGCGCCCAACCCAACCTCCTCAGCGCCGCGCTCGGTGCCGAGCAGGGGCACGACCGCCGCGCGTACGCGGCGAGCCAGAGAGTCGAACTCGCGCAGCCAGTCTTGATCGTTCAGTCGTAAAACCTAGCGCGCCCGGCGCCAGAGCAGGACCAGACCCAGCGTCACCAGAAGCCCGGGGCCGAGCGCCTGGGCGCTGACCAAGCCCAGCGAGAAGAGCAGGCAGACCAATCCCAAGAGCAGGAGCAACCAGCTGAAGAGGCGCCGGGGACGATCGATGCTGCGCGTCAGTTCGGGACCGGCGTGCAGGTCCAGCTCTTGGACCCAGCCCGGGCGGCGGAGCAGACCAAAGACCCCAACGGCGACCAGGATCAGGGGCCAGAGCCGGAACAGGGCGGGCGGGATGGCGGAATAGGCGATGGCGACCCCGAGCAATCCGACCAACACCAAAAGCAGTCCGAGACCGGAGACACCGCGACGGCGGCTGCGGGGATGCCGGCCGGAGTCTAGATCCAAGGCCACGTCATCCCTGGCGGACGAACAGCTGCTGGACGTCACCGTTGCGCCTCCGCCGCCGACGGCGCTCGGCCGGGATGGCGATCAGAAACGGCTGCTGCAGACCCCAGACCTTCTCGATCAGGACCGGGGCGCTGTACTGATGGGGGGCGTCGATTCCGATCTCGACCAAGCGCTCGGCCAGGATGTCTGGGAGCTCGGCCACATCGCGCAGGTTCATCTGCTCCAGCGCCTCGAGTATGTCGTCGAGGCGCCGAAGGCGATTGCGCCGATCGTCGGGCGGCATCATGCCGCCCCAATATTAGGGATTTGGGCTTGGTCCGTAGGGAAAATTTGCCCCTGGCCAGGGTGGAGCGAATTCAAAAAGTGGATCAGGTGGTCCAGCACCTCGGGCGCCCGGGCTCGAAGATCGTGCCCGGCGCCCTCAATCACCGCCATCTGCGCCCGGCTCAGGCCCCGGGACCGCAATTCCAGCTCGGCCAGTGGGCTCAGCGGATCGTTGGATCCGCTGACCAAGAGCACCGGGCATCTGACTTGGGGCCAGTGGGCGCAACGCCTCTCCCCCCGGCCCGAGAGCGGGAATGAGATCAGGATCAGCCCTGCGGGCGCCACGCGCCCGGAGGCCGCAGCCAGGCTCGCGACCCGGGCTCCGAAGGACTGACCGCCCAGGACGTCGCCCGGGCCGGCCAGAGCCAGGTACGGTTCCAGCGCGCGCTCAGCGGCACCCCGACCGCGCGGGCCAGCCGCCATGGTGAAGCCGGCCTGCGTCAGAGGCTCGAGCCAGGGCGCCAGCGACTCCGGGGGCTGCCTCCAGCTCGGAGCGAGCAGAACCCTCACCCGCCACCGGGCTTCAGTTGAGCTCGGCTCGGCTCATCCGCCGCTGCTCTTTGAGCCATCGCGGCGAGATCTTCACCTCCACCCGCCCCACGCAACGGGCGCACCAGACGCGCTCACAGCGTTCGCACGCGATGTGCTGGTGGTCCTGGGTCAGATCCAGCTCCATGGTGTAGCTGCCGCATTCAAAGCAGGGGATCGGACACTTCATGACCCAGCGCAATCCTAAGCGCGGCGAGGGCCCAGGGCGCGCTCACGCATTGGCCGTGATCAGATCCAGCACCATCTCGGCGGTGACGGGGGCGAGCAGCACGCCGTTGCGGTTGTGGCCGGTGGCCACGATGAGTCCCTCCCTTCCCGCTCCGAGACCGATCAGGGGGCGGCCATCGGGGGTGGCCGGACGCAGCGCGGCCCAGCTTCTGTCCAGCACCGCGGTGGAGAGGGCGGGGACCGCGCGGGTGGCGAACTCGAGCAGGGCGGACATGCCGGAGGCGGTGACCCGGGCGTCGAAGCCCACCTCCTCCTCGGTACTCCCCGCGATCAGCGTGCCGTCAGGCTTGGGCATGAGATAGCTGCCACCCCAGGTCAACAGGCGGGTCAGCAGGCGGCGTGGTGGGAGCAGGGTCAGGAGCTGACCTCGGCTCGGGCGCACGTCCAGCGCAACCCCCAGCGGGGAGGCCAGGGCAGGGCTCCAGGGGCCGGCGGCGAGAACTGTGAAGTCGGCCCGCAGATCCCCCTCTGAAGTCCGCACCCCACTCACCCGGTTCGAACGCCCGACCAGCGCCCCCACCGGGACCCCCTCTTTGATCTCGGCTCCCTGGACCTGCGCCGCCCGGGCCAGCGCCCGCACGAAGCGGGGCGGGGACACCTGAGCCTCCTCATAGAGCGCCACCCCCCGGATCGCCGGATTCAAAGCCGGCTCCAGAGCCAGGGCCTCGCCCGCGTCCAGCCAGCGTCCGCTGCCGCGGCGCAGGCGTCGCTCCTCCTCCCCGCTCAAGGCGGGGGCGATGGTCTGCCCGGCTCGGTATTCGACCTCAACTCCACTCAGGGCCTCGATGCGCTCAACCAGCTCTGGAAACAGCCCCAGGCTCCTCAGCTCCAACTCCTGCCCACCCTCACTGTGGGGAGCCAGGAGGCCCGCCGCGGCTCCCGAGGCATGAGCTCCCAGATGATCTCGCTCAAGGAGCGTGACCCGATGTCCCGCCCGGCTCAGACGCTCCGCGATGGCACAGCCGATGACGCCCCCGCCGACGATCAGGATTCGAGCCATCTGATGATTCTCCGCCTTGACTTATAGAACATTTGTTCGATACCCTGGCCTCGGCCCCTTCCCTTCTCACGATCGAGCTATTGGGTCCCGCACTCGGGTTCGGTTGGGGTTGGAGCATTGAACATCTGTCCGGCGCATGAAGTGTTGTCGCCTGGGGTCTACCCGCCAGGACGGGAGCGGGCTTTAGAGCCGTCTTCGAGCTCGAGTCTGGATCGAGCCCGGAGCTCAATCCGCCTTCGCTTCGGCGAGCAGGCGCTGGTCTCCGCCACCCGCCTGAGCGGGGCCGAGCTCTGGCCCAGCGGGCTTGCCCTGGACCAGCTGAGCGGCGTGGGAGGCCTCCCCCGCGGCCGCCTGAGCGGAATCAGCGGGCCCCCCGGCTCGGGCAAGACCAGCGTGGCCCTGGCCGTGCTCGCCCACGCTAGCCGGGAGATGACCAAGAGCGTGGTGATCGATCCCGGGCGGGGATTCGATCCCTGGGCCCTGGCCCAGTTCCAGCCTGACCTGGATGCGCTGGTGGTCCTCCAGCCACCGGCCCAGGGCATGGCGGAGGCGGCGTTGGCGCTCGCCCGGGCGGGCTGTGGACTGATCCTTCTCCTGGGTGAGCCGCCGGAAAACGTTCTGGTCCCGCTCGAGGGGGCGGCCGCCAGATCCAACTCCTTGATCCTGATCGTGTCCGAGTCCTTCTCCTCCCCCCTCGCCCACGCCATCAGCATGGGTTTTGAAGCCAGGCCCCAGGGCTGGATCGAAGAGCGCGGGCAACTGACCGGGCTCCGCACCCAGCTGACCTGCTCCAGAAATCGCCTCGCCCCCCCGGGTCGAGAGATCCAACTCGAGGTTCGCTGGTCCCTGGGGGGAAGGGCCAGTTTTGAATGCCTGAGGGCGGTGGGGCAAGCCACCCACCGGATTCCAGGATCGGCTCCATGGGCTCGATCTGCTGCGGTCTGATCCCCCACCTTGAACTCGCCCTCCACACCCCGGCGCCAGGCCGTCCCCTGGTGGTGGAGATGGCGGAAGGCCGAGTCCTGGTGGCTTCGGAGGCGGCTCAAGCGCTGGGGGTCGAGGCCGGGATGACTCTGCGCCAGGCCGAGGCCCGATGCCCAACTCTGGACTCAAGACCGGCTGATCATCCAGCCTCCGAACGCCTCCGCCAACAGCTTTCGGCCGCACTCTATGACCTCTCCCCACGAATTCAGGTCGAAGCGGATGGACGCACCTGGATGGATCTCGAGGGCCTCCCCGACCCCGCCCATTCCATCCGCCAGGCCCGCCTTCGCCTGAGCCTGGTGGGAACGCAACCCCGGCTGGGCCTGGCTCCAGGCCCATTCACCGCCGCCCTGGCAGCGGCCCGAGCCCGTCCCGGCGGCATGAAGAAGGTGGTTGACGCAAAGCTTTTCCTTGCCCCCCTCCCCATCTCCCAGCTGGGTCTGGAAGCCGAACTGGAGGAGCGCCTGCAGCTCCTCGGCCTCAAAACCCTGGGGCATCTGGCCGGGATCGGACCGCGCCGTCTGGAAAGCCAGTTGGGCCCGAGCGCAAGGCTGGTGGTGGCGCTGGCCCGGGGTGAGGAACCGATCCCGATCGATCCCTGGCAGCCGCCGACCCGGAGCGGGGCTCGACGCCTTTTCGAGCCCCCCCTGGAGGACCGGGAGGCGCTCTTGTTCGTCGCCCGCGGAATGGCGAGCGAACTCGCCCGAGAGCTGGGCCGGCGCGGGGTGGGGGCCAAAAGGATCAGGGTGCGGCTGCAAAGCGATGGCTCTGAGGATGAGATCAGGGAATCCCTCCTTCCCCGCCCCCTGCAGGGTGGCGCCGAGCTCTTCGGGCTGCTCTCCCTCTGGATCACCGGATGGGTCCTCAAGGGGCCAGTGAGTCAGCTCGAGATCGAACTCCCCGAGCTGGAGGCGGCCGGCCGGCGCCAGCTTCGCCTCTGGCGGGTGGGCGAGGGCGGAGAGGAGGAGGTGGAGGCGGCCCTGGACCGCCTGGGGGAGCGTTACGGGGCCGGGACGGTGGCTCTCTTGCGCCCCCTGCTTCCGCTCTCCCCCATTCCCGGCCGCCGCTTCATGCTCCGGCCCCGCTAGACCGATGGGGCTCATGCTCAATCCAGCCCGCGAGGTGGAGGTCCAAGTTGACGCCGAGGGCGTCCCCCGACGCCTGCGTGGGGATCCCCTGCTCGGCTCCCTAAGACCCGTCTTGAGCTGGAGGGCCGAGGTCGACTGGTGGGAGCGACCGGTGCTGCGGGAATACTGGCGAGCCCTGCTCCAGGACCGGCTCCTGCTGGAGATCTACCACGAACTCGATTCAGGACGCTGGTTCCTGGAGCGCGTCTTTGACTAGTTGGTGCCCGGCATGAGCCCCTTCGCCGAGCTGCACGCTCGCTCCAACTTCTCCTTTTTAGAGGGCGCCTCCCACCCGGCCGAACTGGTGCAGCGGGCGGTGGAGCTGGAGATGCCCGCCCTCGCCCTCACCGACCGGGGTGGGGTGTACGGAGCGGTCCGCTTTCTCAACGCCTGCCGCCGCAGCGGAATCCATCCCGTGCTCGGCAGCTGTCTTGAGGTGGAGGACTCCGAGGTGGTCCTGCTGGCCCGCTCGCCTGAGGGCTGGAGCAACCTGTGCCGCCTCATCAGCCTCGCCCACAAGGATCAACCCAAGGGCGAGTCCAGGATCGATCTGGCCCGGCTCCACGCCCATTCCCGGGGTCTGTTCTGTCTCGCCTCAGAAGACCAGGAGGCGTCTCTGTCCGAGCTCACCTCGGCCATGGGGCGGGAGAACACACTGGTCGAGCTCAGCCACCACCTCTGCCCGGAGGATTCCTGGATCCGGCAGGGGCGCGTGGACCTGGCCCGACGGCTCAAGCTGGCCACGGTGGCCAGCAACGCCCCCCTCTACCACCAGCGCCAACGGCGCCCCCTTCAGGACGTCCTGACCGCGATTCGCCTGCGCTCCAGCCTCGATCGATCCCGGGACCGGCTTGCCCCCAACTCGGAATGGGAGCTCAAGGGAGAGGCGCAGATGAGAGGGCTGTTCAAGGGCCTGGAGGGCGCCCTCGAGACGGCCGGAGAGATAGCCCAGGAGTGCCGGTTGAACGAACTCGACTTTCGCCGGGTCCGGTTTCCAGGCTATCCCGTCCCGGACGGCGAGACCCCCTTCAGCCATCTCTGGCACCTGGCCCAAAGCGGAGCCCGGGAGCGCTACCACCCCATCACCCCCGAGGTCGGGCGGCGGCTCCAGCGCGAACTCGACGTGATCGACAAGACCGGACTCTCCGAGTTCTTCCTCATCAACTGGGACCTGATGCGGTTCGCGCGCGAATCCGGCATCCCCGGACAGGGCCGAGGATCGGCTGCCGACTCGATCATCGCCTACGTCCTCGGCCTCACTCGGGTCGACCCCATAGCCCACAACCTGCTCTTCGAACGCTTCCTGCACGAGGGCATGACCAGTACCCCGGACATAGACATCGATTTCTCCAGCGAGGATCGCGAGCGTGTGATCCAGTACGTGTACGACAAGTACGGCTGGGAGCGCACGGCCATGGTCTGCAACGTGGTCACCTTCCGGCCCCGGATGGCCATCCGCCAGGTGGGCAAGGCCCTGGACTTCCCCTCCGACCTCATCGACCGCCTGGCCAAGAGCGTCGACGGCTGGCTGGACGAGGATCTTCAAGCGACCATGGAGGTGGCCCAGATCCCATCCCAAAGGGTCGGCTCGAGGCTCTGGGAGCTCTTCGCCAACCTGGTTCGGGAGATTCAGGGATTCCCCCGTCACCTCTCCATCCACGTGGGCGGGATGCTGGTCACCGGTGAGCCCCTGGTGGACATTGTTCCGGTCGAGCCGGCCACCATGCCTGGCCGGGTGGTGGTCCAGTTCTCCAAGGATGACGTCGAGGACTTGGGGCTGATCAAGATGGATCTGCTGGGGCTGCGCACGCTGGCGGTGGTCAAGGAGACGCTGGATCTGATCCAGGCCCGCAGCGGCGAACGCCCCGACCTCGACCAGCTCCCGCTTGACGATCCCGAGGTCTATCAGATGTGCTCTCGCGCCGACACCATCGGAGTCTTTCAGATTGAATCCCGAGCCCAGATGATGACCCTGCCCCGGGTGCGCCCGGAGCGCTTCAACGACCTCGTGGTGGAGGTGGCGATCATCCGCCCCGGTCCCATTCAGGGCAACGCGGTGCACCCCTACATCCGGCGCAAGCAGGGTCGAGAGGCGGTCTCCTACGCCCACCCCCTGCTGGAGCCGATCCTGCGTGACACCCTGGGCGTGATCCTCTACCAGGAACAGATCCTGGAGATAGCGATGCACGTGGCGGCCATGTCGGCCAGTGGAGCCGATCGCTTTCGCCGAGCCATGACGCGCCACCTTCATCGCGTCGAGATGTCCTCTCTGCAGCAGGAGTTCGAATCCGGCTGCATCGCCAACGGGGTCGGCCCCGAGCTTGCCCAAGAGCTCTTTGAGGCTGTGCAGGGCTTTGCCGTGTACGGGTTCTGCCGCTCTCACGCCGCCGCCTTCGCCCGCACCACCTACGAGACCGCCTGGCTCAAGCTGAGACATCCGGCCGAGTTTTACTGCGGGCTTTTGAACAATCAACCCATGGGCTTCTACCATCCCAGCGTCCTCATCGAGGACGCCAAACGGCACGGCGTGAAGGCTCTGCCCGTGGACGTGAACCTATCCCAGGAGCGCTGCCAACCCGAGGCCGGCACCGGGCTCAGGATCGGATTCAACTACGTCCGGGAGCTGGGCCCGGGCGGCGCTCAGGCGGTGGTCGCCGAGCGCCGCTCGGGAGGGGACTACGCCACCTTCGACGACTTCCTGGATCGCGTCCGAGGCCGGCCCTTAAACCCGCACGCGGTCCGCAACCTGATCATGCTCGGAGCCTTTGAGAGCCTTAAGACTCACCCCACCCAAGGAGACCATCGACGCCATCTGCTCTGGATTTGGCAGGAGCGCGAGCAGGGGCGAGGCCCCCGGCGGCGGGTTTCACCCCAGAGCGAGCTCCGCCTTCCCGCCGTCCCTCCCGAGCTGCCCGAGTTGGGGGAGCGGGAGAAGGGCGACCTCGACCGACGCCTGAGCGGAATCTCCTCTGGACCCCACCCGATGTATTTTCTGCGCCCACGCCTGAACCGCCTGGGGGTGGTGGACAGCGCCTCGGCTCAGCGCCGGCGGAGCGGGGAGGTGATTCGCGTTGGAGGCCTGGTCATCACCCGTCAGGCACCCCACACCGCGGGGGGCATACGCTTCTTCACCCTGGAGGACGAATCCGGCCAGGTCAACGTCACGATCAAGCCCGAGGTCTTTCAGCGCCATCGTCGGATGGCATCAAGCCCGATTCTGATCATCGACGGAGTGGTGCAAAACCATGACCGCGTCTGGTCCCTGCTGGCGACCACGATTACAGCTCCGGTGGATGCCGAGGGCTCGTTCGACGTGGCCCACGACTACCGCTGATGCCGGGAGGGCTCGATTTGCGCGAAGATGGCGCCACCATGGCAGTCTCACGCGAGATCGAGGACATCGCCCGGGGCCTGATCCACCATCAGCACGACCACCCGCCGGTACGCGACCTGAACCTAGAGGCGGATCGCCGCCGCGGACTGGCCGAGCGGATGGCGGACGACATCGGTCGGCTGGTCGGGAGCTGGACCTTCATCGCCCTGGAGCTGCTCCTGGTTCTGACCTGGCTGGTCTTGAACGTCCTCGGCCGCACCCATCACTGGGATCCCTACCCCTTTCCCCTGCTCTCCATGGTCCTGGGACTGGAGGCCGCGCTCTGGGTCTCGCTGGCCCTGATGGCGCTGGGGCGCAGCCACGATCGAGATCGTCTCCGCGCCCAGCACGAATACGAGGAAAGGGTCAAGGCGGAGGAGGAGCTGCGGGCTCTGATGTCCCACCTGGAGATCCAGGACGAGGTCATGCTTCAGATCCTCCAACGCCTTGAGCGCACCGATCGCGAACTGCGCCGCATGGCCCGGCGCCTGGGCGCGAGCGAGGACTGAGCCGGGCGCTAAAGGCCCGCGCTGAGGGCGTCCGCCCAGCCCACCAAGAGCGCGGCGAAGGCGGGATCGATGGCATTCCCCGACTGGGCCTGGACCCCGGAGACGAAGGCGCTGAGGCTGCGCTGAGCGGCCGACATGTTGCCCGATGAGATGTGGGCCGAGGCGGCGTGAAGATCAGAGGCGAGCCTTTGGTCGGCGTTCGATATCTGACCGCTGCTGACACCCATCGC
>Ga0307372_10005924_pt1 | contig 18099 bp, 16 predicted proteins | sample OX1MG_FD_202533 | JGI IMG/M metagenome (GOLD analysis project Ga0307372, IMG submission 202533) | Soil microbial communities from Risofladan, Vaasa, Finland - OX-1 | ecosystem: Environmental > Terrestrial > Soil > Coastal area > Acid sulfate soil | place: Finland: Risofladan, Vaasa | collected...
AGTGGTGCCAGCGCGATCACGGTGGCGCAGATACCTGTTCCGGGTGTCGTGCAAGAACTGAGGTGGATGTCGTCGACCTCAGTGGCCCGCCCACGGGCGGCGAGTTCGAGGAGGCGAGCAGCGGGGGAATTTCTAGAAGCGGTATCGGTGCCAAAGAGTGATCCGAGAACGGCCGAAAGTGGTTCTTCATCCATACGGCGTGCGGCGCTCCAGGCGAGCGACGCGTCAAAGAGGCGTAATCGAGCGGCTTCATTGGTGGCGTCATCGTGACGAACGGCGACGAGTTCGTTCGTGAGCTGCTCCAGGAATGAGATTCGCGGCCTCCGTCTTGCTTGACGTGACGCGATGTTAGTCCGGATCGTCCAAAGGGCCTCTGACGAGAACCGCTCACGAGGGCCGCCCCTTCAGCGTTGAAACCCTGGCGGCGTCAACGCGCCTTCGAGATTCTGAGCGGGGAGTTCAGTTGCGCGCAGGTCTCATTGACACTTCGAGCGACGATTGCGCACCGGTCGCTGGAGGGCGAGGGACGAGCTGAACTCCATGGTACGACGGATGCCGAACTGTCTGCGCTCTTCGCGATTTAGTCGTCGCACTTGAGGCTGAGCTTGATCCTTCTATCGGCGTTGGTCTGCCTCGTCCACGGCTGTCTACTACCGGTGACGCGGTCTCACTCGATCGCTGTCGAAGTCGACTCGACGGGGCCGCAGTTCAGCCCTTCACCATTTTCAGAGACGAGGCGCTCGTGCAGTCACTCCTCGACGTCGCCCTATTCCGGTGAGGTCGTGCCCATGCCAATTAACGACGCGAGCAACTTCACCCGAGCCGTCAGCCGTCGACCCGTTGCTTCGCGAGCCCCCTCGGGCCACACAAGCAGTCCGCGACCAGTCTTGGCGCCGAGGTTTCCTGCGGCGACCGCCTCTTCGAGGATTGGCAGTGGCTCCTGGGCCGTGCTGAGCGCCGGGAAAACATACTCGTGGATGGCTCGGGTCAGATCGAGTCCCACGTAGTCAGCGTTTTCGATGGGTCCCACCTCGGAGAGACGAAGACCGATGCTATTTCGCACGACCAGGTCGACGTCGCTGGCCTCACAGATACCTTCTTGAATGAGCGCCATGGCTTCTCGCCAAAGGGCGTGCTGCAGTCGGTTTCCGATGAAGCCCGGAGTGTCCTTTTGTACGAGCACCGGAGTCTTGCCGAGCGAACGCAGCAACTCGAATACGCCGGTAACAATGGCCGGGTTGGTCTCGGAACCCTGGATCACTTCGACGAGCGGAATCAGGTGCGGCGGATTCCACCAGTGCGTGCCAATGACGCGAGACCGTTGGTCGACGTACGCTCCAACGTCACCCACGCGGTAGACCGAGGTATTGGTCGCGAGTACCGCGTGGGGGCAGCACTTCGCGATGCGCGCTAGGAGGTCTTGCTTCAGCGCGAGGTCCTCGGGTGCAGCTTCTACAACCAACAAGGTCGCGGGGTCGAGATCGGAAGGCTCACCGACAGCGCGTAGGTGTCCCGTCGTCACGGTGCTGGGAAGTTGTGCGACGACGGCGTCGACGCGTTCGGCGAGCGACTCGCGCGTCGGGGCGTCGGGGTCCAGACACGTGACGTCAAAGCCGTGGGTGACGAAGATCGCCGCGATGGCGTGGCCCATGAGGCCCGCGCCGAGTATCGCGACGCGACCTCCTTCGGGAAGTCGCCAGCGATCGCTGTCGTTCAGCACGCCGTGTAGCCACCGTCGACGTAGAGGATTTGTCCGGTGCAGAAGCCCGATGCTGCACTTAGGAAAAAGAGTGTCGGGCCGACGACGTCTTCGGGTTCGGCTAGTCGACCGAGCGGAATGCGCGAAAGCATGCCCTCTCGGGTCTTCACCGCGCGCTCGTCGTCTTCGTACATCCACGCGGTGAGGTTGGACCGAAAGACCGTGGGGGCGACGGCGTTGACGCGGATGTTCTTCGCGCCCCACTCGGCGGCGAGCGTGCGAGTCAAAAGATTCTCTGCACCCTTGGACGCGCAGTACGCGGTGTAACCGGCCCCGAGACCGAGTAGCGCACGCGTTGAGGTGACGATGACCACGTTGCCGGACGAGCCGGTCCTCAATAACTCGGCTCCGAAGGCGCGACAGATCAGCCACGTCGTGCGCACGTTGGCGTTCATCACGTCGTCAAATTGCTCGAGCGTCATGTCGGTGATCATTGCGACTTTATTAGTACCGCTCGCCACCACAAGCCCATCGACGCGACCGAAGTGCTCGACGGCGCGAGCGATGATCTCGCTCGCGTCCTTTTCGGTGTCGGGTCGCAAGTTGACGCTCAGCGACGTACCACCGTGCTTGGTGATGTCTTCTTCGAGCTCCAGAAGTTTCTCGTGGTTGGCGCCGGTCATGGTGACCTTGGCCCCGAGTTCGCTCAGACGAAGAGCCGTGGCGCTGCCCAGCGCACCCGTGGCACCGATTACTACGATCGATTGGTCTGTGAAATCCGTAGAGATCTTGGTTGCGTCCGTCGTCATAAGTCCTGGCTCCTTGTCACTGTTCCACATGCTGGTACACCGCATCCTATGAGTCAAGGTAGCAGTATCGGTGGTCAGAATCAATTCCGACAAGGTGTTTTGATCGTGGTCTCTAGGTGTGATCGTTCGTCAAGAACGTGCGCCACCGACTGACTAAGAAGTGATGCCCCGTCGGGTAGGAGCGCGACCTTTTCCAATCGAAGAGAAGTCAGGTGAAGAATCAAGAACTCTGCTCGCGGCGTTGCAACTCGATTGGTGAGTGAGCACCGTCGACTAAAGCACTCACTTACGAGATCGGCGAAATGTCCCCACTGGGCGGCACCGCGGCCCTTCCCTGATGCAGGAGTGCCCTCAGCTGCCGGGATGCGAGCATACGCTTGTCAGGAAGATTCAAGCGACCTCGCTCGTACCCGAGAGATCCCACTTCGTCAATTTTGGAGAGGATCTATTTCACTCGGGTGCCGAACTTGAGAACACCAACAGCAAGGTTTTGTCTGTGCGGCGGTGGTTCAGAGCCTTTAAGCACCTCGCCATACCTCGCCTCGCGTGGACGCGAACGCCGCCATTTTTTAGTTCCCCGTGGTTTGACACGACCCTTATGCTGTGGAATACTCATTCCTGTTCTACTGGTCAGGACACGTTGTTCCAGTACGAAGACGCCAGTCTCCTCGATTCGAGGACACCGGCACTGAGCGAATGGAGAAGTCATGGCGCCTGAAGTCGATCCCGTCACCGGCATCCTTTACTATGAGCTCAGCCATCCTTGGGGTCACGGCGTTCCGGCGTGGCCATACTTCGAAGACGTGAAGATTGAACGTCTTCACACGATGGCCCGTTCGGGCGTACTCACCCAAAAGATCACGACCGTGATGCACTCGGGTACACACGTCGACGTGCCGGGCCATGTCATCGAAGGCACTCCGTTGCTGGACGAGATTCCTTTGTGGCGCTTTTTCGGCACGGGCGTGGTCGTCTCGATTCCTAAGCAGAAGTGGGAAGTGGTGAGTGGTGATGACCTTGAGGCAGCGACCCCCACGATCCAGCCCAACGACATCGTCATGATTAACACCGGATGGCACCACCACTACGGCGACAACAGTATGTACTACGCCTACTCTCCCGGTTTTGACAAGAGTGCTGGCGAATGGTTCGCTGAGCGCGGTGTGCGCGCGGTTGGCACCGACACCCAAGCCCTTGACCACCCCTTGGCCACGGCTATTGGCCCGCACGGGCCGGGTTGGCCGAACGGTCTTTTGCCGTGGGCGAACATTGAGTACAAGGAGACCACTGGTCGTGCCGTCATCGAGGACTTCCCATTGTGGGAGCCGTGTCACCGTGCCCTTCTCGGAAACGGCATCATTGGTTTCGAAAACGTCGGTGGCGATATTGACGACGTGAACGGACAGCGCGTGACTTTCGCCGCCTTCCCCTGGCGCTGGGTTGGTGGAGATGGATGCATCGTTCGCCTCGTCGCGATGGTTGACCCTAAGGGCACCTTCCGCATGGAAAAGGGCGGTAAGACCTCGTGAGGGTAACCCGATTCGGTGAGGCTCAGGGCTACGTCGCGGCGAATCATCACGGTTGCGACGCAGTGCGTCTTCAGGGCATCGATGTCTCTCCCGTAACTTCGTTCTGGTTGGGAGTCTCAAACTTCGCGCCCGGCGGCGGTGCCGATTGGGATACTACGAGCGCCGAGAAGGTCTATCTGGTACTTGAGGGAGAAGTGACCGTCGAGACCGAAGGAGAGTCAGTGACGCTGCACGCGATGGACTCGGTGTTCCTCGCTGCCAACGAACGCCGTAGGATCATCAACGAGTCGGAGTCGAACGCCGTCATGGCTGTCGTGATCGCACCAAGCGCGTAAGGGCTTCGGGGTCGAGCCGTGAACAGCAAAATCGTCCTTACTGCGGCGCTCAACGGGCTGATTGCCGCGAAGAAGGACATCGCCTTGCTGCCCACGACGCCTCGAGAAATCGCGGGCGCGGCGACGAGGGCCCGCCACGCGGGTGCGGCCGCGATGCACGTTCATCTTCGTGACGCACTGGTTCCACCCACGACCGATTTGGACATCGCGAGGAAGACTGTGGACTTGATTCGCGAGGAGTCTCTGGTCCTCCTTCGACTATCCACGGGCGTGGGCTTCGGGCCAGACCCTTCGCTTCTTTTTACCGCGAGGACAGCATGAACATCGCTTCGCTCCACTCGAACGTCGCTGTCGGAGTGCGAGTGCGAGCGCTCGGATTGTGCGGCCGACGCGAGGTTCAATCGCGCGGACGATACAACTCGCCGTGCGTAGCTTCTGCAAATAGTCGAGAGATCCTCGACCGAAGTAGTGACGTGCATGAGCGAGTTTCATCCCCGCCACGAGTCGCTTTGACGTGTCGTGTGGCGCACATTTATTTTGAATGTTCTGTGATAAAAACAGAGAAGAAAGTGCGTGAGAGCCAAATGGTGACAGAACAACCGTCCTCCAAGGCGTATCGCAATGAGCGAAGTAAATGGGGAGGAATCGAATGTTTTTAAGACATCTAAGTGAGCGACTAGTTACAGCAGTTGCTTTTGTGGTTATTGCGGGGATGACACTAGGTACCGGAGTGTCGCCTTCCGATGCGGCCACTGCAAAGATTGCGCCGCATGCAAAAATCATTGAGGGACTCGTCACGGCGTTCACCGGTGCCGAATCATTCATTGGTGGCGTGCTTTCCGCTGGCGTGTATCCAGCGACCGAGTCGGTCAACGCGGCCGGGGGAGTCCTGGGTCACAAGATGGGAGTGGTCACGGTAGACACTAGGGGAGATCCCGCGGACGCACTACCCTTGGTGGAGCGTTTTCTGGGCTCTCAGAAGAACCTCGTTGGAGTCACCGGCTCTGACAGTGCCACCATGGTTCAGCTAGCGCCTCTCTTTAACTCGGCCAAGCTTCCAATGAACTCCCAAGCGGGATCCTCAGTGTTTGACGTCAACCACTACAAGTACTTCTGGCGTGACGTGCCACCGGACGCGACGAACGGTATCGCCATGGCGCTGTGGGCGAAGAAGCAGGGCTACACCAAGATTGCTCTCGTCTTCGGAACCGACGCGACAGCCCAAGGTGATCTGCCGGGTATCTTGGCCGCGGCGAAGTTGCTCCACCTGACCATCGTGGACAACATCGGCTTGACGCCGGACCAGCCGTCCTACCAGTCCCAAGCAGCTACGTTGCTCGCGGACAATCCTCAGGTGATTATGACCGAGGAAGATGCGACGACCGCCGGTACGTTCTTCGGTGACCTAGCGCAGTTGGGCACCGTCCCGCCGATTGAGGGCGACTCTGGAACGGTGTTGTCGACCTGGATGAGCGCGGTGTCTTCGGGCATCGGACTCACTACGTTCGAAAACAAGGTCACCTCAGTGACCTCACAGGCGGTGGCACCGAACTTGGCGAACAGGGCCTACAAGATTGCTGTCAACAAGTCGGCCTCCAAACTGGTGAAGCCGGCGTCTCAGTGGTACAACGACACGTACTCCGAAGCGTGCTACGACGGCGTGATAATTCAGGCGCTCGCGATGCAGGCGGCAAAGAGCGTGCAGCCCACTGTCTACAACGCCTTCATCCGGAAGGTGAGCACACCGGGACGGGGCATAAAGACGGTCTACACGTTTGCTCAAGGCAAGTCAGCTCTCGCTAGGGGCCAGAAGATTGACTACGTCGGTACGGTGGGAGCCATTGTGTACAACAAGTACGGCAATTACTACGGAAATCAAGCAGCCATTGCGTGGCCGACCGGAGTCTTCTCGCACGAAGTCACCAAGTACGTCATAACGGCTAAGGCGTTAGGTAATGCTTGACAAATGACGTAAGTAATCCGGGAATCGAGGTCGGGGGCGCTGTGACAACAGGTAACAGCGCCCCCGCTGACCGACCCACGCCGACGCTGGTCGTCGAAGGAGTCAGTTTCGGCTACGGGTCTCTCAAGATCGTTGATCAGGCGAGCCTGCAGGTCGGCCAGGGAGAGATCGTGGTTCTCATTGGCCCGAACGGAGCTGGCAAGAGCACCCTCGTAAAGGGGATAAATGGCCAACTGCCGCTCCTGGAGGGGAAGTTGGCGCTGAACGGGATCGATCTATCGCGGACCTTGCCCCAGGCGCGTATTCGCCACGGGGTGGGCTACGTCCCTCAATTGAGAGATGTCTTCCCGACACTCAGCGTGTCGGAGAACCTCGAGATGGGTGCATATATCTTGTCGAAGACATCGTTAAAGAGCCGGACCGACCAGGTGTTGGAGGTCTTTCCGGTTCTCGCCGCGATGCGCCACCGCAAGGCGGGCTCGTTGAGCGGCGGTGAACGAAAGATGCTGGCGATCGCGAGGGCGTTGATGGCCGAACCAAGTGTTCTTATTCTCGACGAGCCAACTTCCAACTTGGCGCCGAACATCGCCGCGAGAGTAATCAATGAGGTCGTGGCCGGGCTCGCCTCGACCGGTCAAGCCGTCTTGATGATCGAGCAACGAGTTGAGATGGCGCTGGCCGTGGCGACCTGGGGCTACGTGCTCGTCCAGGGGCAGGTTCGCCTTGCCGGGGCCGCTTCGAAATTGCGTGAGACGTCTGATCTCGGATCTCTGTTCTTTTCTGGGGGAGCGCCTGTTCCCCCTGCCGGTAACTAACCAATTTATTCAGCTCAAGGGAGCTCATCGATGGATCTTTACATTGAAGGGATTGGGTTCGGAATCATTGCCGCCGCCAGCATCATGCTTGGCGCAATGGGATTCACCCTCCAGTTCGGTCTGACCAACGTTTTGAACATCGGCTATGGGGCGCTGATGACCTTTGGCGCATTCGCGACCTATCTCTTACACGTGTGGGGAGTCAACGTCTGGGAGGCGGTCATAATCGGCGGCGTTGCGACGAGTCTGTTGACGTTGCTAGTGGCGAAGACAGTTCTTACCGTCTACGTCCGAAAAGGGGCGGCGCTTTTCGAAATGGCAATGATCACGTTCGGTGTGGCCCTGATCTTGGAGAACGGTCTGGCGGCGATCACGCACAGCAACACCTACATATTGAGCATGGGGCTTGAACACGCTCATACCATTGGCCCGATCCGCTTCACCAGCACTCAGCTGGTGCTCGTGATTATCGCCGCGGGTGTGTTCATCTTGCTCGATTCCTTCTTGCACATCACCAAGGTCGGGAAAGCCCTTCGTGCGACCGCGGTCGACCCCGACCTGGCACGTACGTGTGGAATCGCGACGAACCGGATCGTCACGGTCGCTTGGTTGATGAGCGGTTTTTTGTGTGGGCTGGCCGGCGGCGTCTTTACGATTGATATCTTCACGGTCAACGCGTTCACTGGTGACTCGCTGATGCCCCTGGTCATAGTGGCGGCGCTCATGGGTAAGGCGGGATCTGTACGTGGAGCAGTTCTCGCGTCGCTCGTGCTCGGTATCGTCACCCAAGTGGTGAGCATCGCCGGGGCTTCGAGTTACGACAGCGTTGTCGCCTACGGTGCGCTCGCGGTGGCACTGCTTGCGAATCCGAAGTTGCTGCAAGGTGGACTCGTGGCAGAGAGAGTCCAAATCACGGTGTAGACCGTACTGTCGTCACCGAGTAATTCACGTATGACCTTCGTCCTTCCGAATAACTAGTTAAGGAATAGAATGCAGGATTTTGTTTCGATTTCACTGGTCTACTTGGGCATCTACGCGTTGTCGGCGTGGTCCCTCAACCTGCAGTTTGGTTACGCTGGCATCATCAATTTCGGTTGGATCGTGTTTCAGTCGATCGGCGCGTACTTTGCGGCGGTGACCTCGATTGGACCGATGACGAGTCACTCGTACCAGACCTACATCTTCGGTTCGAGTTTAGCTTTCCCCCTCCCGCTGATTGTCGGGACGCTCTCCGGGGCGGTGCTGGCCGCGATTTTGGGTTACATAGTTCTGACTCGCAAGATCCGCTCGGACTTCGTCGCGGTGATAATGCTGGTGGTGGCAATCATCGCCCTGCAGGTGGTTACCGCCAACGTCAGTCTCTTTAACGGTGCCAACGGCCTCTCGGGTATCCCCCAGCCATTCAATGGGGTGCTTCATCTTTCGAGGGCCGGGTACCAGTGGTTTTACGTGGGTTGGCTGACGGTCATCTGCATCATCGTCTACCTTGGTATCGAGTGGCTCTGTCGATCCTCGTGGGGGCGCTCATTGCGCGCGATGCGTGAGGATGAAGAGCTCGCCACTCACCTTGGAATAAACGTCCAGTTCCTTCGCCTCGTCGTCTTCGTGATTGGCGGGGCGATCGCCGCGTTCAGCGGGGCCCTTCTCGTCGAGTTTCTCGGAGCGTGGTCGCCGGACGCGTGGAGTTTCGTTGAGACGTTCGTAGTCTTTGTTGCGGTCTACATCGGTGGCCGCGGTAACAATCGTGGAGCATTTCTCGGCGCGCTTCTGGTGCCCGTTATCTTCGGCGTCTTTCCTTCCTTCCTGCCGGCGTTCGGCTATCCCGGTCTAAGTTCGACACTCCAATGGATCGTGATCGCGCTGCTATGGCTCTGCACCTTCTACTTCCGGCCGGCCGGCGTCTTGCCCGAAGGCCGACTCATCGTTCAGCGCGAGGGTCAACCGGACGTTTCTTCCATGTTCCGACGTGGGTGGCAGGGAAGTCGCAAGTCGTTGCAGAGTGAGGGGCGATGACGACGTTGACCAAAGAGATAGTGGGCGTATCACTCGACGCGCGAGGCATCGTGGTCAACTACGACGGAGTGCTGGCGGTCCAAGACGTCAACCTCTCACTCACTCCCGGCGAGATCGTGGGGCTCATCGGGCCGAACGGTGCGGGAAAGTCATCTTTCATGAACGCGCTCGCCGGTGACATACGAGTGAAGTCCGGCGTAATTCGTATCGGTGATCGCGACGTCACTCGTCTCGCGGCGTACAAGAGGGCTCGACTGGGGATGTCGAGGACGTCCCAGAAGGCGCGTGTCTTCGACGCCATGACAGTCTTCGAAGGACTGGTCACCTCGGTTAGGGGTGACGCGGGAGCCTCGCTCACCTCGACGTTGCGCGTGGGGCGCGCGAAGGCCGCAGAAGCGGCGGCGGCCGAAAAGGCTTGGGAACTTCTCGACCACCTAGGTCTGCAGCACATCGCGAACAACTTCGGCAATGAGCTTTCCGGTGGTCAGCGCCGCTCGATCGACCTGGCCATGGCTGTCATCCGAGAACCGAGTATTTTGCTCCTGGACGAGCCGATGGTGGGGGTCGCTCCGGCCCTCGTGCCGGCGCTCTTGAAAGAGGTACGGGGAATAGCCGAGCGAGGTGCGGGCATTCTCATCGTCGAGCACGCGCTCGACGTGATCGCGTCGCTCTGTCACCGAGTGATCGTGATGGCGGCTGGTTCAGTGATCGCCGAGGGTACTTACGATGAGATTACCGAGAATGTTGAGGTGCGCCGCGCGTATCTGAGTTGAGGAATCGGCCGCACTTGTGCCACGCGACAACGTCTATTCAATTGCGTAGCGATTACTACGATGATTCGAGGCACTCACCGCTCGATCGCCGGAGAAATCGATCTCTACGTCATTGCCGTCCACTGGACTAAGGATCGAGATCGAGGTCGTCGAAAGGCTCATCGTCTTGACGGTGTACATCGAGTGAGAGCATCTCTCCCGATATCGGACAGAAGTAGCCGGTCATGGTCAACTCTTTGTGCAGCACGATTTCGAGGTCGTTGGGGTCGGCGCTACGTGAAATGGCCCCAGCTCGCCAGCGCGTCGAGTTGCGTGAGAGGACTGCGCCAGCGCGCGTACGCACTTCAAAGCCATCGTCACCGTGGAAGATGCGAAGCGCTGGCCCCAGTGGCTTGCCGGGTGCGTGTCGATCGGGCTCGTGGGTGGGCGTCCTACCCAGTCGCTCGCGGCGTCGCTGCAGTCGGGTTACGTGCGTGGCGTCGTCGTCAACCTTTCCGTCGTTGACGACCACGCCATATGTCCGTTGCGCACGTTCGACCGTGACGGCGCCGCAGCGGACGTCTTCCTCTACGAGGCCGGTCGGACGTAACAGCGGATCGCCGATTCCACCGCCCCCTTGCCAGGAGACGGCGAACGTGTCGCCGCGGTGCATCAATATGGCGCCCGGCTTGGGCCCAAGTTCAGTCCAGTTAGCATCCTCTTCGTCCAGATTGGACCAACTGGACGATGTTTGATCGCGATCGTGCGTTTTGTAAAAGCGCTGCCTAACCGTCGACCCCGGCGTACCACCGAATAAGCCCACCGAATTCGGCACCTCAGCCCCGTGGGTCATGACGAGTGCCGTCGCGCTCTCGACCCCCCACAGTCCGAGCGCTATTTCACCCGAACGACCTCCTCGGGTCGCACCGGGACCGCCCGTATCCGGGCGCAGCCTTCGGAAGCGATACAGCAGGGGGAAAACTTGCTCGTTCGATTCCACGTCCGCGATCGCCGGCACGGGCACCGCGATCGGCCCACCAGCATCGATGCCGTCGTGATCAACGAAAGCCCCCGATCCTCCGGCGAGTGGGTCGAGAAGATGGAGCCCAAAACGTTCACCAAGTTCATTGAAGCCGCCGAGATTGAAGGTTGCCATAGTGCCCGAGCTGACCGCCTGACATCGCGCGGCGAAACCCTCCGAGCACGCCATCATCAGGTTGAGAGCGTGCTGAACGACGTTGGTGACGGTCCAGATCGTCTCGACCGTGGCGCTCCCGACGGGCGCTGGATGCATGGCGGTGCAGATGAGGCCGTCGGGCGCGATGATCTCCACTGGGCGAAGGAGCCCCTCGTTCCACGAAAGGCCGAATCCCAGCGTCGGTATCAACGCTCCGGTAACTCCGCCTCGTAAGCCAGAACGCGTTGCGTTGATGAAGCCGGGAGCTTGCGGGCTGGAACCGCTGAAATCGAGTATCAGTGAATCACCCTTCTTCGTGGCGACGAGATCGACGGTGTAAAGACGGTTCTCGTGACCATCGTGTTCGAGAAAGTCGCGAACGTGCACCCGACCGTCTGGTAATTCACAAAGTCGAAGTCGCGTCTCGTGTTCCGTCTCGTCGATCATTCGAGCCATGACGTCGCTCACCACGTTGGCCCCATAACGGGCAAAGAGTGAGCGCATGCGCTCGGTCGCGACATTGAGTGTCGCGACGAACGCACGTATGTCGAGCCCGAGCGACGCTGGAAGTCGGCTGGCGGCAAGAATCATCTCGAGGACGTCCTCGCGCAACACGCCTTTGTCGACCAGTTTGACGGCCGGAATGCGCAGACCCTCTTGATAAACCTCGGTGGCGGTGGGGCACCAAGAAGCGAAGTTCATGCCGCCCACGTCGGTCTCGTGGGCCATGACGCCCGCCCATGCAACAAGTCGGTCCCCGTCGAAGATCGGCGACGTCATCTGCACGTCGTTCTGGTGCAGTGCGCCGATGTAAGGGTCATTGCCGATGAACATGTCGCCTGGATGCGGCGCTGATCCACGTGAGTTGAGATGTCGGATGAGCGCGCCGACGGGCGGTGCTTCGTGGGTCACCTGAAGTCCCATCGTCGCGAACGACCCCTCCGGCACGTACAAACCGGTGAAGAAGTCCGAAGCCTCCGTGACCGTCGGTGATCCCGACACGCTCTGTAAGGCGATGCGCATCTCCTCGGTCACATTGAGGAGGCGATTACGGATGACTTCGGACGTGACCGGATGCAGGGCTTCATGCAAATCGTCGCCATTGACGTGTTCGAGCGGCGGAGACAGCTCGAGGGTCACGACGAAATTGCCCCACTCGTCGGTGCGCGCCACGGCGCCGGGAGGAACGACAAGGGTTTGTCCAGGGAACTCGACCAGGCACGGTCCTTGGATGGAGAGGTTCGGCTTGGGGAAGTTCGTTCGATACACGGAGCATGTCTGCGGTGTCGCTGGATCGTCGAAGACCACCGACCGGCTCCCAACGATAATCAACCCTCCGTCGGGAGACGGCGGGGTCGATCCGGGGAGGGCGTGCGTTGCCGTGGCTCGAAAGCTGAGGACCTCGAAACCGGCCTCACGAAAGGCAGAGCCGGCCCCGTAGAGCGACTCGTACTGCGCCTCGAAGGACTTCATCAACGTTTCGAGCGCCGCTGATGATGAGAGTTCACCACCTATCACGACGTCAAGGTGGTGCGCTTGGCCCCGATAGCGAATGGCGGCCGTGGTGCGAACGGACGATTCGCCTTCTTCGAATTCGCCTTGAGCGAGCGCCAGCGCTTCTTTCGCGAGCGATGACACTTCATCGCCGAGCGCGAGAACTGTCTCGCTGGGCGGGGGTCGATCAGGTGCGATACGAAAATAGTGCGGACGTTGGATGGTCGTCTTGGAGTCGCTCGTCCCGATGCCGAAGGCGGACTGCGCCGCCGCGAATGGCGAGACCACGAAACTCTGAATTCCGAGCTCTTGGCATAGGGCCCAGGCGTGTGAGGGCCCCTGTCCGCCACCGGCGAAGAGCACGAAATCGCGCGGATCGAGACCCTTTTCGATGGTGACCGACCGCAGCAAGTCGGCCATCTTGTTGTCAAGTACCTTACGGATACCCCACGCCGCCTCGATGACGCCGATCTGGAGCGGTTCGGCGATCTCCCGGGATATGGCCTGGCGAGCAGCCTGTACGTCAAGTTTCATTGCGCCGCTGCTGAACCCGTCTTCCGAGAACACACCCATTATCAAGTCGGCGTCCGTGCCGGTCGGCTGGCGACCGCCTCGCCCGTAACACGCTGGTCCCGGATGCGCGCCCGCACTCTCGGGACCGACTCGCAGTGCCCCGTTACGAATCGACGCAATGCTGCCACCGCCGGCACCGATCGTCGACACGTCAATTGTCGGCCGCTGAATCTCGAATCCCGACAATGTCAACTCGGTCCGCACGAGCGGGAATCCCTGAACGATGGTGCCTACATCGAAGCTGGTTCCCCCCACATCCACGGCGAGCGCGTGATCGCACCCGAGCTGTGCCGCAAGGCGTTGGCATCCAATGACCCCGGCTGCCGGCCCCGACATCAATACAGAGACCGGCCTCGCCGCCGCGGCCTTCGCCGTTATCACTCCGCCATCACTCGTCATCACGAGAACCGGCACCTTGAGGCCATGTTGTGCGAGCACTTCCTGAAGGTGCTCGAGATAGCTCGTGAGGACCGGGCCGAGGGCGGCGTCAACCGCCGCCGTCGAGACGCGGCCATACTCGCCGACCACGGGTGCCACCTCGTGCGAAAGCGTGATGACGGCTTCCGGGAGGCGCAGACGAAGTAACCGACCGAGTTCGCGTTCGTGAAGAGGGTTGGCGATAGACCAGAGCGTCGAGACGGCAATGGCCTCAACATCCGCGGCCGCGACACGTTCGACGACGTCCTCGGCCGCCTGTGGGCTCAAGGGCACGACCACTGTACCGTTGCGATCGACACGCTCTCGCACCTCGAACACCAACGAGCGCGGCACCAAGGGGGCCCGGCGCCCACGATTGGTGTAGTCGCGAATCTCAAGTTCCGTGAGGCCCGCGATTTGGCGTTTTAGGCGGCCAATTTCGAGGGTGTCACCGAAACCCTCCGTCATCACGGCTGCCGTACGGGCGAACGAGCCGGTCAACAGGGCGTTCAGGCCCACCGTCGTGCCGTGTCCGAAGCGCTCCACTGATGCGCAGAAGTCTTTGACGGAGAGATCGAAGTATTCTGCCGCGAGTTCCACGGCTCGCACGACCCCACTGATGATGTCAGACGTGCTCAATGTCTTCAACACCGCTTGACGACCATTGTCGGCGATGACCCATAGATCGGTGAACGTGCCTCCGACGTCGGTGCCTACACGGAACGTCATCGTTGGCCAGTGGACCATCGCCCGTTGAGGCGGGGGTCAATTGGACAGTGCATGAGGGAATTGAGATCCTCGGAGCCGTCGGGAATACTCCCGAACGGCGTGGGCGCGAAATTGGGATGCTTGCCCAACACCCAAGCCAGGCATCGAAACCTCTCAATCCGAGTCGTCGTCAGGTGATGCAACCTGGAGGCACTGAGAACTCGCAAAGAAGACCACTCCTCGTTGGGGCTTCGACCACGCACTGGTGTCGCATGCTTTCCCGCTAGGAGAATCGCTCACGCGGTCTTTCGCAATTTAACAGGTCGGACATGGTTTTCGCCTAGCAATGGGGGATTCGCTCCCTTCATCAAAATTTGCCGTCTCGAACCAGCAGAGTTACCATGAGGGCACAAAATCGTTGTCCTACGAGTTCGCTCGGGCGGCGATGGAACAGGAGGGCCAGTGGCCGATCACAAGGTGATCATAACGATCGCTCCTACGGGAGGGATGGCCGATAAGAGTGTGACACCGCATCTCCCGACGCAACCAGAGGAGATTGCCGAGGACGTTGTTCGATGCTGGGAAGCCGGTGCGAGCATCGCCGCGATACACGCCCGCCGTCCTGGAGACGATGGAGCGACGTGCAATCCAGAAATCTATTCGCACATCAATAGTCTCATTCGCGAACGCTGCGACATCATCATCAACAACTCGACTGGCGGTGGAATTAGTGGCGATATGATCACTCAACTGCCAGACGGGCGTCGGGAAATCTCTTTCGACCAACGTATTCTGGGGACCAAGGCCGGCGCTGATATCTGCACGTTCGACCCGCAAATGCAGTGCATGCACCGGGGCGACTTGGAGCTGCTGATGGACACTTCGTGGAGCCGCTGCATCGAGCTTGCCACCGCGATGAAAGAGGCGCGCATCAAGCCCGAATGGGAAGTTATGTCGCTGTCGGATTTGTTGTGGGTGAATGATTTGATCGTCCTGGGCTTCGACCAACCTCCTTACTACATCAATATCGTGCTCGGAACGGACAAGCTCATGTCGGGCGCCACCCCTTATACCCCTAAGAATCTTCAGCGATTCGTCGAGGATCTTCCGAATCAGTCGGTGTTCGGTGTGAGCGCCATCGGTCCAGCTCAGTTGCCGGCATCGGTGCACTCCTTGATTCTCGGTGGTCACGCCCGCGTCGGCTTGGAGGACAACATCTACTATGAGCGCGGGCGGCTCGCCACCAATGTCGAACTCGTCGAGCGCATGGTTCGCATCATCCGTGAACTGAACTTGGAGGTCGCGACGCCAAGTGAAGCCCGAGAAATACTCGGCTTGACGGTCCCACGAGTGACTGACTCGTCGGCCTTGTCAATGACGGCAACTACCTCGAGTTCGTAGTCAGGCATCATTGTCAGGTCGGAATAAATGACTGGCTGGTCACCGATTCCAACGTGGTCAACGTGGTCATGGCTTTCGCTCGAATCGGTTCTTGGACGCGCACGTAAACCTTGGCGTCACGCGCGGAGAGGCCGTTCACTCAGATCTCGAACCCGGGGAAGGCGAGGAAATATTAGTAGTTTGACGCTCGTGCTCATCAACAGTCCACGGTTCTCGCGGGGTTGGCCCTCTACCACCATGCTGAACTACAGGCTCAACGGCACTACGAACGTATCGGTGTCCCACGGGACTGAACGTCTCAAATCGTCACCCGTCTTGCTGGTGTGCTCAAGCGGGTAACACGAAGAGCGAACCAACGCGATCTCCACCACGACGGGCCACCAGCCAGCCGTAAGTTGCTGAGTTGTCGTAAGCGCGGGGTTGAGCTTGACTCGCGTCTAAGCGGGTGATTAGTTCGCGTCGAACGGACGCGAGTCACGGTCCCGGGCAGCGCAATCGGTTCACCATGGATAACTACGCGATCGCACCTCGAGACCAGACGCGTGAAATCTCAGCGAGCACCGTTCGGAACGGATCCTCGTCGATCACCGGGCAGCCGGAGGCGATCATGAGCGAACGAATCGTTTCAGCTTCCTCGGGCATCGGTTTTGGCATCGGTGGGCGCATGAACGGATGCGGCACATGACCAGCGATCCACCCACCAATCTTGCAGCGACCGTGGAATCGCGAAGGCTCGGAGAAGATGAACTCCTGCAACTGGCGAAGTCCGCTGTCCCAGATCTTGAGCGCAGAATCAGGGTCGCCTGACTGGATCGCCCGGAAATGGTCGATTGAGCGTTCGAGCGAGTAGTTGAGCGATCCGGTCAGCGCGCCATCGAAGATTCCCAAGGCGATCGCCTCGTGGAAATAGCGGGCGCCGGATCCGAGCAGAGCGATGTCTCGCTCGTACTGACGCAGCGCGCGGGCGACGACGTGCCAACCCTGCCAACTGTACGTCATCTTCCAGGCGGCAACGTTCTCAATGGTCTCCACCATCTTCATGACCCCGTTGACCGGGAAGCCCGGGCCGAATTCGGGCGTCATGTTCGTTACCGGGTGCATGATGAGGGGCATATCAACCGCATGATCGATGGCGACGGCCACGTCGATCCAGACTTCGGGGTAGCGGACAGTGTTCCAGCCGACCGAGACGTCGACTGCTCCCATCGGCGGGAGGAGCATGAGCCCATCGACGCCCGCGTCCTTCGCATCGGCGGCGATCTCGATCATCGACTCAGGACGAAGGCCGGCGACACCAGCCACGACCGGCACGCGGCCACCACACACCTCGACAGCGATCTCGACGTTGCGGCGCGCTTCTTCCCGGGTCAAGTAAACGAGTTCGCCGGCCTCCGAGTTGATGACGATCCCAACGCCCTCGGCGACGAACTTATCGTTGGTCAGATAGGCGAGGTACCGCCGCAGCGCCGCCTCGTCGACATCGAAACCGCCCGCGGCATACGGAAGGACAGTTGGAACGAAGAGGTTGTGGAACGGCCGTTCACCGAAGATCAATTTCATTGCGGTCCCCAAAAATTGCACTTGCGACTCTTCCCACGAGGCGCATGCGCAAGCAGGCTACTCGAGTCCCCAACCGGGCGACCAGGCTCGGGCACCACTTGCTACGTCCCGATGACAAACGCATTACCGAAGAGGCTCGGATTTCACACTCGGCCACTCCCAACGTAAGTGTTTGACCGATCAACTCGCAGAGATCGACCGCGTTGCATAAAACGGGGCTTAGTTTTGCCCAATGAGGAAGGGCGACTCTTTGGAAGCTCGAACGTTTCATGCGTGCCAGGCGGAGCGGCGCCGCCCCAACTTGTAGCTCCATTGCACGGTTCGAACGCACGCCTGACGTGGCTCCGATTCTATGAATGGCTGACCGCGACAGACCAGTCGTCGCGGAAATCTGGGACCGACTGAAGTCGCCGTGCGACTCCCCGATTGCCGCGATGATCGAAGTGGCTCGGAAGACCGTCTGCAAATCAATTGACTTATTTGGAATATTGGAGTTCTTCACGTATTCGTTGGCAGTCGACATGGTTCTCTCGAATAAATCGCCAAACTAAACGATGAGTTGACGCTCCTAGTTGAATATGGCATACTCGTCGTGTCCTACTAGTCGAGACATGTTGTATCACCACGTTGTCATGGGACCTTAGGTCGGGGTCGTCGGGCCAGACGAAAGGGACTGACGTGATCGCCACTCGATTCAAGGAGGTGCCACCAAATGCGGCAGCTATCCATAGCGATTGCGAGGTTTCGTGCAAAGCGGAGACCGAATCCGTTGTCAATGGCGCCAGCGACTCAGCGTTCGCAAGTCCGAACGAACGTCGGCGGATTGTAAGCGCAAACAGGGAGCCTGCGTCACG
>Ga0307372_10005925_pt1 | contig 18095 bp, 17 predicted proteins | sample OX1MG_FD_202533 | JGI IMG/M metagenome (GOLD analysis project Ga0307372, IMG submission 202533) | Soil microbial communities from Risofladan, Vaasa, Finland - OX-1 | ecosystem: Environmental > Terrestrial > Soil > Coastal area > Acid sulfate soil | place: Finland: Risofladan, Vaasa | collected...
CCAGACCGCGTGGCTGCGCGGTGACGCTGCCAACGAGACCAAGAACTGCGGCGACTGGCATGTGGTCAACGGCGTGAGCGTGTTCTTCCCGATCTCCGTGCACAACACCACCTGGTTCAAGAGCGCGATGTTGACTGCGAACGGCGGCACGATGAACTCCACGCAGGCCAACAGCGAAGGCTCGGCGTCCGCCTCCACGATCATGGGGCATGCCAATGCCCGCTGCTATCTCGGCGGCGATCCGCACCTCGTGGCCGTGGCGCGCACCACGAGCATCCTCGACCCCGGCACCGGATCCAACTACACCACCAACGCCATCCAGAAGGGCGGCAGCGATACGACGTTCACGCCCAAAGACCAGTATGGCGCATGGTCGCTCTATTCCAACTCGCCCAACGCGGCCGTCTCCGCCAGGCGCGTCGACGCCAAGTATCTGTTCCCGCTCTACCGCGGATACAACATCAACGTCAAGGGCGTCGTCACCTTCGCCGGCACGGTAGGCGTCAGCGGCACGCTCCGCGGGCGGGAAACCATGTATGCCAAGGGCGGCACGATCGTGATCCTCGACGACATGCGAGACGCCGACGATCCAGCCCTCGGCACCTGCGCCGACATCCTCGGTCTGCTCGCCGACAACAACATCGTCGTGGCCGACAACGCCATCAACACCCCGCAGAGCTTCACGGGGTCGTACAAGTCGTTCGACGATTCGCATGACCTGTACATCCAGGGCGTGCTCATGGCGCTCAACACGTCGTTCATGGTGCAGAACTACACCACCGGTCCGAGCAGCGGCCAGACGTGTGCCGGCAACTCCGACGGCCGCGGCTGCCTATACCTGACCGGCGGGCTGATCCAGCAGGACCGCGGCCCCGTGGGTTACAGTTCCGGCCAGGGGTACATCAAACAATACAGCTATGACCGCTGCGCCGCGGTGAACCCGCCCCCGTACTTCCCCACCACGGGCAGGTTCCAGGATAACCGGTACTTCGAGCTCAATCCCGTGGGCTTCAACGTTGTCTCGCTGTTCCAGAGCCTCACCCCGGGCCCCTGAGCGCACCTCGGTCCAGATGCACGTGGAACGCCCGCGACCTCGCGTCGCGGGCGTTCGTCGTTCCGCACCGCGGCCTCCGACCAACGCCGGGTATCGTTCACCATGTCTTTACAGATTACGGACACCAGAACGGCTACCAATCCGTAGGGAACGGTGTCTAAGTGCCTGAGGCCCGTGTCTCGCGCCCCGCATCCCTTCACCCTTGCGGAACTGTCCCATGACGGAATCCACCCGACTGCTGAGCCTTGCCGAGGATGATCCACACGGCGACGCGCTCCGTCCCGACGTTTCAAACCGCGACCGGGCCGGCACCGCGCCGTCCCGCGTCGATTCCATCGCCCGCACGGTGTTCGAACTGCTGCGCGCCGAACGCCAGCGCTCTCGCATCGTCGTGCGCTCCGAACGCCGCCTGCTCTTCCTCCGCCAGGAGGAGATCGAATGGGTGGAGGCCGCCGGCAACTACGTGCGGCTGCACGTCCGCGGCAGCGCGCACGTGCTCCGCCAGAGCATGAAGAACATGGAGACGCGGCTCGACCCCGCCGTCTTCGTCCGCATCCACCGATCGGCCATCGTCAACGTCGACCGCATCCGCGAGCTGCAGCCCTGGCTGCACGGGGAATACGTGGTGATCCTCGACGACGGCACGCGGCTCTCGGCCAGCCGCGTGTTCAGCGACCGCCTCGACGCGCTGATCGGCTAGACCGTCCGCCCCAATTCGAACGCCAGCCCGTCGGCGAGCAGCGGGAACCGGAACTGGAACCCCAGCTCTCCCAGACGCCGCGGCAGCGCCCGCTGGCTGGCGAGCAGCGTGCTCTGCGCCATCTCCCCGAATGCCAGCCTCAGGGCCACGGCCGGCACCGGCAGCACCGCCGGCCGGTGCAATGCGCGCCCCAGGAGCCGCGCGAATTCCGCGTTGCGCGCCGGATGCGGCCCCACCACGTTCACCGGCCCTGCCGCCTCCTCCGCGCCGAGCAGGAACAGCACCGCCCGCACGAAATCCTCCCGCGTGATCCAACTCATCCACTGCCGCCCCGTCCCGATCGGCCCCCCCACGCCGGCCCGGAACAGCGGCAGCATCTTGGCCAGCGCGCCGCCATCCTCCGCCAGCACCAACCCGGTCCGAAGCTGCACCACGCGCACGCCCACGTCGCGCGCCGGATCGGTGGCCCGCTCCCACTCCGTGGCCACTGCGGCCAGGAAGTCCTTGCCCCGCCCGCTGCGCTCGTCCAGCACCTCGTCCCCGCGATCACCGTAGATCCCCACCGCCGAGCCCGACAACAGCACGCGCGGACGATCGCGCGCGCCGACCATCGCCCGCGCGATCGTCTCCGTGCCCCGCACCCGGCTCTCGCGAATGCGACGCTTGCGCTCCCGAGTCCACCGCTGCGCGATCGGCTCGCCGGCCAGATGAACCACCGCGTCGATGCCCGACAGGGCCGCCGGATCGAGCCCGCCGGCCTCGGGGTTCCACACGATGCCGTCGCGCGCATCGGCCGTGCGCACCAGGCGCCGCACCACGTGCCCGGCATCCTCCAGACGGCGCTCGAGATGGCGCCCCAGAAATCCCGACGACCCCGACAGTGCGATCTGCATACGCTGCGAATTACGGTGTCGGTACCGCATTGTCCACGGCCTGCCCAGGCCGCGCGCCCACCCGTCCCGGCATCGCAGCCCCGCCGGCGGGCCGTTCGCGTCCCCTCCCGGGAACCCGAACGGCGGCCGGGGCATAGATTAGGTGATGGATCAAACATTCCGTGTGGGGGGTACTGTCCCGCACCCTCGTCATGGCGTCGGTCGCGCGCGCGCTGCGCGGCCGCTGACATCCCTCCGTCCTGGGCTCCGATGCTCGTTCACGCCGTCCTCGCACTGACGTTATCCACGGGCGCGTTCGCCGACACCACGCCGCCGAACCCGGTCCCGGTGAGAGACTCGCAGCCCGCGGCGCCGTTCGTCGTCCCGGCGCCGCGCGACACGGTGCGCCGGAGGCCGCGTCCCCGCGCCATCGAACTCAGCGACGCGTACTACTCGCGCCTCGCGATCCACCGCGACATGAGCTACGCCATCTACCCGCTGTTCGCCGGCGAGTACGTCTTTGGCCGGCGCCTGTGGGCCGAGTCGCGCAACGCGCCCACCTGGGCGATCACCGGACATCGCGTGTTCGCCACGGCGCTCGTCGGCGTGTTCGCCGTCAATACGGTCACCGGTCTCTGGAACCTCTGGGACTCGCGAAACGTTCCCGATCACCGGACCATGCGTATCGTGCACACGCTCACGATGCTGATCGCCGACGGGGCGTTCAGCTACGCCGGGAGCACGGTGGCCACGCAGGCCCAGAACAGCCTCGCCAAACGCCAGTTGCACCGCACGATCACGATCTCGGCGATGGGCCTCACCCTCGCCAGCAGTCTGATGATGACCTTCTTCAATCATTGACGCGCGGTCCGCTCGGCGGCCGCCGCGTGGACGTCACACATGATGCATGACACCGGGAGCACCCATGGGATGTGAGGATTGCGTGAGCCGGCGGGAGTTTCTCGCCAAATCGGCGCTCGCCGCCGCGGCCGCCGCGGTCGTCGTCGGATGCGGCAACGGGCAGATCGGGCCCACGGCCGTGACGGTTCCCAACGGCAACGGCTCATCGGGCGGCAATACGGCACCGGGCTTCAAGGTCGGCAACTACGCCGGGCTCGCCACCGTCGGCCGACTCGTCCAGGTGGACAGCTACCGCGCCGTCAAACGAACCGGAGCCGCCACCTTCGCCGCCTACTCCATGGTCTGCACCCACCAGGGCTGCCTCACCGTCCTGCAGAGCAACGCGTTCTACTGCCCCTGCCACGGGGCGTCGTTCAACAGCAGTGGCCAGGTCACGCGCGGGCCCGCCAACCGGGCCCTCACGCAGTACAGCACCTCCTATGACGCGACCACCGACCTGCTGACCATCGGGTCGTGACGTCGTGACACGCCACGCGCACGACCCGCGAACGATTCCGGACCTCCACGCGTTATCCAACGTCGCGCGAGCCGCCCGGCTCGTGCCGCTCCATCCACCCGGCGCCTCAGTGCAGACCCGGACCCAACACCTCTCCCTATGATTCTCGCCGCACCAGAGTTGGTGGTACACCTGCTGAAGCCCTGGGCCGAGTTCTACGACCGTTCCAAGGTGGTGCCCACGGTGGTCACCTTCCTCCACGTTGGCGCGCTCGTGCTGGCCGGCGGCTTCGCCCTGTCCACCGACCGTGACACGTTCCGCGCCATCAAGGCCGGCGACTCGGTGCGCGCCCTGCACCTCGAGGACATGGGTACCGTGCACGCGTGGGTGATCGGCGGGCTCGCCGTTTCGGCAATCTCGGGACTGCTGCTGTTCGCCGCCGACGTCAAGACGTTTTTCGGTTCCTGGGTGTTCTGGACCAAGATGGCGCTGATCGTCGCGCTCCTCGTCAACGGCTACGTCATGCAGCGCACCGAACGCGGGTTGCGCGAGGGCACGGCCAATGGCGTCGAGCGTTGGGCCACGCTGCGGCGCACCGCGCTCGCGAGCATCGGCCTCTGGTTCACCATCTCACTCGCCGGCATCATCCTGGCGAACATGTAATGCGCATTCTGGAGAATGGAGTGATGGATACGAAGCACGTTCCCGGCGGCGTCGACGACGCGTGTGCAGGCTGCGCGGTGGGAGGACGCCGGCAGTTCCTGCGCGACGCCGCGGTCATGGTGGCCGGCACCCTCGTCGCGCTGGGCGCATTGCCCGCCAACGCCGCCGCGCTCGAGACGCGGTTCATCCGCGCCGTGCACAGCGGCGACCAGCTCAAGAGCTACGCCATCCCCGGCACCGACAGCGTCAACATCGATCAGGACCAATCGGTCATCATCGCGCGCACCCAAGGCAAGCTGTTCGCGTTCTCGCTGGCCTGTCCGCACCAGAACACCGCCCTGCGGTGGGACCCGGCGGACCAGGAATTCCATTGTCCCAAGCACCACTCCGAATACACGGCCGACGGCGTGTTCATCGACGGGCGCGCCACGCGCAGCATGGACCGCTTCGCCGTGCAGAAGAACGGCGGCAACGTCACGGTGGATCTGGACAAGCTGTATCAGGAAGATTCGGATCCCGACCTCTGGAAGGCCGCCTTCCTCACGCTGTAACGCGCGGCGGAGGGGTCGCTGGTCGCGCCCCCTCCGCCCGTCGCCGGCGCTCACTACCTTTCCTCCATGTTGCTCGGTGTCGCAGGCATGGTGGGGTCCGGCAAGACGACCCTCGCGCGCGCCCTCGCGTCCCGCTTCGGCCTGCAATTGGCCCTCGAGAGCGTGGATGACGAGAACCCCTGGCTCGACCGGTTCTACGCGGGCCCCGACGGCATGCGTGCCTATGGCATGCACCTCCAGCTCCACTTTCTCGCCACGCGATTCGCCGCCATGCGCGGCAGCTGGGTGCTCGACCGCACCTGGTATGAGGACGCCGAGGTGTTCGCCCGCGGCCTGTTCGAGCAGGACCTCATGAGCCCCGACGAATGGCGGCTCTACCAGCAGCTCTACGCCGAACTGCTGCACGCACCCGCCGCGCGCCCACCCCGCCTCCTCCTTTACCTGCACGGACCGCTCGAGACGATCGTCGAGCGCATCGCCACCCGCGGCCGTCCCAAGGAGCGAGACACGGATCCGGAATACTGGCGCGCCCTCCACGGCCGCTACGAGCGGTGGATCGCCGGGTTCCACCACTGTCCGGTGCTGCGCCTCGACGTGCGCGAGTACGACCTCGTCGCCGATCCGGACGCGATCGACGACGTCGCGGCGCGTGTGCGCAGCCGCCTCGATGAAGAGCTCCCGCAAACCGAGCTCTGGCCCGCGCACCACCACCGGTCGGACCGCCGCGCCTCCTGACGGAGAACGCCGAGCCACGGGATGTGTATCATTCCACAGCCTGCATCGCCCGCGTCATCGAGGACCGCCCCATGCCCATGCCATCTTCCAGCCTTTTTCGCGCGATAGCCTTGGCCGGCGCAGTGATGACTGCCACGGCCTGCTCCGATCGCCGAACCGCCGAACGTGCCGATTCGGACCTCTCGCACGATCTAGCCTTGGCTGGGCAGATGAATGGCCAGCCGGCCCTCCAGGACACCGCCGTAGCCAACCAGGCGCAGCCGCAGCCCGCCCCACCGCCGGCATCCGCGAGCACGCCGGCCTCGGCACCACAGCCGGCGGCCACCGTCGCGGCGCCGCCGCCAGACACGCAGCCGGCCCAACAGCCGGATTCGACGGTCATCGTTGGCGCGGCGCCGGCGCCGGCCCCCATCGCCAGAGTCATCGACACCGGCACGCAACTCGCGCTCACTTCGGGAATGCGCGTCTGCACGGGCACCAACAAGGTGGGCGACAAGCTGGTGGCCACGGTGACCAGTCCTGTCACCGGGTCCGGCGGCGCGATGGTTCCCGCCGGATCGCGTGTCGTGCTCGAGGTGGCGCAGGTGGGACCGGCAGACTCGCCCGACGGCGGCGGGATCGTGTTCAAGCCCGCCGCCATCTACGTCGGCGGCGTCGCCTATCCCGCCACCGGGGACATCGTATCCACCACGCCGCCGCAGCGGGTCGAGGCGCCATCCACCGGCCCTTCGGACAAGGAAAAGGTCGTGGGCGGCGCGATTGCCGGCGCCATTCTCGGCCAGATCTTCGGCCGCAACACCAAGTCCACGGTGATTGGCGCCGCGGCCGGCGCGGCCACCGGTGCGGTCGTGGCCAAGGCGCAGCAGAGCTATCAGGCCTGCCTGCCGGAGGGTTCCGCGCTCACGCTCACGCTGAGCTCCCCCGTGACCATGAACTGAGGCATTCCATGGATCTCCGCTACCCGATTGGACGGTTCGAACGCCCCGCGCAACTCACCCCGCCGGAGCGCAGCGCGCTGATCGACACCATCGCCGCGACGCCGGCCGCCCTCCGCGCCGCCGTCCGAGGCCTGTCCGGCACCCAGCTCGATACACCGTATCGCCCCGAAGGCTGGACGGTGCGGCAGGTCGTGCACCACGTCCCGGACAGCCATCTCAACTCGTACGTGCGGTTCCGGCTGGCGCTCACCGAGGAGCAGCCCACCATCAAGCCGTACGACGAGGCTCGCTGGGCCGAGTTGCCCGATGCCAAGGGACCACTCGTCGCCGAGTCGCTGGCGCTGCTCGAGGCGCTGCATGCGCGGTGGGTGTCGCTGCTGCGCGCCATGACGCCGGCCGAGTTCGCGCGCACGCTCGTGCACCCCGAACGTCCGGGTGCGCCGATGTCCCTCGACACGATGGTCGCGCTCTACGCCTGGCACGGGCGCCATCACGTGGCGCACATCACCGCTCTCCGCGAGCGGATGGGCTGGGCCTGAGGTCAGTGCCGCGCGGGCGGCGCTGCTACGCCGCCGACTCCGCGCCTTCCTCGCCCAGATCCTTCACCGCCTGGAGCATCTTCACCAGCACCGCGCGGGCGTCGCCATAGATCATGTTGCAGTTATCGGCGTAGAACAGTTCGTTCTCCACCCCGGCGTAGCCCTTGCCCTGGCCGCGCTTGATCACGTAGACCTGGTGGGCGTAATCGACGTTGAGGATCGGCATCCCGTAGATGGGCGACGTCTTGTCCGTGCGCGCCGCCGGATTCACGACGTCGTTCGCGCCGATGACCAACGCCACATCCGTGCTGGAGAACTCATCGTTCACTTCGTCGAGCTCGGCGATGAGATCATACGGCACGCCCGCCTCGGCCAGCAGAACGTCCATGTGGCCCGGCATGCGGCCCGCCACCGGGTGGATGGCGAACTTCACCTCGACGCCGGCGGCCTGCAGCGCCTTCACGAACTCATACAACTTCTGTTGCGCCTGCGCCGCCGCCAGGCCATAGCCCGGCACGATGATCACCTTGCCCGCGTACCGCATGGCCACGCCGGCGTCGCTCGCTTCCACCGGCTTCATCCGCCCCTTGATCTCGCCGTGATGCTCCAGGCTGACGTCGCCGAAGTTGCTGAACAGCACGTTGCTCACCGAGCGGTTCATCGCCCGCGCCATCAGCAGCGTCAGCAGCGTGCCGGCCGATCCCACCACCATGCCGGCGATCATCAGCGCGGGGCTCTGCAGCACGAAGCCGTCGAGCCCCACGGCCAGGCCCGTCAGCGCGTTGTAGAGTGAGATCACCACCGGCATGTCGGCGCCGCCGATCGGCATCGTCGCCATCACCCCGTAGAGCAGCGCCAGGCCGAAGAAGACGGCGATCAGCACGTGCGTCGGCACACCCGCCACGCCGACGGCCACCGCGATGCCCACGCCCAGCGTGACCAGCAGTGCGAAGGCGTTGTACAGGTGCTGGCCGTTCACGCGCCACGGCTTGTTGATGCGTCCGTCGAGCTTGGCCCATGCCACGAGCGACCCCGAGAACGACACCGACCCGATCACGGCGCCCACGAGCGTGACCGCCAGGTGCGTGGCGCTGTCGGGTCTGCCGCGGAGCAGTTCCACGGCCGCGATCGCGCCCGCCGCGCCGCCGCCCATGCCGTTGTAGAGCGCCACCATCTGCGGCATGTCCGTGAGGGCCACGCGCTTGCCGCTGCGCCATGCCCAACCCACGCCCACCAGCAGCGCCAGCAGCGTCAGCCCGAGGTTCGCCGCCAGGTGCGGCGCCGCCGCGTCGCTGATGCCGAACACGTAGAGGAAGCCGGCCAGCGTCGCGAGCAGCATGCCGTAGCCGGCCACGCGAATGCCCGATCGCGCCGTCACCGGCGACGACATCCGCTTGAGGCCGTAGATGAACAGGAACGCGGCCAGGAAGTCGGTCGCTTGGATGATCCAGACTGGGTTCATGGTCGCGTCCTTAGTGTTTGGCGGGACCGCTGGACTTGAACATCTCCAGCATGCGCTCCGTCACCACGTAGCCCCCGGCCGCGTTGGCCGCTCCGAGGAACACGCCGATGAATCCGATCACCTGTTCTGGCGTCGAACTGGCGTTGAGCAGGGCATACATCGCGCCCACCACGACGATGCCGTGCACGAAGTTGGAACCCGACATCAGCGGCGTGTGCAGGATGGCCGGCACCTTCCCGATCACCTCGTAGCCGGTGAATGCCGCGAGCATGAAGATGTACAGCGCGACGAACCCGACGATCCCCGTTTCCACGTTCATGAACCTGTCTCCGTGCGCTAAGCCGATTCCACGGCCGCTCGGGCCGCTTCGTTCGTGATCTTGCCCGCATGCGTCAACGCCGTCTTCGCCACGACCTCATCCTCCCAATCCGGCGCGAGCGCCTGGTCCTTGACCAGCAACTCCAGGAGGTTCAGCACGTTCTTGGCGTAGAGTTCGCTCGCGTGTTCCCCGAGCAGCGACGGCACGTTCAGCGGTGCGGCGATCGTGATCTGTCCGATCCGGATCGTCTCGCCCGGTTTCGTGTATTCGCAGTTTCCGCCACCCTCGGCCGCCAGATCGATGATCACCGCGCCGTTCTTCATGCCGTCCACCTGCGCCTTGCTGATGAGCTTCGGCGCGGGCCGGCCCGGCACCGCGGCGGTGGTGATCACCACGTCCGCTTGCTGGATGTGCCGCGTCAGCGCCGCCGCCACCTTCTCCTTCTCCTCCGCCGTCAGCTCGCGCGCATAGCCGCCCTCGCCGCGCGCGTCCACGCCGGTGTCCACGAACTTCGCGCCCAGCGACGCCGCCTCTTCGCGCGTCTCGGGCCGCACGTCGTACCCCTCGACCACCGCGCCCAGGCGCCGCGCGGTCGCGATCGACTGCAGCCCGGCCACGCCCAGCCCGATCACGAGCACGGTCGCCGGCCGCAACGCGCCGGTGGCCGTCGTCATTCGCGGCAAAATGCGCGGAAGTTCGGTGCCGGCCAGGAGCACGGCGTAATATCCGGCCAGCGCCGCCTGGCTCGACAGCGCGTCCATCGCCTGCGCGCGCGTGATCCGCGGCACCAGCTCCATGGCGAAGCAGGTGATCCGCCGGTCGCGGAGCAGCTTCACGAGCTCGGGCTCCCGGTGGGCGTACACGAACGAGATCAGGACGGCGCCTTCCTTCATCGCGCGCGCGACCTCGAGCGACGGCGGCTGCACGGCCAGCACGAGGTCCGCATCACCGACCAGGCTCGACACATCCGTGGCGATGGTGACGTTCCGGTAGGCGTTGTCCGGCAGGCTCACCGCCGCGCCCGCGTCGGCCTGCAACCGAACCTCGGCGCCGAGCTTCACCAGCTTGTCGACGACGGCCGGCACCATGGCCACACGCCGCTCGCCGGCCCGGGTCTCTTTCAGTACCGCGACTTTCAGTGACATCAAACGCTCCATCGATCCGGTGCTGGTGGGCATGGCCGGTCCTTCGCCGGCCGCGCCGCTCGCCTCGTCCCCCGCCAACCAGGCTGGAAGACACCGACTGCCCACGCCCGTCGGCAGAGCCCCGGACCTGGATCGGCTCCGGGCACAACCGGCCGGAGCCGGCGACAGACCACCGTCATCTCGCGTTGAGCACCGCCGAGGGTACCGGCGGCAGGACGGGTAGGCGCACGAACTATAACATGATGCACCCGCCAATAGGGAGTTCCTGATCAAGCAGCACATCCCGCCACCCACTGTCGGCGAAAACCGAAGAAATCGTCGGACCGAAGACGACGGAATTCCTCCGATTCCCTGCTTGCGTCCGATCCGCGCGCCACATACCGCGGCGCGCCCAGCATCGCGCGGATCTGGCGCCCGACATCGCGTGTGTCGAGTTTGCAGCGGTGCGACTCGCCGTGGGATTCCTTCCGCCCGTCTCCTTCAGCTCATGCGACATCGATGACGTCCACACCGCGGCGAATCGCCCTCGCGCTCACGTTGATCGCCTTTGCCAGGGCGCTCGACGGCCTCATCGGATACCACGCCGACATCACGTCGGGCCAGTTCATCTCGCGCGTCGAGATGGCCGCCATCGGCTTCGAGGTCCTGCTCGGCACCGTGACCGTCGCAGGCACCCTCGTCGCCATCGGGAAACTCCGCGCACGGGTCACGTCGGGACCCGTCGCGTACCGCCGCCGGGAGTTCATCACCGGGTCGCTCGGCGCGTTCATCCTCGGGATGCTCGTATACCTGATCGTCTATCCGCCCACCGCGTGGGTGTTCTACACGACCATTGCCCTCGCCTTCGTATTCGGCATCCTGCTCCTGATCCCGATCGACCGCGCGGAAGCGCCGGGAGCCGTAGCGCTGCTCAACGCATGTTCCGGGCTCGCCGCGTGCGCCGCCGGATTCGCGATCACCGACGGCATCCTGATCCTCGTCGGCTTGCTCGCCGGATTGTCGGGGTTCATCGTGTGGCTGCTCGTGCGCAGACCGTAGGACGATTCGATTGGCGCGCAAGCTTCGGATAGCGCGCCCCGCCCGGCGCCCTAGTTTCAGTCGCGTGACCAGAACGCCGCCCTCCGCCCCCCGCATCCCATCCGCCGCCACCGCGTGGCGCGCCGTCGTCGAGCGCGACACGCGCTTCGACGGCCGTTTCGTGTACGGCGTCTCGTCCACCGGCGTGTTCTGCCGGCCGTCGTGCCCATCGCGGCAGCCGCGGCGAGATCGCGTGCGGTTCTTCGCCGACGCCGAGTCCGCGCGCACCGCCGGCTTTCGTCCCTGCAAGCGCTGCCGGCCTGGCTCGGAGCAGCCATCGCGCATGCAGGCCGCGATCGCGCGCGCCATCGCATACCTCGAGGCCCACGCCGATCGCCGCGTCACGCTCGGCGAACTCGCCGTGGAGACCGCGCTCAGTCCTTCTCACCTGCAACGCGGCTTCAAACAGACCGTCGGCATCTCGCCGCGCGAATACCAGGACGCGTTGCGCAAACGCCGCTTCGTGGAGCGGCTCCGCGCCGGAGATACCGTGAGTCGCGCCACCTATGAAGCCGGTTATGGATCGAGCAGCCGCGTGTACGGCCGCCGTGAAGTCCGCGCTGGCATGACCCCCGCCGTGTTCCGGCGCAAGGCCACCGGCCGCCAGATCCGATTCACCACGGTCGCCGTGCCACTGGGACGGCTGCTCGTCGCCTTCACCGACGAAGGCGTGTGCGCCGTGGAGCTGGGCGCCAGTGACGACGCGCTCGAACGCGTGCTGCGCGCCGACTTCTCGAACGCCGTCATCGCGCGAATCCATGCCGGCGCCAACGCGTGGGTGACGACGATCGTCGACCAGGCTCGCGGCCGGCCGGCCGCACACGCGGTTCCACTCGACGTTCAGGGCACTGCGTTTCAATGGAAGGTATGGAAGGCCCTGCAGCGCATCCCACTCGGCGAGACCCGGTCATACGCCCAGGTGGCGCGCAGCATCGGCAACCCCAACGCGGTGCGCGCCGTGGCCAGCGCATGCGCGCGGAATCCCGTCGCGGTCGCCGTACCGTGCCACCGCGTGGTGAAGAGTTCCGGCGAACTGGGCGGCTATCGTTGGGGCGCCGACGTGAAGGCCAAGCTGCTCGAACGCGAGCGGCTGGCGGCGCGCAAGTAGCCGGTTCTCGAGAGTATTCGCCGCGCTCGCCACGCCTGATCCGCTCGCGGCCCCCGGCGAGCCGGTTGCCGCCGGACTTGGCGGGGGTTAGTCTGACAAAATCCGTGCACGATGAATCGGAGGCGTCCGCGTGCAAACAACGCTGGCCGCGCTCGCCGTCCTGAGCGTCGGATACGTCCTGGCGTATTTCGTGTTCGACCGTCTGCGCGTCCGCTTCGGATACGCCGGTGGTGCGGAGTACGTCATCCTCGGATTCCTGCTCGGACCCAAGGTCTCCGGACTGCTCAGCGATACGGCCGTTCGGAGTCTGACCCCGATCGCCAGTCTGGCCATGGGCTGGCTCGGCATGTCGCTCGGCACCTACTTCCGGCTGCCGGAGTTGATGAAGCTCGAGGAAGGCGTGCCGCGCACGGCGTTCGCGGAGGCGATCACCACGTTGGCGATCGCGTTCGGACTCCTGTACACCGCGCTGCACTATCTGGCGGGACTGCCCATCGCACCCGCGGCCCTGCTGGCCTCCACCCTCAGCGCCATCGCCGCGCTCAGCGCGCCCGCGGCCATCGATGCGTTCGCCAGTCAACCCAGGTGGGCCGGCCATCCGCTGATGCCCGTCCTGCAATTCACGGCGCGAATCGACGGCCTGGTAGGCATCGTCACGTTCGGACTCGTGCTGGCGGTATTTCACCAGGGCGCGGTGGCCCCCTACATCCGTCCGCCGACCGCCACCGAATGGGCCGTCATCAACATCGCCGTCGGCGTCGTGAGCGGCGTCCTGTTTCACCTGTTCCTGGGGCGGGCGCCCTCCACCGGCAACCCCGACGATCGCAGCCAGCTGTTCGTCGCGCTCTCGGCGGTGATCGTGATCGCGAGCGGTGCGTCGTACTATCTGAATCTGTCGCCGATCTACACGAGCATGATCCTCGGGTTCGTGCTCGTCAATACGGGACGCGCCCACGAGGATGTGCGCCAACTGCTGCTCAGCACGGAACGCCCGGTGTATCTCGCATTGCTCATCTTCGCCGGCGCCATGTGGACCGCGCCCGATCCGCGACTGTTGTTCCTCGCCCCGGCGTTCATCGGCGTGCGTCTGGTGGCCCGCTACGTCGGCGGATGGGTGGCGGGACGGTGGGCCGCCGATCGCGCCGTCCGCGCCCCGGCGCTCGGCAGGGCGCTGCTCGCGCAGGGGGCCATCGGCGTCGCTCTGGCGCTCAATTACGGCCAGGTATATCCCTCGTTCCGCCCCAATCTGGTGCTCACCGCGGCGCTGCTGTCCGTGCTGGTGTTCGAGGGAATCGCCGCCAGTGAGACGGCCCGGTTCATCGAACGTCCGCCATTCGCCACGCCCGCCCAGCCCGTGCCCGACAACGAGCCCGTCACGTGATCCGCCGCATCCTGGTCATCCTGCTGCTGATCGGCGGGGCGGTGCTCATGGAACCGCTCCGCGTGCCCACCGAGGGCGTGATCGCGCCGCGTTCGCTGTTCATGTTCGGCCTCCTGCTGCTCACCGCCGATTCTCTCGGGCTCCTCGCGCACGAGATGGGGCTGCCCAGAATCCTGGGGTACCTCCTGGCGGGCGTGGCCCTCGGCCCGTCGGTCGGCGGGCTCGTGCCCGCCTCGGTGGTGAGCGACCTCTCGATGACCAACCGGCTGGCGCTCGGGCTCATCGGTCTGCTCGCCGGCGCGGAACTCCGGCTCAGCGACATCCGCGACCGCTGGAAACAGATCCTCGCCATCCTGGGCACGCAGACCGTGGTCGTGCTCGGGTTGATCGTCGCCGCGGTGGTGATCGGTCGCGACTTCGTTCCGTTCGTCGCGGGCCTGGACACGCGCCAGACGCTCCTCATCGCGTTCCTCTTCGCCACGCTGCTCACCGTCAACTCCCCCATCGTCACCATCGCCCTGTTGCGAGAGACCAGGGCCAACGGCCCCGTCGCCCGGACCACGCTCGGGGTGGTGCTCGTGGCCGACGTCGTGGTGATCTTCCTGTTCACCATCGCGCTCAGTCTCGCCCAGGCCGGCTTCACCGCCGGCCAGGTCCACGCGTGGACGATCCTCCGCGGCCTGGTCTGGGAAATCAGCGGGTCGTTCCTCGTCGGCGCGTTGATCAGTGTGCTGTTCACGCTCTATCTGCGTTTTGTGAAGCGGGAGATCGTGGTCTTCGCCGTGGTGATGGTCTTCGCCACCGCCGCGCTCGTCAGCGCGCTCGACTTCGAGCTGCTGCTCACCCTGGTCGTGGCCGGCTTCCTGATCGAGAACGTCGCGCCGGTTCGCGCCGAACCGCTCGTGCACGCCCTCCATCAGACCGCCAATCCCGTGTTCGTGATCTTCTTCGCGCTCGCCGGCGCCGACCTGCAGCTTCGTGAAGCGGCACCGCTCGCCGTCGTCATTCTCGTGCTCTCGGCGGTACGGCTCGTCGGGATCGTGATCGGCGCCGGACTGGGCGCCCAGTGGGCCGGGGCCGAGGAGCCGGTGCGGCGCTACGGCTGGATGGGGCTGGTGTCGCAGGCCGGCGTGGCGCTCGGACTGGCGACGCTGGTCGCCGACCGCTTCCCGGACGTCGGTCTCGCGATGCAGTCCACCGTGATCGGGGTCATCGCCGTGAATGAGACGCTGGGACCGATCCTCTTCCGGCGGGCGCTGAGCCGCGCCGGCGAGATGGAGCCCCGCGCCGACGCGGCGAATGCTCCCGATGCGCCACTCGCCGTGCCCGCCGTAGCCACAGCGAGCAGCGCCACGTCGGAATGAGCGACGAACCGTCGCACGATCCCGGCGCGGCCGAAGCGATGCGCCGGAGTGAGGCCGCCGGCGCCGGCGAGATTCCGGTGCTGCGCGCCGCGCACGACGCCCACATCCGCATCGGCACCGCCAGTTGGACCGACCCCACCATGGTCGCGCCCGGCGTCTTCTATCCCGACGGCGTCGCCACGCCCGAAGCGCGGCTCCGCTACTACGCCTCGCGCTTCCCGCTCGTCGAAGTCGATTCCACCTACTACGCGATCCCCGCCCGGCGCATGGGCGCCATCTGGGCCGAGCGCACCCCCGAGCATTTCCTGTTCAATATCAAGGCGCACGCCCTCATGACCGGCCAGCCCACCGAGACGTCGCGCCTGCCCAACGCGATCCGCGAGGCGCTGCCCGGTTCGGTACGCGAGAAATCGCGCCTGTACGCCAAGGATCTTCCACCCGAATTGCTCGACCTGGCGTGGACCATGTTTCTGGATGCCCTCGAGCCCCTCCGGTCCGCCGGAAAGTTGGGGGCCATCCTGCTGCAGTATCCGCGCTGGGTGCGCCCCTCGCGCGCCAGCGCCGCGCTCATCGAGGATGCCCGACGCCGGCTCGGCGATCGCCCGGCGGCCGTCGAGTTCCGCCATCGCGACTGGCTCGCCGACGGCACGCGCGACCGCACGCTCGCCCTGCTCCAGCGGAACGGCTTGGCATACGTGTGCGTGGACGAGCCGCAGGGACTCGAGAGCAGCGTGCCGCCGGCGACCGCCGTCACCAACCGCCTCGCCATCGTGCGCTTCCACGGCCGCCGCGCCGCATTCTGGGAAGGTCCGGTGGCCAAGGTCAGCGAACGCTTCCGCTACCTCTACGACGCCGCGCAGTTGGACGAATGGCTTCCCCGCATCGCCGAGCTTGCCGACCGCGCCGAGGAGATCCACCTGGTATTCAATAATTGCTATGCCAATTATGGCACCACGAATGCCGCGGAGCTGGCGGGAATGCTGATTGACGGTAGGACGGTAGGAGAGTAGGACAGATAACCGCGTTCCGCAGTTATCCGTCCTACCGTCCTACGCCCCTACCGTCCTACTCCCCATACGGAATCCAGATGTTCTTCACCTGCGTCGCCGCCCGCAGAAATTCGCGTCCCTCGCCCTGGCTCCCGTCGGTCCAATCACGCTCGCGCCATGAACACCAGGTGCGCTTCATGTTCGACGCCGAGGCATGCTCCACCGTCTGCACGCCTTCCCGTGAACCGAAATACCACATGGCTTCCACATCGTCGTGCTCGGCCAGCACCTTGGCCAGCGCCAGCGCGCCGCCGGTGACGATGTTCACCACGCCCGCCGGCACATCCGACGTTTCCAGCACGCTGTAGAAATCGGTGGCCGAGAGCGGAAAGCGCTCCGACGGGATCGCGACCACCGCGTTCCCCGTCGCGACCGCCGGCGCCACCAGCGACACGAGGCCGAGGAGCGGGTGCGGCTCCGGACAGGCCATGCCGATCACGCCGATCGGCTCGTTCATCGCCAGCGCCACGCCGCGAATCGGCACGTTGTGCACCGCGCCGTCGTACTTGTCGGCCCACGCCGCATAGGTGAACAGCCGCGAGATCGAGGCCTCCACCTCCTGCCCCGCCGCGCGCTTGCCCACGCCAGTCATGGCGTCGATGCGCGCCGCGAATTCGTCGGCCCGCACGGCGAGATTCTCGGCGATGTAGTACAGGACCTGCGCCCGCAGGTGCCCCGTGGCCTTGCCCCAGCCCGTCCACGCCTTGTGGGCCGCCTCCACCGCGTTGCGGATGTCCTTGCGGTTGCCCTCTCCCACTTCGCCCACCACGCGCCCACCGGCGCCCACGATCCGGCGCGTGTAGGCCGCATCCGGCCGCGCCTGCTTGCCGCCGATGAACAGTTTGGGCGTCCGGTCGATCGCCGGCAGCGCGCCGCGCGCCGGCGTCTCGGCGCTCTGCCCCGCGCTCGACGCGGCACGCCTGCGCACCGAGCCCTTCGCGGGCGCATGGTGCTCCCACTCGGCCTTGAGATACTCCCACATCCCCTCGCGCCCGCCCTCCCGGCCGAATCCGCTCTCGCGATACCCGCCGAACCCGGCCGACGCGTCGAACATGTTCGTGGAGTTGATCCACACGACACCCGCCTTGATCTTCGGCGCGATGTCCAACGCGAGGTTGATGTTCTCCGTCCAGACACTCGCCGCCAACCCGTAGGGCGTGTTGTTGGCCAGCGCCACGCTCTCGTCGGGCGTCCGGAACGTCATCTCCACGAGCACGGGGCCGAAGATCTCCACCTGCGCGATCGTCGATGCCGGCTCCACGTCGGTGAACAGCGTGGGCGGATAGAAGTAACCCTCCGTGGGACACGCCCACGATGGCTGCCACATCGTGGCCCCTTCGGCAATTCCCTGGTCCACGAGTTGACGAATCCGCTTCAATTGCACCGGCGCGACGATCGCCCCCATGTCCACCGCCTTGTCCAACGACGACCCCAGGCGCAGCGTCTCCATCCGCGCGCGCAACTTGGCGATCAGGCGGTCGGCGATCCCCTCCTGCACCAGCAGACGCGACCCCGCGCAGCAGACCTGGCCCTGGTTGAACCAGATCGCGTCCACCACGCCCTCCACCACACTGTCCAGGTCGGCGTCTTCGTACACCAGGAACGGACTCTTCCCGCCCAACTCGAGGCTCAGCTTCTTGCCGCTCCCGGCCGTGGCACGCCGGATGATCCGCCCCACCTCGGTGGAGCCCGTGAAGGCGATCTTGTCCACCTCCGGATGCTCCACGATCGCGCGCCCCGTGTCACCGTCGCCGGTGACGACGTTGATCACGCCGGCCGGA
>Ga0307372_10005926_pt1 | contig 18090 bp, 18 predicted proteins | sample OX1MG_FD_202533 | JGI IMG/M metagenome (GOLD analysis project Ga0307372, IMG submission 202533) | Soil microbial communities from Risofladan, Vaasa, Finland - OX-1 | ecosystem: Environmental > Terrestrial > Soil > Coastal area > Acid sulfate soil | place: Finland: Risofladan, Vaasa | collected...
GCCCGCCGATCGCCGCCCCGAAGACGACGAAGTACAGCGAGGTCGAGATCACCGGCGAGACCACGCTCTGCATCAGCGTGCGCCGGGTGCGCGCCATTTCGTACTTGTAGATCGCGCGGATCGCGTAGAGATTCATGGCCGCTCGCTCACCAGGTCGACGAAGATGTCCTCGAGCGAGCTTTGCGTGGTGTGCAGGTCCCTGAAGCGGATGCCCGCCCCGGCCAGGTCGCGCAGCAGCGCGGTGATGCCGGCGCGGTCGTCCTCGTGGTAATTGTAGATCAGCTCGCTGCCCTGGCTCGCGAGCTCCAAGGGGTAGGCCGATAGCGCGGGCGGGATGCGCTCGAGCGGCTGCTGCAGTTGCAGCGTGAGCTGCTTCCTGCCGAGCTTGCGCATCAGCTCGGCCTTGTCTTCCACCAGGATGATCTCGCCCTTGTGGATGACCCCGATGCGGTCGGCCATCTCCTCGGCCTCGTCGATGTAGTGGGTGGTCAGGATGATGGTCACCCCGCCTTCCCTGAGCGAGCGCACCAGCTGCCACATGTCGCGCCGCAGCTCGACGTCGACGCCGGCGGTCGGCTCGTCGAGAAACAGCACGCGCGGCTCGTGCGAGAGCGCCTTGGCGATCAGCAGGCGGCGCTTCATGCCCCCCGAGAGGGTGATGATCTTGTTGTCCTTCTTGTCCCACAGCGACAGGTCGCGCAGCACCTTCTCGACGTAGGCGGGGTCCGGGGGCCTGCCGAACAGGCCGCGGCTGAAGGACACGGTGCCCCACACCGATTCGAACGCGTCGGTGGTCAGCTCCTGCGGCACCAGGCCGATGAGCGAGCGCGCCGCGCGGTACTCGCGCGCGATGTCGTGGCCGTCCACCAGGATGCTTCCCTCGCTCGGCGTGACGATGCCGCAGATGGTGCCGATCAGCGTCGTCTTCCCCGCGCCGTTGGGCCCGAGCAGCGCGAAGATCTCGCCGCGCCGGATCTCCAGGCTGACGTTCTTCAGCGCGCGGAACCCGGTCGCGTAGGTTTTCGACAGGTTGGTGACGCGGATGATCGCCGACATGGGAGCGCACGATAGCCCATTCCGCGGCGGCACGCTGCAATCGCGGGAGGATCGAAATCGTGTAGCCTCGGGGCGCCGATTCCAAACCGACCTCGGGGGAGCGATGCGCGCGCGCACGTTGATGTTCATCCTGGCCCTGTGCACCTGGGGCCAGGCGCAGGCCTGGGGACCGGAGGGCCATTCGATCATCGCGGAGATCGCGCAGCGCCGCTTGTCGCCGGCCGCGACGGCGATGGTGACGCGGCTGCTCGGCAAGGGTCACTCGCTCGCCTCCGAGGCCAGCTGGGCGGACGACATCCGCGACACGCGGCCCGGGACCTACGGCTGGCACTTCGTCGACATCCCGCTCGAGGCGAAGACCTACGATCCCCTGCGCGACTGCCGGCCCGACGCGGCGCGGGGCGACTGCGTGGTCGCGGAGCTCGATCGCCTGCGAAACGAGCTGCGCTGCGCGCCGACCGAGGCGCTCAGGCGCGACGCCCTGCGCTTCGCTGTTCACTTCGTCGGCGACATCCACCAGCCGCTGCACACCGTCGGCGACGAGCGCGGCGGCAACGACGTCCGGGTCATGGTGCGCATCCACGAGCTCAAGTGCACGCGCCGCTGCAGGAGGACGCACTTGCGCACGAATTTCCACGCGCTGTGGGACGAGACCCTGATCCGCGCCACCACCTGGAGCTGGGGCGCCTACGTAAGCCGCCTCGAGCACGGCTGGCTGAGCAGCCCCGCGGCGCAGGGTCCTGTGGACGGGGGCACCCCGGCGCAATGGGCGAACGAGACGCACGCCCTCGCCCAGGCGATGTGGCGCCTGCTTCCGGCCGACCGGGTCGTCGACGACGCCTACTACGCCAGGGCGCTTCCGGTGCTCGATCGGCAGCTCGGGCTGGCCGGGCTTCGGCTCGCGCGCTTTCTTAACGAGGCCTACGCCTCGAGGGCCTGTCCGCGCAGCTGAACGTTCAGGGCCCGCCGGCGGCCTGCGCGAGCGATTGCGTCAGCGCGGGCGCTGCCTGGCGCAGTTTCGTGTCTTCCGTGACCAGCCGCGCCCCCAAGCCCTGGGCCGCGGCGAGGAAGCGCGCGTCGTAGGCCGACACGCCATATTGCATCGCGAGCTCCAGGGCGCGCGAACTCGGCAGGTTGACCGTTCCGGCCAAAATTCGCTCCGCATCCGCCAGCAGCTCCTTCGCCGCGCCTGGATCCAGCCTGCCGCCACGCACGTAAGTGGCGAGCATGTTGGAGAACTCGACCAGCAGGAAGGCTTCGCTGCGCCAATCGGCATCGCGCGCATACAGCGCCTGCGCCTGGGGCGTGCGGTCGCCTTCGAGCAGCAGGTACGCAAGGACGTTGGTGTCGACGACGACCATGCGTGCGGGCCTATTCGCGGCCCGCGTCGATGGCGGATTCGATCTCGCGCAGCGTAAGCGGCCGCCGGCCGCGCAGGCGCACCGGCTTGGGCTGCTTGCGCGGGGCCTCGGAGGCCGGCGCGTGCGCCAGCCCCGCCTCGAGGAGCGCGGCGATCTCGTCCTTCAGCGTGCGCCTGCGGTGGACGGCGCGCAGCTTGATGCGCTGAAACAGCGCGTCGGGAAGCTCGAGGGTGGTCTTCATGGAGCCATTTTCCCATAAAACCAGCTTTACGGGTGGTGCCGCAGCGGGCTTCGCCGCGCCCGAACTGCCGCCCGCCCGGGCTTGCCGATCGGCACCCCCGCTGCGCGCGGTTCTGCCCGAGGCGGCCGACGGGTCGCGTTATTTTCGAACGTGTGGCGCGGCGCGGCGCCTGGGCTCTTAGAATCGCGGCTATGGAAGCCTCCGACGGGCTCCCCCTGCCGCAGCGCGCCTGGGCGATGCTCGCCATCGGGCTCGCGATCACGATGTCGGTGCTCGACAGCGCGATCGCCAACGTGGCGCTGCCCACCATCGCGAGCGATCTGCACGCCACGCCGGCGGACTCGGTCTGGGTGGTGAACGCCTATCAGCTGGTCATCACCATCCTGCTGCTGCCGCTCGCCTCGCTCGGCGAGATCATCGGCTACCGCCGCATCTACCGCACCGGGCTGGCGATCTTCACCGCGGCCTCGCTCGGCTGCGCGCTGTCGCATTCGCTCCTCGGGCTGTCCCTGGCGCGGCTGGTACAGGGGGTGGGCGCGGCCGGGGTGCTGAGCGTCAACGCAGCGCTGGTGCGCTTCATCTATCCGCGCCGGCTGCTGGGCCGCGGCATCGGCATCATCGCCTTCGTGGTGGCGGTGTCGGCGGCCGCCGGCCCGACGGTCGCCGCCGGCATCCTGGCGGTCGCCTCGTGGCCGTGGCTGTTCGCGGTCAACGTGCCGTTCGGCGTCGCGACCCTGATCGCGGCGCGCTCGCTGCCGCGCATGCCGCGCTCGCCGCGGCGCTTCGACGTGCTGAGCGCGCTGCTGAACGCGCTGTTCTTCGGCCTGCTGGTGGTCGCCGTGGACGGCCTCGGCCACGGCGAGCGCACGCTCTACGTGGGGCTCGCCTTTGCCGTGGCGGCGCTCTCGGGCGTGGCGCTGGTCGTGCGCCAGCTGCCGCAGGCCGCGCCCCTGCTGCCGGTCGACCTGCTGCGCATCCCGATGTTCGCGCTGTCGATCGCGACCTCGGTGTGCTCGTTTGCCTCGCAGATGCTCGCCTACGTCTCGATTCCGTTCTATTTCCAGGACGTGCTCGGCCGCGACGCCGTGGCGACCGGCCTGCTGATCACGCCCTGGCCGGTGGCGGCGGCGGTGATGGCGCCGATCGCCGGCCGGCTCGCCGATCGCTATCCGGCGGGCATCCTCGGCGCGCTCGGCCTGGGCCTGTTCGCGGCCGGCCTCGGGCTGCTCGCGTGGCTGCCGGTCTCCCCCGGCGACGCGAACATCGCCTGGCGCATGGCCCTGTGCGGCGCCGGCTTCGGCCTGTTCCAGTCGCCCAACAACCGCGCCATCATCACCGCGGCGCCGCTGGCGCGCTCCGGGGGGGCGGGCGGCATGCTGGGAACGGCGCGGCTGGTCGGCCAGACCGTCGGCGCGGCGCTGGTGCCGCTGATGTTCAGCGCGTTCGGCGCGCGCGCTACGATCTGGGCGCTCGGGATCGGCGCCGGCATCGCTCTGCTGGCTGCGGCGGTGAGCAGCACGCGGCTGATCGAGACCGGCGGCGCGACGGGTTAGGCGCGCGGCGCGCCTTGCGCCCGCTTCAGAAAGCGTTCATCGGCCTGTCACAGGCGGCCCCTATCCTGCGCAGCGGTCGACGCAAGCCCCCGTACCGGGGCCGTCCCACACGACACAGGGAGTCCCTCATGATTCGCAAAGCCGCGGTCGCTTCGTGCTCGGCGCTCGCCGTCGCGCTGGCGTTCTCCGCCTGCAGTACGAGCCCGAGGATTGCGCACGTCGCGCGGGCCGCCTCGTCGCAGGACGCGCTGGCGACCGCGACGCCGATCAAGCACCTGGTCGTGATCTACGCCGAGAACGTGTCGTTCGATCACTATTTCGCGACCTATCCGCGCGCGGCGAATCCGGCGGGCGAGCCACGCTTCACCGCCGCGGTCGATACGCCGGTCGACATCCGCACGCTGGCGCACGACCACCTGCTGAACGACAACCCCAACGCCACCCAGCCGTTCCGCCTCGACCGCTCGCAGGCCGCCACCGCGGACCAGGAGCACGCCTACACGCCGGAGCAGCTCGCCTACGACGACGGTGCCGCGGATCGGTTTCCGAAGTACACCGGCAAGGCCACGAGCGGGGGCCCCGGGGCCTTCGGCACGAAGGGGCAGGTGATGGGCTACTACGACGGCAATACCGTCACCGCGGTGTGGAACTTCGCGCAGCACTACGCCATGAGCGACAACGCCTACACCGATACCTATGGGCCGTCGTCGCCCGGCGCGATCGAGGCGGTCGCGGGCCAGACCAACGGCATGCAGATCGTCGCCGCCAGCAAGCGCGCGTACTACGTCGCCAATGCCGACGGCAGCGACACGATGATCAACGATGTCGATCCGGCCTACGACGTGTGCTCGAACGCCGCCGACCAGGTGACGATGAGCGGCGCGAACATCGGCGACCTGCTCAATTCGAGAGACATCACCTGGGGCAGCTTTATGGCGGGCTTCGACCTGTCCGCGACCAACGCCAACGGCAGCACCGGCTGCAAGCGCAGCACCTACTCGCAGGTCGTGCACCGCGCGGTGTACGACTACATCCCGCATCACGCCTGGTTCCAGTACTACGCATCGACCTCGAACCCGAAGCACCTGCGGCCAAGCTCGATCGCGCGCGTCGGCTATACGCTTGAGTCCGACGCGCAGACCCCCGAGCCAGCCAACCACGAGTACGCCCTGCGCGACTTCTACGCGGCGGTCACGGCCGGCAATTTCCCCTCGGTGGCCTACCTGAAGGCACCCGCCTACCAGGACGGGCACGCCGGCTACTCGGATCCGCTCGACGAGCAGGCCTTCGTCGCGAAGGTGATCGACTTCCTCGAGCAGCAGCGGGACTGGAACAGCACCGCGGTGATCGTTACCTGGGACGACTCCGACGGCTGGTACGACCATGCCTACGCGCAGCCGACGCACGCCTCGAGGGACGTGTTCGCCGACCAACTGAACGGCGCCGGCGTGTGCGGCAGTGGCGCGCGGCCCGAAGGCGTCGGCGGGCAGCCGGTCAACGGCCGTTGCGGGCCGGGCACGCGCATCCCGTTCCTGGTGATCTCTCCGTGGGCGAAGGTGAACCACGTCGATCACGCGCAGATCAGCCAGGCCTCGATCATGCGTTTCATCGAGGACAACTGGCTGGGTGGCGAGCGCCTGGGCGGGGGCTCGTTCGACGCGAGCACCGGCAGTATCATGGGGATGTTCGACTTCAACGGGAACGGCGGCGCGCCCAAGGTGTACCTCGATCCCGAGACCGGCGCGATCCTGCAATCGCCGCCCTCGACCTGATCGGTCCGCGCGGCGCGCTGCGGCGGCGCTGCGGCGGGCGCATCGCCGCCGGGGCGCTGTGCGGCGCGCTCGCGCTCGCCGCGCTCGCGGCCGCGCCCGGGGAGAACCCGCATCCGGTGAGGCTGAGCCTGCCGGCGGTCCGTCCGCTGAGCGCGATGGCCCGGCTGGGCCGGCGGCTGTTCTACGACCCGAGCCTGTCGGCCTCCGGCCGGCAGTCCTGCGCCACCTGCCACGATCCGTCGAACGCCTACGGGCCGCCGAACGCGCTGCCCGCGCAGTACGGCGGCCCCGCGCTCGACCGGCAGGGTTTGCGCCCGCCGCCTTCGCTCGAATATCTGGAGCGGCAGCCGAGCTTCAGCATCGGCCTGGACAACGAGGAGAACGAGAACGTCAACCTGCAGCGACTCGCATCGCGGGCCGCCGGCCTCGCGCACCCGGACAAGCAGGCGGGCCGCGCCTCTGCGGCCCCGGCGATGGGGCCGCAGGGCGGGTTCTTTTGGGACGGGCGCGCCGATACGCTGCAGACACAGGCCTATGGTCCGCTGCTGAACCGGGCCGAGATGGCCAATCCGAGCGCGGATGCAGTGGCGCACAAGCTCAACCATGCGCAGTACCGCAAGGGGTTGGAGCAGCTCTTCGGCGCGCGGGTGTACGACGACCCGAAGCTCCTGTTGGCCGAGGCGACCTTCGCACTCGCGCGCTACCAGTTCGAGGATCCTTCGTTCCATCCCTACGATAGCAAGTTCGACGCGTGGCTCGAGGGCCGAGCGCGGCTCGATACCCGGGAGCTGCGCGGCTACCGGCTGTTCAACGATCCGCGCAAGGGCAACTGCGCGGCCTGCCATCTGGACGCACCGAGCTCGAATGGCCTGCCGCCGCTGTTCACCGATCACCAGTACGAGGCGCTCGCCGTGCCGCGCAACCCGGAGATCGCGGCGAACCGCGACCCGCGCTTCCACGATCTCGGGGTGTGCGGGCCGCTGCGCACCGACATGGCCGCGCAAACCCAGTACTGCGGGATGTTCCTCACCCCGACGCTGCGCAACGTGGCGCGCCGCAAGGTGTTCTTCCACAACGGCGCCTATCGCAGCCTCGCGCAGGTCCTCGCGTTCTACGACTTCCGCGCCGCCGCGCCGTGGCGCGTCTATCCGCGCGACCTGGCCGGGAGGCTCCTGCGCTACGACGACCTGCCGCGCCTCTATTGGGGCAGCGTGGACACGAGCGACGCCCCCTTCGATCGCACGCCCGGCACGCCGCCCCCGCTCACCGCGCGCGACATCCGTGACCTCGTTGCCTTCCTGGGGACGCTGAACGACGGGTGGAAGCCGTAGATCGGGGCGGTCCGGCCGGCCGCGGTGTTTTGCAGGCCGCCTTCTCCGCGCCAAGCCGAAGATGGAGAATCCGTTGCTCCGGTTCCACCGCCATCGCCTTCAAGGAGAAACTGCCCATGCTGACGCTCTACTACGCCCCCGGTGCCTGCTCGATGGCCGCGCACATTGTCCTGGAGGAGGGCGGCGAGCAGTACCAGGCCCGGCGTGTCGACCTCGCGAAGGGCGAGCAGAAGACCGAGGCCTACCTGAAGATCCATCCGCAGGGACGCGTTCCCGCGCTGCTGCTCGAGGACGACCAGCCGCTCACGGAAAACACTGCGATCCTGCCCTTCCTGGGCAAGCGCTTCGGGCTGTGGCCGATGGACGCCGCCGCCGAAGCCCGGGCGCTCTCGCTCATCGGCTTCTTCGCCGCGAGCGTGCACCCGGCGCACGCCCACATCAACCGGCCCGAGCGCTACACCAGCGAGACGGCGTGTTTCGCGAAGATCCAGGAGACGGGCCGCAAGACCTTCCACGACTACCTGCGGCAGATCGACCTCAGGCTGGCCGCACGGCAGTGGCTCTCCGAGCACTACTCGGTGCTCGACCCCTACGGCTTGGTGTTCTACGTCTGGGGCCTGCGCCGGGAGCTGCCCATGGCGGAGCTGAAGAACTACACTGCGTTCAAGGATCGCGTGCTGCAGCGGCCGGCCGTGCAGCGCGTCCTCGAGGACGAAAAGGTGAAGGTCTAGCGCTCCCGCCCTCGACCGATGCGCGCGTTGACCGGCGCCGGCCGGCGCGGAGTGGTCGCCGCGCTCGGCGCAGCGATGCTCTTTGGCGCCAGCACGCCCCTGGCGAAGTGGCTGCTGGAGAGCGTGAGCCCGTGGATGCTGGCCGGATTGCTCTATCTGGGCGCGGGCCTTGGGCTGACGCTCTATCGCCGGCTCGGTCGCAAGCCGGCGGCGGTGCTGCCGCGCGGGGAATGGCGTTGGCTCGCGGGCGCCGTCGTCGTGGGCGGGATGATCGGTCCGGTGCTGCTGATGTTCGGGCTGACCCGCATGCCCGCCTCCGGCGCGTCGCTGCTCCTGAACGCCGAGGGCGCGTTCACCGCACTGCTGGCCTGGTTCGCCTTCGGCGAGAACTTCGATCGGCGCATCGCGCTGGGCATGGCCGCGATCCTGGCGGGCGCCGCGCTGCTCGGCTGGCCGGGCGAGGCGCGCTTCGGCGAGGCCTGGCCCGCCCTCGCCGTGCTCGGCGCCTGCCTGGCCTGGGCGATCGACAACAATCTCACGCGCAAGGTGTCGCTCGCCGACGCGACCTGGATCGCCGCGGTGAAAGGTCTCGCGGCCGGCGCGGTCAATCTCGGACTGGCGCTGCTGCTCGGCGCGCGTTTGCCGGGAATCGTGCCGCTCGCGGGCGCGCTGGCGCTCGGCTTCGTCGCCTACGGCGTGAGCCTGGCGCTGTACGTCGTGGGTCTGCGCGACCTCGGCACCGCGCGCGCTGGAGCCTACTTCTCGGTGGCGCCGTTCTTCGGGGCGCTGCTCGCGGTGCTCCTGCTGGACGATCCGGTCAGAGCGCGGCTGATCGCGGCCGGAGGGCTGATGGCGCTCGGCGTGTGGCTGCACCTGGGCGAGAGGCACGCCCACGGACATGTGCATGAGCCCCTCGAGCACGAGCACGAGCATGTCCACGACGAGCACCATCGGCACGCTCACGACGCCCCCGTCGCGCCGGGCGCGAGGCATACGCATCGCCATCGCCACGAACGCGTGGTGCATGCCCACGAGCACTATCCGGATGCGCACCACCGCCATGAGCACTGGGCTGCGAGGGGCGGCGCGGGTTCCAATCGGGCGCTCACCGGTGGCAAGATTGGGGTCGTCGCCGGGACGGCGACCCCGCCTCGACAGGAGGACCCCATGAGCGCGAACAGCGGACCAGGATTCAAGCAGCACCCCGGGCATCGCGTTACGACCGAGCCCGCGGGCGTGCGCGTGCAGGTGAAGGTGAACGGGGAAGTCATCGCCGACAGCCGCGACGCGCTGCGGCTGATTGAAGCCGACTATCCGCCGGTGTTCTACATCCCGCGCCTGGACGTGAAGATGGAGCGGCTGGTGCGCACCAGCCACCACACCTACTGTCCCTTCAAGGGCCACGCCTCGTACTACTCGCTCAAGGACGGCGCCGAGAACGCGGTGTGGAGCTACGAGCAGCCCTACGACGAGGTGAGCGTCATCAAGGAGCTGCTCGCCTTTTATCCGAACCGGGTCGACTCCATCACTGGCGCCTGAGCCGCGCGCCCGCGCCATGACTCCCGAGCAGCTGCTCGCCTCGACCCTCTGGCAATCCCTCGGCGGAGCGCCGGCGCTCGCGCACTCGCTCCGCTTCAGCGGCCCGGCGGGCGGCCTGCCGTCGAAATTCGAGGTGAGCACGCTCGCCTGCGCGACGGTCGGCGTCGCGACGCTCGCCGTGGCCGAGCTGTGGGCGAAGCGACGCGGCGAGCCGCTTCGCCGCGTGACGCTCGACCGGCGGCTCGCGGCCGCCGCGTTCCGCTGCGAGCGGTTCCTGAAGCCCGAAGGCTGGGCCCTGCCGCAGATCTGGGACCCGATCGCCGGTGACTACCGCGCCGCCGACGGCTGGATCCGGCTGCACACCAACTATGCGCATCACCGTCGGGCGGTGCTGCGCGTGCTCGGCGTTGCCGAGGAACAGGAAGCGGTGGCGCAGGCGGTCGCGCGCCGCAAGAAGGACGAGCTGCAGGATGCGGTGGTGGAGGCGGGCGGTGCGGCCGCGTCGTTGCGCACCATCGAGGCGTGGGCGCGCCACCCGCAGGGCGCCGCGCTCGCCGCCGAGCCGATCGTCGCACGCGAGGGCCGCGCCGGGGAGATGAAGGAGCGCGCCGCGCCCGCTGCGCCGCTCGCCGGCGTGCGCGTGCTCGACATGACGCGAGTCATTGCCGGGCCGGTGGGTACGCGTCACCTCGCGGCGTACGGCGCGGAGGTGCTGCGGATCGATCCGCCCGGCTTCGAGGAGATGGGTGCGCTGCTGCCCGATATGACGCGCGGCAAGCGCTGCGCGGCGCTCGATCTTTCGGCTCCCGAAGGGCGCGCGGCACTCGAGCGCCTGATCGCGGAGGCCGACGTGCTGGTGCACGGCCACCGCCCCGGCGCGCTCGATCGGCTGGGCCTCGCCGCTGAGCGCCTGCGCGCGCTCAATCCGGCGCTGATCCTCGTGCGCAGCGACGCCTGGGGCTGGAGCGGGCAGTGGGCCGCGCGCCGCGGTTTCGACAGCCTCGTGCAGATGAGCACCGGCATCGCGCATCCGGGATCGGACAGCAAGCCGACGCCGCTTCCCGCGCAGGCGCTCGATCACGGCACGGGCTACCTGATTGCGGCCGCGGCCTGCCGCGCGCTCGTGGATCGAAGCGCGCTCTCGCGCGTGGCCCTCGCACGCACCGCGAAGCTGCTGGTGGACCTCGGCCAGGAAGGCGATCCGGCCGCGCCGGGGCTGGGCAACGTCGAAGACCTGCTCGAGCGCAGCGGCACCGCATGGGGGACCGTGAAGCAGGTGCCCTGCGCTGCGCGCATCGAGGGGTTCGAAGTGCGCTGGCCGGTCGAGGCGGGGCCGCTCGGACGGCACGCGGCGCACTGGAGCTGATCCACCGGTCGCGCGATGCGCCCGCTATTCGAGGGCGCGCAGTGCCTGGCTGGTCACGCGCACGCGCGAGGCAAGCTCGCGGCTGAGGTTCTGGTAGATCTTGAGCGCGAGCTCCCGGTGGTGCTCCACGAGCTCGGCGAAGCGCTGCGTGCTGAGCGAATAGAGCACGACGCGCTCGCCTTTGGCGAATCCGTCGCTCGACCGTTGTTGTCCCTCGATCATGGCGCCTTCGCCGAAGAACACGCCAGGACTGAAGGTGGCGAGGCGGACCGCCCGTGCGTCGTCGTCGAGCTTGACCTTGATGCTGACGAAGCCGCGCGCGATCAGGTACAGCCGGTCGCCCTCGTCGCCTTCCTGGAACACCGTGTCGCCATGGCCCAGCTCGTGCCGCTCGAGCGCCGCGGACACGATCGCCAGCTCGGCGGCGTCCAGGCCACTGAACAGCGCCATCTGCTGCGGCGCGAGCTCCGGCGCGTCCTGGAAGCGCGCCGTCTCCAGCATCCGGTCCTCGGCCCATTCGAGCGCGCGGTCCAGGTCGCGGAACCAGTACTCCGGCGGCACCGCCGCCGTCATGCCGAGTGCCCGCAGGAACCTGCCGCGCGGCTCGTCCTCCTGCACGTGGCTGAGGACCACCTGCATTCCGCGGCGCGCGGCCTGTTCTCCGATCAGCTGCAGCACCCGGGCGCCGGTCGCGTCGATGTGGTTCACCCTGCGGAAATCGAGGATCGCATAGCGCGTATCCGCCGGCAGGCTCTCGATCTGCGTGCGCAGGCCCTCGGCGGTGCCGAAGAAGATCTCGCCTTGCAGCTCGAGAATGCGGATCCGGCGCGCCAGCGGCAGCAGGGCGGCGCGCGCCTCGGCGTCGCGCAGCTTGAGCGAGGTGCGCACCGTCCCGTCGAGCAGACGCCTGACCGGGGAGCCGCTCAGCTTCGCGAGCAGCAGGACGACGGTCGCCGCCACGCCCACGGCGAAGGCGAGCATGATATTGACCAACGGCAACGCGAGCGTCACAGTGGCCACGATCCCGAGGTTCAGCGCGATCTCGCCCCGATGCTCGGTCTCGGTGCGCAGCTGGCGCACCATGTCGCGGGTCCAGCCGTCGATGAGGGAATACGCCACATAGATCATGAGCCCTGCGAGCGCCGCGATCGGAATGCCGGAAACCAGAGGCCCGAGCGCGACGATTGCGAGCAGCATGAAGACGGCGTGAAATAGCGCCGACGCGGCAGTGCGGCCGCCGGCCTGGTAATTCGCCACGCGCGTGGGCGCGATCGCGGCCGCCGGAATGGCGCCGAATAACGCCGCCAGCATGTTCGCCAACCCCTGTCCGCCCAGCAGCCGCCGGCTGTCGTGCCGCGTGTGGGTGACCGTGTCCGCGGCGACCGACGAGAGCAGGCCGTCCAGCGAGATCACGGCCGCAAGGAGCAGCGCGTTGGGCAGCAGCAACGCGAGCCAGGTCCCCGGGGCGCGGCCCCAGGGAAAGTCGAGTATCGCGCCGAGCTGCACGGGGCGAAGTTCGAGCGCCGGGAGCGAACCGACCACGGGACCCCCGGTCCCCGGGAAAATCCACGTCACGAGGTAATAGAGCGCGACGCCGACCAGCAGCCCGCACAGCGCCTCCGGAACTCTGCGCACGAAGCGCCGGGCGAGGAAGATGGTGGCGATGACCGCGGCAGTGACGGCCAGGGCTGCCGGCTTGATGGCGGCCGGATCGTGCAGTGTGGCGAGCAACGAACGGCCCGCGTCGCCGCCCAGCGCGGGCCCCGCCTGGGACAGCAGGATGATAAGCGCGATGCCGTTCATGAAGCCCGCGGCTACGGGCTGAGGCACGAATCGCACGGCCCGCCCGAGGCCCGTGAGCGCGAAGGCGATCTGCAGCAGGCCCGAGGCGAACAGCGTCGCGAACGCAAGCGCCATGACTTGCGCAACGTCGGGGCCGTGCGCGGTCTGCAGCAGCGGATTCGCCGCCAGCGCCGCCACGATTCCGGCAAATACCACCGTGGCCGAGGACCGGGCGCCGAGGATGTTGCCCCGTGCCGCGGGCACCGCCGCCGCAACGAGGTTTCCGATCACCGAGGTGAGCAGCGCGCCCGCGACGCCCACGGCCGCGTACGACGGCCCGAGGGCGGTGAACGGGAGCAGGCCGAGGCTCATCGCCAGCGGTACGGCAACCAGCACGGCCGCCATCGCGCCCGTGGCATCGCCCAGCCAGACGTGCAGCCTTCCCCGAGCCGGCGCCGAAGCTGCAGGTGCCGCCGCGACGGATCCCCCCTCGATGGCCATGCGCTCGCCCCGCTTTTTTTGCAGCGCCGAGTATACGCAGGCGCTGGGCCCCGGTGCCCGTTTCCACCGCACGCGGGGCTTCTTGCGTCAGCTGGTCGTCAGTCAGCGAGAGGGTGTGCAAGGGATTTGTCGCGGCGCTTGACCGCCCCGCCGCGCGCGCGGAACCCGAGCCCGTGGCTCATCGAGCGCGCGGACGATCGGCTCGCGGTTATGCTGGCCGTCGCGCCGTAAAGCACACGCCTGCGCTGGGGCCATCGACGGATTCGAGGCGCGCTGGTTTCGCTGAAGCAGCGGCCCGTGCGGCGGGCATCGCGGACAATGCGGCTGTCCCCCGTTTCCAGGATCCGACCCGTTGCATGCGTTCCAACCAGCGCGCGGTGGCCTTTGCGCTGTTCGCGTTCGCCAACCTGCTCTGGGCGGGAAACTGGAGCACCGGCCGCGCGCTGCGCGGCGCGTTCGACCCGGTGATGCTCAACTTCGTGCGCTGGCTGGTCGCGCTCGCGGCGCTGGCGCCATTCGCGCTGCCGCGGCTCGCCGGCATGGGTCGCGTGATCCGGGGCGACGCACGCATGCTGGCGCTGCTGGCGGCAACCGACGTGGCGCTGTTTCAGAGCATCGTCTATCTCGGCCTGCGCACGACGACCGCGGTTAACGCGGTGCTGCTCAACTGCGCCGCGCCGCTGGTCTTCCTGCTGTGCTCGTGGGCGATCGAGCGCGAGCGCCCGCGGCCGCGACAGATCGCCGGCATGGCGATCTCGCTCGCCGGAATTCTGGTGATCCTGGCGCGCGGCGAGCCGAGGCGGCTGCTCGATTTGCGCTTCCACGCCGGCGTGGGGCCTGCACTCGGTGCTGCGCAAGCGCCGGCCGCCGGAGCTGGACGGCACCGCGTTCCTGTTCGTGATCGCGGCGCTCGGCGTTGTCATGCTCGCGCCGGTCGTAGCGCTGCGCGCGCTCGCGGCGCCGCCGCGCGGGCCTGACGCCGAGGCGATGGCGGGCGTCCTGTACGTCGGCCTCGGCGCCTCGGTGGCCGCGTTTTCCTTCTGGAACCGCGGCGTCGCGGTGCTCGGGGCCAACGCCGCCGGCTTCACGCTGCACCTGCTGCAGGCGTTCGGCGCGCTGCTCGCAGTGCTGCTGCTCGGGGAGCGCTTCGCGGCCTACAACGCCGAGGGCATCGCGGTCATCGTTGCGGGCATCGCGCTCGCCACCAGCCGCCGCTCCCGCGTCTGACCCCCGGGGGCTTGACAGCCGCCTGTGGCCGAGCAGATACTAAACCTAATGGTTAAGTATAAAGACGAGCAGCTCGACACGGTCTTCGGCGCGCTCGCCGACCGCACCCGGCGCCACATCCTCGAGTCGCTGAGCGGCGGCGGGCGGGCGGTCTCCGAGCTCGCCGCGCCGCACGACATGTCGCTGCCCGGGGTCATGAAACACCTGCGGGTGCTCGAGGATGCCGGGTTGGTCGCGCGCACCAAGGAAGGACGGGTGGTGAGCTGCGAGCTGTCTGCCGAGCCGATGAAGGCCGCCGCCGACTGGGTGTCGCGCTACGAGAAGTTCTGGTCCGAGCAGCTCGATTCGCTCGCCCGTTATCTCTACCAGCAGGAGGAGCTGCAGCGATGGAATCCGCCCGAATCGAAGAAAGGCCCTTCCTCGTCATCGAGCGCCGCCACCGGGTCGCGCCGGAAAAGCTCTGGCGCGCCTGGACCGACCCGCAAGCGCTGAAGCGCTGGCGCGGCTATTCGTTCGCCAACCTCGAATGTTTAGTGCCGGAGGCATGATGGGGCGCGAGCGCACGGTTTCGCTCATCCGCGTTTTCGACGCGCCGCGCAGCCGCGTGTTCGAGACCTGGACGCGGGCCGAGCATCTGGCGCGGTGGTTTTGCCCGCACGGCTTCACGGTCCCGGCGTGCGAGGCCGAGCCCCGGCCGGGCGGGGTGTTTCGCCTGTGCATGCGCTCGCCCGAGGGGCGCGACTACTGGCTGCGCGCCGTGTTCCGCGAAGTCGTCGTGCCGGAGCGCCTGGTCATCGCCGGCGCCGCGGACGACGAGCGCGGCATCGAGCGCATTCAGACGGTGATCGCTGCGAGCTTTGCCGCGCAGGGCGGCAAAACCAGGCTCACGCTGCGCGCCACGGCGAGCGGCGAGGGCCCCGAGGCGGGCGCGATGCTCGAAGACATGGAACAAGGCTGGACCGAAACCATCGGCCGCCTCGCCGCCCATCTGGCGCATTGACGACGACAAGGAGACGCCATGCAGGTCCAACCTTACCTGTTCTTCGAGGGGCGCTGCGACGAGGCGCTCGAGTTCTACAAGAAGGCGCTCGGTGCCGAAGTGGCGATGCTGATGCGCTACAAGGACAACCCCGAGCCGGCGCAGGAGAGCAACGCGCCCGCCGGCTCGGAGAACAAGGTCATGCACGCGGCCTTTCGCATCGGCCAGACGACGCTGATGGCCTCCGACGGCCTGTGCGGGGGCACGCCGAGCTTCCAGGGCTTCTCGCTCACCCTCACCGCGCGGGACGAAGCCGAGGCGAAGCGCCTGTTCGGCGCGCTCGGTGAGGGCGGCCAGGTGCGCATGCCTCTGGCGAAGACCTTCTTCGCGCCGAACTTCGGCATGGTGACCGACCGCTTCGGCGTGTCGTGGATGGTCCTCGTGCCCGCGAAGGCGTGACGCCGTGAGCCAAGACGCCAGCACCAATCCGGCGCAGCACGCGAGCTTCGTCATCGAGCGCCGCTTCGCGCAGCCGCCGGCGCGCGTGTTCGCCGCCTGGGCCGATGCGCAGGCCAAGGCGCAGTGGTTCGGCGCTCCGGCCGGCAAGTGGACGCTGCTCGAGCGCACGATGGAATTCCGCGTCGGCGGGTGCGAGCGCCTGCGGGGTCGCTGGGACACCGGCATGGTCACCGACTTCGACGCCCGCTACCACGACATCGTGCCGGACCGGCGCATCGTGTATAGCTACGCCATGCACCTGGACGAGCGGCGCATCTCAGTGTCGCTCGCGACCATCGAATTCGAGCCTGAGGGCGCGGGCACGCGCCTGCGGCTCACCGAGCAGGGCGCGTTCCTGGACGGCTACGACGACGCGGGCAGCCGCGAGCGGGGCACGAAGGCGCTGCTGGACAGTCTCGAGAGTGCGCTGCGCAACGGGTAAACGCGCGGTGCGTCGGAGCGAAGCGGCCTAACGCGATCGGCGTGAGCGGGGCCTGCGTCGCCCGCCGGACGCCGCCGGGACGGCTGCGTCGCGCCTGGCATCGTCGTCATTGAACGCGGAAATCTGCGCGATTCCGAAGGCGCGGTGCAGCGCGCCCAGTTCCGCGCGGTGCAGCAGCGCCAGGCGCTGCAGCTTCGCTTCGCCCTTGGGCGCCAGGCGTACTTCGACCTGGCGGCGATCTGCGCGGCCCGGCCGCTTGACCACCAGGCCGAGCGCCTCGCAGCGCAGAACGAGTGCGACTGCGCCGTGGTGCTGCGCCTGCAGCCGCTCGGCGAGCTCGGCGATGGTGGCCCAGTCGCGCCCGGGGAATCCGCGCAGGTGGAGAAGCACCAGATACTGCAGCGGTGTGATTCCCGCCCGGCGAACCGCCCGTTCGCTGAAGCGCAGAAAGCGCCGGATCTGGTAACGCAGCTCCGAAACCGCCTCGAAGTCCTGCTTGGTCAGTGCCCGATCGTCGGCTTGCCGCTTCACGCTGAATCCGCGCAGTGACACGGAGTTGATCTGCCCGCCCGCGGCGCCAGTGGCGCCGCAGCGGTGTGAAACTATATCACGTTGTGATATTGTGGCGCGCTTTGCAGCGGAGCGTCCATGAAACCGCAAGCCATTGCCGCCCGTCCGTCCGTCCCGTCGCGCCTCGGGGACTACTCGGTCCGCCCGCGGATCCTGCTGATCGGCGCGCTGGCGCTGGCGGTGGGCGCCGTGTCGGCGGTGGTGGCCGACGCCCTGCTCAAGCTGATCGGATTGATCACCAACCTGGTGTTCTACCAGCGCATCGCGACCGGCCTGGTCGCCCCCGGCGCGGGCGATCATGCATGGTGGCTGATCGTCGCCGCGCCGGTGCTCGGCGGCCTGATCGTCGGGCTCATGGCGCGCTACGGCTCCGAGGCGATCCGCGGCCACGGCATGCCGGAGGCGATCGAGGCGATCCTGCGTGGCGGCAGCAAGATCAGACCGCGAGTCGCCCTGCTCAAGCCGCTGTCGGCGGCGATCACCATCGGCACCGGCGGCCCGTTCGGCGCCGAAGGCCCGATCATCATGACCGGGGGGGCCTTCGGCTCGCTGATGGCGCAGACGCTCTCGTTGACCGCCGACGAGCGCAAGACGCTGCTGGTATCCGGGGCCGCCGCCGGCATGGCGGCGACCTTCAACGCTCCGCTGGCTTCGATTCTTCTGGCGATCGAGCTGCTGCTGTTCGAGTTCAGGCCGCGCTCCTTCGTGCCGGTGTCGCTCGCCGTGGTGGTCGCGACTGCGTTGCGCTGGCGGCTGCTGGGCCCCGCGCCGATTTTTCCGACGCAGCACGCGCTGCCCGCGCTCGCGTTTCCCGACCTCCTGCTGTGCGCGGCGGCGGGTGTCGTCGGCGGGTTCGTTGCGTGGCTGGCGACCTCGCTGGTCTACCTGTCCGAGGACGCGTTTCGCAAGCTGCCGATCCACTGGATGTGGTGGCCGGCGATCGGCGGGCTCATCATCGGCATCGGCGGATTGTTCGAGCCGCGCGCGCTGGGCGTGGGCTACGACGTGATCGGAACGCTGCTCGCCGGACGGGCGACGCTGGCGCTGATCGTCGGGATCCTGGTCGTCAAGACTCTGATCTGGAGCCTGTCGCTGGGCTCGGGCACCTCCGGGGGCGTGCTGGCGCCGGTATTCATGATCG
>Ga0307372_10005927_pt1 | contig 18090 bp, 17 predicted proteins | sample OX1MG_FD_202533 | JGI IMG/M metagenome (GOLD analysis project Ga0307372, IMG submission 202533) | Soil microbial communities from Risofladan, Vaasa, Finland - OX-1 | ecosystem: Environmental > Terrestrial > Soil > Coastal area > Acid sulfate soil | place: Finland: Risofladan, Vaasa | collected...
TGAACGGCGAGAGTTCGCCGGTCCGGTCGCCCCCGAGCGATGGCTGGAGCGGTTCGTCCTCCCAGGTCCCGGGATCGGGTCGCCAGACCGGCTCGGTCCCCGCCCCGAGTTCGGCTGCCGGTACGTCTTCCTCCGTCTCCGCCTCCCAGGGAATGGCGGGCGGGGCGGCGGCCGGGGCTGGCGCTTCGGCCTCGGCGGCAGCCCAGACGTCGGTCGGGTACTGACTCTCGCGCACGCTCCAGCTGGCCGGGCCGGAGTCAGCCTCGGGAACCGCCTCATTCTCGCTCGGCTCGAAGCCTTCGGGGGTGGGGAAGGGAGTCGGAGCGCCGCCCGGTCCGGGCACGCCGATTTCGGCGGCACTGATGCGCATCTCCAGCTTGCCGCCGATCTCGACCCAGTGCACCGGGATGTCGCCGGACTCGATCCGACGTTGGATCATCTCCAGGGGCAGCGCCATCCGGGCCGCCACCTCGTCGACGGTCAAATAGTCATCAGGCATCTGAGTTCTCTCCCGTGGTGCGATGTAGCGTGCCCGGGCGAGGTGAATTCCCGAGTCCGTCAGCCCCCGGAACTCGGGGAACTGTGGTTTTGGTCACCTCACCCAGGGCTCTTTGCCAGAACAGGGGCGATGCCGAGGCGAGTCCGAAAAGGGCACTGAGCAAGACCACCGCGTCCACGCTGTCTCGCCCTTGTTTGGTCCAGTAATCGTCCTCCAGCCGGAGCCAGAGGGCAAACTCATCGTAGGTGAGCGCGACCCCCGCGCCATACACCGGCGCCAGCCGCCGGCGCCAGCGCGTGTCCGTCTGGAGGAGCGCTCCGTAGCCGCACCCAGTCAGGGCCAGGATCCCCCAGACCATATGGTGAATGTGGAGCGGCTTGCCGTTCCCCTTACCCCGTCCGAGCACGATGTTGCCCAGCGGTAGCCAGTCGTTACGGATCCCGTGGGTGATCAAGCGCACGGTCGAGAAGGTCGCCACAAAGGCGGTCAGCACCCGCATGTTGATGTCCTCGTCGGGACGCTCCGCCGCTGTCTCCCGGTACCGCCGCACGATCCTCTGGGGCAGGGTCCATAGGGCGTGCCGAGTCCGGTCCGGGAGCGCCACTGAATCACTCACCGGGGCATCGTACCGGTGTTTGGGCCGCAATGGCTCCAATAATCGGCCCCCGACCACCCGCCAAAGGAGCACCCGTTCGCCTGCGGCCGGTGGCTCCGCCGGACCCATCGGGCCGTAGATCGCGGCCCACCGCCGCCGCGCCCCGGCCCCGGTGGTCACCTCCTGGCGGATCCGGAGGAGCGCCCTGTCCCCGGGCGCGCGGGAGCTGCGCCGAGCCGCCCGCGCGCGCCTCCAGCAGTATCGCGAGTTGGCGGCGCTGTCCGCGGGCGCCGCCGGGGGCGCCCGCGGACAGCTACCGATCCCACCAATTGACTGATTTTTGACGTCTAGACGCGGGTCGTTGATTCCCCGTTGACGGGTCCCCGGCTAGCCTCGAGAGGTGCTCGACTTCCTGCTCGTGGTACTGGTCGTGGGCACCTTCGCGGTGCTGTACCTGTTCATCCTGGCGATGGAAAAGATCTGATGTCCGTCGCGGATGTGCTCCTGCTCATTCTCTCGACCGCCGCCTTCATTTACCTGGTCATCGCCCTCATCCGCCCGGAGCGCTTCTGAGTGGGGTTCGGGTTGACTCTGGGGGTGCTGCTGCTGGTCCTGGCGGCAGTCTGGCGTCTGCTCGGCTCCTACATGGCGGCGGTCTACACCGGAGAGGCCCGGTGGCTGAGCTGGTTGGAGGGGCCCATCTACCGCCTGCTCGGCACCGACCCCGCGGCCGAGCAGACCTGGAAACGGTACGCGGCAGCCACGGTGGTGTTCTCGGCGGCCGGCGTTCTCTTGCTTTATGGGCTGCAACGGCTCCAGGGGGTGCTGCCGCTTAACCCGCAGCACCTGGCCGGAGTCGCTCCCCTGCTGGCCTTGAACACCGCCGTCTCATTCGTGACCAACACCAACTGGCAAAACTACCTGGGCGAGTCGACCATGTCGTTTCTCACCCAGATGGCTGGGCTGGCCGTGCAGCAGTTCATAAGTGCCGCGGTGGGGATTCAGATCGCGATTGTCCTGGTGCGCGGGTTCGTGCGTCGTGAGTCGCCGACGATCGGGAACTTCTGGGTCGACCTGGTCCGGGGCGTGCTCTACCTCCTGCTTCCGATCAGCCTGCTGGCCACGGTTGTGTTTGTCGCCCAGGGAGCGGTGCAAACGCTGGGCGGTCCGGCCCACATCCACGACGCCCTGAACGGCGTATACCAGACCATCGCGGTCGGTCCGGTGGCATCGATGGCGGTCATCAAGCAGCTGGGCACCAACGGGGGCGGCTTCTTCAATGCCAACAGCGCCTACCCCTTCGAGAACCCCACGGCGCTGATCGGCCTGCTCGAAATCGTCCTTCTGCTGGCGATCCCCGTGTCGCTCACCTACACCTTCGGGAAGCTGGTCGGCAGCCTGCGTCAGGGCATCGCCCTGCTGGCCACCATGGTTCTCCTCTTCGGGGCGATCCTGGGCGTCAGCCTGCTCGCCGAGACGGGAACCAACCCCGCGCTGAGCGCGGCCGGGCTCTCCCAGCAGCAGCAGGCGGGAGGGAACATCCAGGGCAAGGAGACCCGCTTCGGTCCCGCCCTGACCGACCTCTTCAACATCGCCTCCACCGAAACCTCGACCGGCTCGGTGGCCGGATCCAACGACTCCTTCACCGCCATCGGGGGAGCCGGACTACTGGCCGGGATGATGTTGGGCGAGGTCTCCCCGGGCGGGGTCGGGAGCGGCCTCTACACCCTCCTGTTGTTTGCCATCGTGGCCGTCTTCATCGGGGGTCTGATGGTCGGCCGGACCCCGGAATACCTAGGCAAGAAGATCCAGGCGCGGGAGGTGAAGCTGGCCTCGATCGGAGTGCTGATGATGCCGGTCACCGTGCTCGCGCTGGCCGCTCTGGCGGTGGCCGTGCCCGCCGGTCTGAGCTCGGTCCTCAACCACGGTCCCCATGGCTTCTCAGAGATTCTCTACGCCTTCACGTCTCAGGCGAACAACAACGGCTCGGCGTTCGCCGGCCTGAATGGGAACACGCCCTTCTACAATCTGACCGGGGCTCTGGCGATGCTGCTCGGCCGCTTCGGGATCATCATTCCGGTGGTGGCGCTCGCCGGCTCGCTAGCGGCCAAGGGAAAGGTCCCCGACACCCTGGGCACGATGCGCTCCGACTCCCCGATCTTCGTCGGTCTCTTGCTCGGCACGGTGGTGCTGGTCGGGGGGTTGACCTTCCTGCCGGCGATCTCCTTGGGGCCGATCGCCGAGGCGCTGGTTCACCACGGCGTGTTGTTCTCATGAGCGCTACCGGGGCGGCGCTGCCGGCCGACGGGAGTGGCGCACTCCCTCTCCCGTTGGGCGCCGGGGAACCACCAGGAGAGGCTCCCGGTGGTCGCGGCCGGCGCCAGCTCCCCTGGATGACCCGCCAGATTCTGACGCGCTCGATCCTGGACTCGTTCCGCAAACTCGATCCCCGCGCCCAGGTCAAGAACCCGGTCATGTTCGTGGTCCTGCTGGGGACGGCGGTCACCCTGGTGGCCTCCCTCTTCCGCCCTTCGGTCTTCGACTGGGCGGTGACCGTGACCCTCTTCATCACCGTCCTGTTCGCCAACTTCGCCGAAGCGACCGCCGAGGGCAGGGGACGGGCGCAGTCGGACAGCCTGCGGCGGATGCGTGCCGACACCATGGCCCGCCGGCTGCTCCCCGACGGCACCGAGGAGCGGGTGCTGGCGGCGACCCTGGTCAAGGGGGACCGGGTGGTCTGTACGGCCAACGACGTGGTCCCCTCGGACGGCGAGGTGGTCGAGGGGGTCGCCTCGATCGACGAGTCGGCCATCACCGGCGAGTCCGCGCCGGTGATCAGGGAGAGCGGGGGTGATCGCTCCGCGGTGACCGGCGGCACCAAGGTGCTCTCGGACCGGATCGTGGTTCGGATCACCGCCGAGCCGGGGCACACCTTCCTCGACCGGATGATCCACCTGGTCGAGGGAGCGGATCGCCAGAAGACCCCCAACGAGCTGGCCCTGACCATCCTGCTCGCTGCTCTGACCCTGATCTTCATCCCCGTCTGCGTGGCCCTCGCCCCCTTCGCCGGGTACGCCCATGGTCAGGTCTCGGTGGTGATTCTGATCGCCCTCCTGGTGTGTCTCATCCCGACCACCATCGGTGCCTTGCTCTCGGCGATCGGGATCGCCGGGATGGACCGCCTGGTCCAGCGCAACGTCCTGGCCATGAGCGGGCGCGCGGTGGAGGCCGCCGGTGATGTGAGCACCCTTCTGCTCGACAAGACCGGCACCATCACCCTGGGCAACCGCATGGCCGAGACCTTCGTCGCCATCGGCGGGATCTCCGAGCGCGATCTGGCCGATGCGGCCCAGCTGGCCTCCCTGGCCGACGACACCCCCGAGGGGAGGTCGATCGTGGTGCTGGCCAAGGAGCGCTTCGGGATCCGGGGCCGCGAGCTGAGCGGGGCCCACCAGATCGTCCCCTTCAGCGCGTTGACCCGGATGTCGGGCCTGGACCTCGACGGCCGCCGGATCCGCAAGGGCGCCGGCGAGGCGGTGCGCAGCTGGGTCAGCGACCAGGGAGGTACGGTGCCCGACGAGCTGGCCCCCATCCTGGCCCGGCTCTCCCGCGCCGGGTCGACCCCGCTGGTGGTCGCCGAGGGCTCCCGGGTCCTGGGCGTGGTCGAACTCCGAGACGTCGTCAAGTCGGGAATCCGGGTTCGCTTCGACGAGCTCCGCCGGATGGGGATCCGCACCGTCATGGTCACCGGTGACAACCCGCTCACCGCCGCCACCATCGCCGCCGAGGCGGGAGTCGACGACTTTCTCGCCGAGGCCACTCCCGAGGCCAAGATGGCGCTCATCCGGCGGGAGCAGGAGGGGGGCCGCCTGGTCGCCATGGCCGGTGACGGCACCAACGACGCCCCCGCCCTGGCCCAGGCCGACGTCGGGGTCGCCATGAACACCGGGACGATGGCCGCCAAGGAGGCGGGCAACATGGTCGACCTCGACTCCAACCCGACCAAGCTGATCGAGGTGGTGGCCATCGGCAAGCAGCTGCTGATCACCAGGGGAGCGCTGACGACCTTCTCGATCGCCAACGACGTGGCCAAGTACTTCGCCATCATCCCGGCACTCTTCGTGACCACCTACCCGCAGTTGAAGGCGCTCAACATCCTGCAGCTGCACAGCCCCCACACGGCCGTCCTGTCGGCGGTGATCTTCAACGCCCTGGTCATCGTGGCCCTCATCCCCTTGGCGCTGAGGGGGGTTCGCTATCGGCCCTCGTCCGCGTCGGCCCTGCTCCGGCGCAACCTGCTGATCTACGGGCTGGGCGGGCTGGTCGCCCCCTTCTTCTTCATCAAGCTGATCGACCTGGCCCTGACCACGCTGCGGATCTCCTGATGCTGCTCCACCTGCGCCGCTCCGTGATCGCCCTCGCAGTGTTGACTTTGATCTGCGGCATCCTCTACCCGCTCGGGGAGACCGGACTCGCCCAGCTCCTGTTTCCAGCCCAGGCCAACGGGTCGCTGACCGCCAACGGATCGACCCTGATCGGTCAGCCCTGGAAGGGAGCCGGGTGGTTCCACGGTCGGCCCGACCCCTACAACCCGATGGCCACCGGTCCCACCAACCTTGGTCCCACCTCCAGGGAGCTGGCCGCGGCGGTTCGGGCCGCAGTTCGGGCCGAGACCTCCCTCGGGGTCAGGAACCCTCCCGCCGACCTGGTCACCACCTCGGGGAGTGGCGTCGATCCGGACATCTCCCCGGCGGCGGCTCTGGCCCAGGTGGCGGCCGTGGCGGGCGCCCGGGGACTGTCTTCGCAGGCGGTCCGGCAGCTGGTGCTGCGCCAGGTCACCGGGCCCGAGCTGGGGTTCCTGGGTGAGCCCACCGTCAACGTACTCCTACTCAATCAGGCTCTGGCAAGCCTGGCCGCCCGGGACTCCAGGCCGGGTTGACCGCGTCGGCTCAACTCAGGGGGGGCGGAGCTCGTAACCGACGCCGGGGTGGGTAACCAGCAGCTGCCCCGGGTTGAGTCCCAGCTTGCGGCGGAGCCGATTCGCGTAAACCCGGAGGTAGTGGGAGTCGGCGCCATACCGCCCCCCCCAGACCTCGGCCAGGAGCAGCTCCCAGGTGACCACCCGCCCCGCATTGCGGGCCAGGTACGCCAGCATCGCGTACTCGGTTGAGGTGAGTTCGACCCGCTCGCCCGCCATCGCCGCGGTGTGGGCCGCCAGGTCCATCACTAGTGGGCCGACCTGGAGCTCGGGACCGCTCCCTTGCTCGGGTCGGTGGCGCAGCGCGACTCGGATCCGGGCCTCCAGCTCAGCCATCCCGAAGGGCTTGGTGACGAAGTCGTCGGCCCCGGCGTCGAGGGCGGCCACCTTGCGGTCCTCCTCGCCGTGCGCGGAGAGGACCAGAACGGGAACCTCGGTCCACTGGCGGAGCTGACGGCAGACCTCGATCCCATCCATGTCCGGGAGGCGCAGGTCGAGCACCACCACCTCGGGGCGGTGCCGTACGGCCGCGTCCAGCCCCTCGGCCCCGGTGCGGGCGGTATGGACCTGGTATCCGCGAGCGCGGAGCCCGATCCCCAGGGCGCGGAGGATGGCCGGCTCGTCGTCGATCAGGAGCAGGCTGGCCATTCTCGTCGACTATGCCGCCGGCAGCAGGATGTCCAGGAGCAGGCCCCCGGCGGAGCCGGCTCGGGCACTGATCCGGCCCCCATTGGCCTCGATGAAGGCCTTGCAGATGACCAAACCCACTCCGGTCGCCGAACCGGCTGGCCCGGGTCCGTCCGGGGCCGGGCTGAAGAGGGTCGCCAGTCGCTCGGGGCTGAGTCCCGGTCCCCGGTCTTCCACCTCCAGTTCGACCCAGGTGTCCTGGCGCCGGGCGCGGACCGCGACGGGGGCCTTCTCGGGGGTGTGCAGGTTGGCGTTCTCGAGCAGGTTGACCAGCACCCGGACCACCAAAGTCCGGTCCACCATGACCCTCAGCGAGGCGGCCACGTCGACCCCGACCGGGCGAGACCCGAGGAGACCTCCGAGCGCCTCGACGGCCTCTTCGACCAGGTCGATCAGCGCCGCCGGCGCGGTCAGCAGGCGGCGCATCCCAGCCTCGATGCGGTACATGTCGAGCAGGTTGGTGACCAATCGGCTCAGCCGATCGGTCTCGCCCTCGGCGGTTGTCAGGAGGTCCTGCCGATCGCTGGTGGAGAGCGGGACCGAGTCGTCGCCGAGGTCGGAGAGGGAGGCCTTGATCGAGGCCAGGGGAGTGCGCAGGTCGTGAGCCACCGAGGCCAGCAGGGCGCGTCGCCAGCCGTCGACCTCGCTCAAAACCCGGCCCTGCAGGAGCTGCTCCCGCAGCTGGGCGCGCTCGACCGCCAGGGCGGCCTGATTGGCGTAGGCGGTGAGCAGTTGCTGGTCGGTGGCGGAGAGCGCCGGGCCATCGAGCAGGAGCACCCCGATCCCCCGCTCCGCGGTCGCCAGGGGCATGGTTCGCAGACCCTCCAGCCCCGCCTGGGCGAGCGCCGTTGACGACCTGCCGGCGAGGGTTCCACCCCGAATCGCCTCCTCGGGGAGAGCGGGGCCTGACTGGGCCGCGATCACCAACTGATCGAGTACCGGGAGCAGCAGGGCGACCGAGCTCAGTCGGAACTCGTGCTGGACGGTGCGGACCACGGTCTGGAGCAGCTCCTCCGGTGGTCTGTCGCCGATCAGCAGTTCGGTGACCTCGAGCAGGTGCCGGGCGCCGTCCTCGCGGCGGCGGGCCTGAACCCGGGCCCGCTGCAGGTCGATCACCACCCGGGCCACGATCACCATGACCACCAGGTAGACGGCGAGGGTTATCCAGTCACGGTAGCTGGAGACGACCAGGGTGCCGTAGGGCCGGATGAAGAAGTAGTCGTAGCTCAGGAACCCGGCCCCGATCGCGGCCAACCCGGCCTGCCAGCCCCCAATCGCCACCCCGACCACGACCGGGATGATCAGCACCAGCCCGCTGGTCGCGTAGCCCAGTTGAGCCCGAGCGGGGAGCATCAGGCCGACCAGCACCACGGTCACAGCCAGGGCCGCGGCCAACCCTCGGGCCAGCCGGCGGTTGGGCCCGGTCATGCCGTCAGTTGGCGTCGGCTGCGGCCGGGCCGGGGTGCTTGCCGAGGGCCCGGGTGAGCGAGATCACGTGGACGTCGAGTCCCGCCGCGCCCGCCTCCCGGATCAGGTCGCGGAGTCCACCGCCCCGGCCCGGCCGCCACTTTCGGCCCGGGTCGGAGCCCACCATGAGCTGGGTGATGTTGTGAGCTCGGGCGAAACTGACCAGGGTGGTGGCCACATCGTCGCCGTGCAGCACCGACCACTTGCCGCCCAGGGATGCGGTGAGCTGCTCCAGCTCCGCGATCGGCCCCAGTTCGGCGGTGGTCCGGGCCTCGCCGGCGACGACGTGGACCACATGCAGGTCGCCCTTGGTGCGGGCGGTGATCCGGGCCGCCCGGCGCAGCAGGTGATCGGTGCCCGGAGCGGCGCTGGCGCCGACCAGAAAGTGTTCCCCCGTCTCAACCGGGCTTCCCGGCGATGCCTCGAGTTCCCGGAGCAGGACCTCCTCCGTCTCATCGGCGACGAAGCGGAGCGCCAGCTCGCGGAGGATGGTCAGGTTGCGGGTGGTGAAGAAGTGGGTCAGCGCCGCGGGCACCTTTTCCGGCGGGTAGACGTTGCCGTGGACCATCCTCCTTCGCAGTTGCTCCGGGGATGAATCGACCAGCTCGGTCTGCTCGGCGCGACGGACGACCCAGTCGGGGACCCGTTCGCGGATGGGGCTGCCGGTCATGCTCTCGACGCTCTCGGCGAGACTCTCCAGATGCTGGATGTTGACCGTGCTGATCACGTTGATGCCGTTGTCGAGCAGTTCCAGGACGTCTTCCCAGCGCTTGGCGTGGCGGCCGCTGCCAGGAACGTTGGTGTGAGCCAGCTCGTCCACCAGCGCCAGCTGGGGCTGCCGCGCCAGGATGGCGTCGAGGTCCATCTCCTCGAACTCTGCACCGCGGTACTCCACCCGCTTCCGGGGGACCACCTCCAGGTCACGGAGGTACTCGGCGGTGTGGGTCCGACCGTGGGTCTCGACGAAACCCACCACCACATCCCGGCCCCGTTGCCGCCGGCGCCACCCCTCGTCCAGCATCGAGCAGGTCTTGCCCACCCCGGCCGCCGCTCCCAGATAGATGCGAAACCGTCCCGGGGGCGCCACCAGGTTCTCGCCGCCACCTCCCCCGTCCTCGTCCCGAGCCCGGGACTCCTCAGTGGGCACGAACACAGATTAGGTCCTGAGGCCAGGGGGCCAGCCCAGTCGTTCAGCCCTCCTCAGCTCTTACAGTGCGTCGGTGCGCATCCGGGAGGCCGAGACCTTGGCCACCTCCGCCTCGGCCACCTCGGGGGGTGGCGGGACCGCGGGCGGGAAGGGAGGGATTCGAACCCTCGGACGAGGTTAACCCCCGTCACCCGCTTAGCAGGCGGGCGCTTTCGACCACTCAGCCACCTCCCCTTTGAGGTCAGCGGTCGAGTATAGGCGTCGCAATTGGGCCTGCCCCCAGGCCGAGCTCCGCGGCGATCGGGGAAAGCCCGGCTTGGATCAGCTCGATCAGCTCCTCGAGCTCGACGCCCAGCTCCTGGCGGCCGAGCTCGATGTCCTCGCGCAGGACACTCCGCGCGAAGGCCTTGTCCTTGAGCTTCTTGCGCACCGAGGAGCTCTTCACGGCGTCCACCTGGCGGCCCGGTTGGACCATCGCCACGGCGATCACGAAACCGGTCAGCTCATCGAGGGCGAACAGCCAGCGAGCCATCTCGGTGTCCCGCGCCACCCCGCTGAAGGTGGCGTGCCCCTGGATGGCCAGAACCACCGACGCGGGGTACCCCAGCGACTCCAGTACGGGGCGGCCCCAGAAGGGGTGCTCGCCGGGATGGGCCTCATAGTCGAAGTCGTGCAGCAGCCCGGTGATCGCGTAGAGCTCCTCGTCGCCGCCGACCCGCCGGGCGGCCTGGCGCATAACCGCCTCGAGCGCCAGCCCGTGCCGGCGCAGGCTCTCGGTCTTTGTGTTCTGATAGAGGAGGTCGAGGGCCTCAGCGCGAGTTGGCATCGCGGCCATGGTCCCATCCCCCGGCGCCGGGCACAAGCCGGGCGCCGGCTGGTACGGTCCCGGGCGTCACCGTGAGCAGCCTGCCGTCTCCCGACCGGGATCGCCTCTGGGGCCAACTGATGGAGCTGGCGGAAATTCGGGAGCCCGACCAGCCGGGCTTCACCAGACGCCTCTTCTCGGATGCCTACCGGACCTCTCGCGCCCGGGTGGCGGAGTGGATGGCCGGCGCCGGCCTGGCGGTGAGCACCGACTCCGTCGGCAATCTGTTCGGCCAGCTGACCGGTGCCGAGCCTGGGCTCGCTCCGATCGTGGTCGGCTCCCACACCGACACGGTCGCCGGTGGGGGTCGCTTCGACGGCACGGTCGGGGTCCTGGGCGCGATCGAGTTGGCCCGGCTGATCAGGGAGGCTGGACTGGAGCTGAGACACCCACTTCGGGTGGCCGATTTCCTCGGCGAGGAGCCGAATCGGTTCGGGCTGAGCTGCCTCGGCAGTCGGGCGGTCGCGGGGCAGCTCAGCCCCGGCCATCTCGATCTCAAGGATGGTCGCGGGCAGACGCTCGGGGCCGCTCTAGGAGCGGCCGGAACTCACCCCGAGGAGCTCGCGCAAGCCCTTTGGGGTGAGGGCTCGATCCACTGTTATCTGGAGCTTCACATTGAGCAGGGGAGGAGCCTGGAACGCTCGCTGGCCCGGCTCGGGGTGGTGACCGTGATCGCCGGGATCAGCCGTGCCGTGATCCGCGTCAGCGGCCGCCAGGACCATGCCGGCACCACCACGATGGCCGATCGCCGCGATGCTCTGGCGGCGGCTGCCGAGACCGTGCTTCTGGTCGAGCGGCTGGCCCAGGGGGATGGGTCGGACGAGTCGGGAGTGGGGACGGTGGGGAGGTTGGAGGTTAGCCCCGGCGCCACCAACGTGGTCCCCGGGGGAGCCACCCTTTGGGCCGAGTTCCGCAGTTCCTCGCCTGGCTGGCTTGACCGCCGCCAACCCGCCCTGGAGGCGGGACTGGCCGAGCTGGGGGCGCGCCGTGGGGTGGAGCTGTCGTCTGAGTGGGTCTCGGCCGAGCCTCCGACCCTGTGCGCCGCCTCGATCCGAGACGCGATTGGAGAGGCGATCACGCAGTTGGGCGAGCCAGCACTGGAACTCATCTCGGGGGCCAGCCATGACGCCGTCCACCTGGCTCACCTGGGACCGATGGGGATGATCTTCATCCCTTCCCGGGAGGGGCGCAGTCACTGTCCGGAGGAGTGGACCGATCCCGACCAGGTCGCAACCGGGGTGGCGGCTCTGCTAGCGACCGTGCTCCGGCTCGACGGCCAGGAAAGGCTCTGAGGCGCTCGCTCGCTGCCGACCCGCCTGGAACAGGAGGTGGCTGCCATCGTCAAGCATCCAGCGAAGTGCCTCGGGAGTGGCTGCCCCGGCCATGGCGAAACTGGCGGTGAGGCGTTCGGCGCTCGCCTGAGCCTCGCTCCAGCCCAACCTTCGGAGGGTGGCCTCCTGGGCGAACTCGGTTCCCGGGACCCGGAAGCGCACCCAGGGATCCTCCCTCCAGCGCTCAGCCTTTCTCGTGTAGCTGGGAGTGAGCAGGAAGATGAAACCGGGGGGCATCACCGCGAACCACATCCGCACCGTGCCCCGGCTGGCGCGGTCCCGGGAGCTGACCAGGAGCTCATCTTGGCCGGCCAACCGGTCCAGGAACTCCTGGGGGAGCGGCTCGAGGTCTGGTGCCGCGCCTGCCTCAGCAGGCACGGCAGGCGAAGACCTCACACTCGTAGGGCAGGGCTATCGTCTGACCGGCACCCGTCCGATACTCCTCGGCCAGGCTCAGCAATTGACCCTGGAGGCGCGCCTGCACCTCCGCCCCCGCCGCGGCGACGTAGCTGAGAGAGAGGATCCGGTCGACCAACTGATCGGGGGTTGCTGCCTGCTGGTGAGCGAAGGCGCGCGATTCCAGCGGTAGGAAGAGGCCGCTCTGGCCCAGCTCGCGCCGCCACTCGCCGGTGGAGTGGTCGGGCGCACCCCGCCGCAGCGGAGCGGTGAGCTCGGCGACCTCCCGCCACAGTTGCGACCTGGCGTCGCGGCGGTTCCAGACCAGTCCCAGGCGGCCTCCCGGGCGGAGGATGCGATGGATCTCCCGCAGGGAGGGTTGGTCGGCGAACCAGTGAAACGACTGACCCGCGGTGGCGGCGTCGACCGAACCGGAGGCGAGGGTGGTGGCCGAGGCACTTGCCGCCAGCACCTCGGCTCCGGCCACCGCCCGCGCCAACTCCGCCGCCATCTCGGGCACCGGTTCCAGCGCGATCACCCGGGCGCCGAAGGGGACCAGCTGGCGGGTCAGTTTCCCGGTCCCCGCGCCCAGGTCGACCACCAACCGCCCCGGTCCGAGCCCGAGGCGGGACGCCAACCACCCGACCGCGACCGGAGGATAGTCGGGGCGGCCTCGTTCATAGGCGCCGGCCGCCCGCGCGAAGCCGAGACTGGCCTCCGGGTGGATCGACATCGGATCCGATCGTAGCGCCCCCCACCCCTGGGGTAGGCGGCGCCGCCCGAGCATGCGAGGTGGCCGGCCCGGGTCTGGCCCGCGCCGTCCTGAACGGGAGACCGGTGGAATCGCGCCAAGACAGCATTCTGTCCGCACGGATTCCGCTCGGGACTGCCGTCTCAGCCGCCCTCGCCGCTCCTTACGCCCATCTGGTGGCCGGCGGCGGCGCCGTCGTAGTAGAGGCGAGCCCTGGTTATCTCACCGCCCTCGATCTCATAGACCGCCGCCATCGGGATCGCCACTTCTCGGCCACTCGGCGGCTCGCCCATCAAGGAGCCGATATGACGGCCCCGAAAGACCCACTCGGCCGCAGCCAGGCCGTCACCTGCCACACAGCGCAACTCGCTGGCTTGAGCATCCGCGAAGGCGTCGACGTAGAAGCGGTGCAGCCATGCCTCCACCGCCGTGCGGCCTCGGTACGGCTCGGGCTGAGTCATGTCGTGGAATTCAATCGTCTCCGCCATCCAGTTCCCTTCATGCCCAGCCAGGTAGCCGCTAATCACCTGGTGCGTCTCCTCTAGGGACATCTCGGACACCTCTCTGTTGTCTGGCGAAGCTCGGTCCGACCCAGCCTGGCAGGAAAGCCGGCCCGTCGGAGATCGCCGAGGCCGAGAATGGTAGAGGGAGAGGGGCGGAATCCGGGGTAATGCGGCCCCGTCCGGAAGGATTTACTTGGGGACCAACCCCTCAGCCCCGCAGCTGATCTGGTCAGGACCCGCCTGAGCGGCTCCCCCCTTTCGGACCGTCCGGAGCGGACCGTCCGAGAGGGCGGACCGCCCGCCATCTTGAAGGAGGGTACCTACACCTAGTCGATCAGCCGGTCGTGCCGAGTGGTCGCGGTGGCAGACACTCGGCCACTGGCCCACGCGGCGGATGACGGTACGGTCAGTCAGGGGCTGGAGAGCCTCTTGCTCACATTTTGCTCATGGACTGGCGAGCACTTGACGGCACGGCCCAGCACCAGACGGACCGATGGGGCGCCGATTCGAGTTCAGGAGGCCACCTGGCCGCACCCGATGACACCAGCCGTCACGGACGCGAGCGAACTTGAAAACCGCTGAGGCGGCAACGCTTCGGGGGGTTCGAATCCCTCTCCCGCCGCCATTTTGGGCTTGGCCCCATTAGTGGCCTCCAGGGGGACCAGCCCACAGAGCCGCTCGGCTCGCCGTGCCGGGTTGGCATCAAAATCGGCATCAACCGCCCGGAATCCCGGAGCACTCGCATTGGCCGCTGCACCGAATTCCCATCTTTTTGAACTGAGAGCGTGGCGACCCCGAGCGGATTCGAACCGCCGATCTCCACCTTGACAGGGTGGCGTGTTAGGCCAGCTACACCACGGGGCCCCGGAGCGGTTAGGCGAGCCTGGGCGGATCTGCCCCGCCCTGGGAACGGCCGGCCGATTATACGGCTGGGTCGCCTCTGACCCGCCTCGGGGATCGGCCCAGGGGGCGTGGCGACGCTCGCTAAGATGACCTGGCCCCGGGGACGGGACCGGCGCACTGGAGGGCCGCTCAGTTGAAGATCGCGGTTTTTGTGAAGCAGATCCCCGATCCCTCCGGGATCGGCCGACTCGACCCCGAGAGCCATCGCCTGGTTCGGGATCAGGGCGAGCTGGTACTTGATCCTGGCGACGCCTACGGGGTCGAGGCAGCTCTCCAGCTGGCGGCTCCGGAGGGAGGAGTCGTGGTCGCCATCTCGATGGGGCCTGCCAAGGCCGTCGAGGTCATCCGCAAGGCGATGGCCATGGGCGCCGCCGAGGGGTTGCTGGTGAGCGACGACCGCTTGCGCGGGTCGGACGCCCTGACCACGGCGCAGGTGCTGGCGGCGGCAACCCGCCGAGTTCAGCCCGATCTCCTGGTCGCCTGCACCGAGTCGACCGATGGCTACACCGGGACCGTGCCCGCAGCCGTCGCCGAGCTGCTCGGCTGGCCGTCGCTGACCTTCGCCAATCACCTCGAGGTGGACGGCAGCACAGTCCGGATCCACCGTCAGACTCCCAACGGGCACGACTTGGTGGAGGCCGAGCTGCCTGCTGTCGTCACCGTGACCGGGGGGATCAATGAGCCGCGCTATCCGACCCTGAAAGGGATCGTGGCCTCCCGGAGCCGCCCTCTTGATCAACCGAGCCTGGAGGAGCTCGGCATCGACCCCACGCAGGTCGGCCAGAAGGCGGCGGGCCAACGCGTCGTCACGGTCACCCCGGCCCCCCAACGCAGTGGGGGGGAGCTGATCGAGGACCAGGGTGATGGGGCGCGCCGGATCGCCGACCTGCTGGCCGAACTCAAGGTGATATGACGGTGGCCGCCAAAATTCTGGTCTACGTCGAGCTGGCCGGGAGTGAGCCGGCCCCGGTTTCGCTGGAGGTGCTGACCCGGGCTCGCCAGCTGGGCCAGGTCGAGGCGGTGATCCTTGACCAGGATGCGGCCGGGGCGGCCACGGCGGTCGCCGAGTACGGCGCGGCGACGGTGTACCTGGGCCGGGACCCGGCCTACCGGCAGTTCGTCGCCCAGCCAGCGGCGGCCGCCCTGGCGGCTCTGGTGGAAGCGCAGCATCCTGACCTGATCATTTTCGGGGCGACCTACGACGGTCGCGACATCTGCGCCAGGTTGAGCGCTCGCCTGGGGCTGACCGTGGTCGCCAACGCCGTCAACGTCGAGACCCGGGGATCAGGTTTCGCCGCGGTGAGCTCCATCTTCGGCGCCACCCAGAACGTCACGACCGAGCTGAGCGGGCCAAGCCCGTGTGTCCTGCTGCGGGCCAAGTCGGTGGCTGCGGAGAGCGCCTCGGGCCCGCCGCCCCGCGTGGTGGAGTTGGAGCTTCCCGGGGACGCTCCCCGAGGGGCGCGCCGCCTGGAGTCGGTGGTCGGCGCCTCCGTCGGCCCGTCTTTGGAGGATGCCCGGGTGGTGGTGAGCGGCGGGCGCGGGCTCCAGGACCCCGCCAATTTCGAGCTCCTGGAGCGGCTGGCGGGATTGCTTCAGGGGGCGGTCGGCGCCAGTCGGGCCGTGGTGGATGCTGGCTGGGTCCCCTATGCCCGGCAGGTGGGCCAGACCGGAAAGACGGTCAAACCGGACGTCTATCTCGCCTGCGGTATCAGCGGGGCGATGCAGCACACGGTGGGGATGAAGGGGGCGAAGCACATCATTGCCATCAACAAGGACCGGGAGGCGCCCATCTTCAAGCTCTGCGACCTGGGCGTCGTGGGTGACGCCCTCAAGGTTGTCCCGGAACTGATTCAGGAGCTGGAGAGCCGGGGGGTTGCCTGATGAACATCCCCCTCGAGTCCCTGGCCAAAGGCTGAGCCGTTGAGCGCCGCCGGGCTTCTGGCGCTGCGAGCGGCCGATGGGGCAACGGTCACCCTGGAGCGGTTTCCGATCCTGCTCGGCCGGAGCGTCGCGAGCGGGATCATCCCGGATGTGGACGTGAGTCACCTCGACCCCAACGAGGCCGTCGACAATCGCCACGTCGAGCTCACCCGGGTGGCGGCTGGGATCGAGGTTCACGACCTGGGCGGGATCAGCGGAACCTGGGTCGACGGACGCCGCCTGCCCCCCGGGGGCCGGGCCTTGCTCGAGGTCGGCGGCTCGCTCCGAGTTGCCGGGGTGGTGATGAGCCTGATCGACGTTGCCGGCTCCTCGCCGCCGGAGCTCTCCCCGGGCACTTCGAGTTCGGCCGGCAGCTGGCTGGAGAGCGGACCCGTCGAAGGAATCCCACCCCCGCCTTCGGCGGGAGCCTCGATCCTCGACGAGGAGCCCCAGCGCGCCGACCAGGCGCCTGCGGGGCTGGACCTGAGCGGAGCTCCGGTTGTCGTCCGCGCCGCGCTGGCGCGGGGAGCGACGGTGGTCCGGGTCCGACCGGGATCGCCGCTCGAATCCCTGCAGGGCCAACGCTGGTCCGAGATCGGCAAGCCGCTCGCTCCGGGGGCGGTCGCCGAGGTGGTGGCCGCGGCCCGACGGGCCCTGGAGCTTCCCGACGACCTGCTCAGCGGGCAGGGCCACGTCGGTGATGTCGTGATCGAGTTCCTTATGCCTCCGCTGGTCGACCGCGCCTACCTGGCCGTCGAGGTGGCGCGGCGGGATTCCGCCGCCCTTGACCGGGCCGAGTTGGCCGGGGCCAGGAGAGCCGTTCTGGAAGGGGGCGCCCTTCTCGTGGTCGGGTCCTGGCCGGAGCCGGCTCTGGCCGCCCTGGCCGAGCACTTTGAGCAGGCCTTCGCCAGCTCCCGGGTGCTCAGTTTCGGCGCTTCCCCGTGGTGGGTGCCGGCGGGCTGGCCCACCCTTGACCCGACCCACCCGGGCGCGGTCCAGGAGGCGCTGCGCTGCGGCGAGCTCTTCATCGACCAGCCGCCTGACCCCATCCTGGAGGAGGTGGTCCGCGCCCTTCCCCGGCCGGGAGGCGGCACGGTGGTGGCCCTGCGTCACCGCTCCTTGGCGGGGGGGCTCGAGCAGCTGGCTCGCCAGATCGAACCGGGTCAGCCCACCACCACCACCAGCTGGCAGCGCGAGGAGGTGGCCCGCCGGTTCCCGCTGGCGCTCGGCTGGCAGGGCGGTGGCTGGGAGTTCTCCTCGGTGGAACTGGACGCCAGAGCCGGCTGGCTGCTCACGCCGCTCCCGAGTCGGCCCCGCTGACCTCGCCAGTGGCCCAGGGACTACCCTCGCCAACCTCGGGCCCCTCGGTCACGGCCTACCTCGCCATGGCTCTGCTGGTGACGCTGGTGCTGGCGCTCGTGCTGATGACCGTCAACCACGGGCTGCTCGGCCACGTGGGTGCGGTCCGGCTGGCGTTGGGGCTGCGCCGAGGCTGAATCGGGGACCGCCATGCGGTCACAATGGCGCCATGCCGGTGCTGCTGCTGAACGCCTCGCTGCAACCGCTGAACGTCATCAGTCGGCGCCGCTTGGTGGTGCTCTTGACCAAGGAGCGGATCGCCTTTTTGGACGATGCCGTCCAGGACCTGGTGGTGCGGGAGCTGGCCCAGCGCCGCTTCAGCGACGGGGTGATCGTGGTCCGGCTGCTGCGCAACATCGTGGTGCCCCGACGAATGCTCCGTCCCAACCGTCGCAATCTGCTTCTCCGCGACGAGCATTGTTGCCAGTACTGCGGTGTCCATGCGGCTCCCCCGGAGCTAACCATCGACCATGTCATCCCGGTCTCGCGGGGGGGCAGGTCGAGCAGTTGGGAGAACCAGGTGGTGGCCTGCAAGCGTTGTAATGGGCGCAAGGCCAACCATCTGCCCGCCGAGGTCCATCTGCGCCTGCGCCGACCCCCCCGCCCGGTGGTCCAGGAGTATGCCCACCTGCTCTTCCTGCGCTACCCCGAGGTGCGCCGTGCCTATGAGGAGCTGCTCCGCTCGGCGC